>CAACWO010000255.1_pt1 | contig 29434 bp, 27 predicted proteins | sample 2275661 | NCBI WGS metagenome assembly CAACWO01 (sample SAMEA5312466, study PRJEB27640) | indoor metagenome | biome: indoor environment; feature: uncontrolled; material: polymer concrete tiles wood | place: Germany | collected 2014-07-07 | reverse complement strand
TTCAGTGGCGAACGCCGCGATGATAACCGCGGTGGCTTCAAGGGCAATGACGATCGCGGTGGTTTCAAGCGCGATGATAACCGTGGTGGATTCCGTGGCGAGCGTCGCGATGACAACCGCGGTGGCTTCAAGCGTAATGATGACCGTGGCGGTTTCAAGCGTGATGATAACCGCGGTGGTTTCAAGGGCAACGATGACCGTGGTGGATTCCGTGGCGAACGCCGCGACGACAACCGCGGTGGCTTCAATCGCGACGACAACCGTGGCGGTTTCAAGGGTAATGACGATCGCGGTGGCTTCAAGCGCGACGAGAACCGTGGCGGATTCCGTGGCGAGCGTCGCGACGACAACCGCGGTGGATTCAAGCGCGACGAGAACCGTGGTGGATTCCGTGGCGAACGCCGTGATGATGATCGTGGCTTCAAGCGCAACGATGACCGTGGCAACTTCCGCAAGGATGATCGTTCGAATGGGGATCGCCCAGCGCGCACTCCACGTTTCGAAGATCCACGCGGCGAGGCAGTTCGCGCTCACAACCCAGGCGATCTTCGTATCTCCAACCGTGCAGACCGCTCCCAGTCACCAGATATCGATGAGGACGTTACCGGTAAAGAGCTGGACCGCGTCGCTCGCGCCCAGCTGCGTTACCTCGAAGAGCGTTCTGCAAGCTGGGTAGCTAAGCACCTAGTTATGGCTGGCCGTTTGCTCGAAGAAGATCCAGAATTGGCTTACGAGCACACCTTGGCAGCTTCCCGTCGTGGTGGCCGCGTGGCAGTAGTGCGTGAAGCAGTGGGAATTGCTGCTTACCACGCCGGCAAATACGCCGATGCTTTGCGCGAACTGCGCACCCACCGTCGTATCTCCGGTTCGGATTACAACCTGCCGCTGATCGCCGACTCGCTGCGCGCCCTGGGTCGTCCAGAAAAGGCTATTGAGTTGGCTCACTCTGAAGAATCTGCGAACCTCGAAGCCGCTGTAAAGGTTGAGATGCAGATTGTTTCGGCTGGCGCTCACGGTGACTTGGGCAAGCTAGATGAAGCATTGGCTGAGCTGGAATCCTTGGAACAGCTGAACTTCAACCGCGCGTTCTCCTTCAGCCCACGTCTGTTCACCGCATACGCCGATCTGCTTTCGGCTGCCGGTCGTACCGAAGACGCACAGCGTTGGAACGAGCAGGTCGTTGTGGCCGAGAACGCTCTGGGCATTGAGCACGAAACCGAATCGTTCATCATGGACCTTGCTCCAGAAATGGATGAGGAAGAGGACGAAACTCCTCGTGCCAAGGACCTGATCGAATCCGGTGACGAAGACCAGGATGCTGACGAAGCTGAAGAAGCAGACGCTGACGAAGCCGAAGAAGCTGACGAAGTTGAAGCTGCTGAAACCGGCATCGACGAAGAAGACGGCTTGACCGAGGTTAGCGAGTCCGACACGGAAGTCGAAACCACTGAGGTTGAAGACGACTCCGCCAAGTAAGCTGTGGCAGTAGTAGTCATAAACAACAAGTAGTAGGAACCCCCACCGAATGCTGATCTCTGGATTTGATTCTGTCCTCTCCGACCTTGACGGTGTCGTCTACGCTGGCCCTGATGCCATCGACGATGCGGTCCAGTCGCTGAACACCCTCGCGGAAGTGAACGTCACTTTGGCGTTCATTACCAACAATGCGGGGCGTTCACCGATGTCTGTCGCAGCGCACCTGCGGCAGCTAGGAGTTAAGACGAGCGCCGAGCAGATATTCGGTTCCGCTGATGCCGGAGCCGAAATGCTCGCCCGCGAATTAAATCCAGGATCCAAGGTTTTGGTGGTGGGTTCCCCCTACCTGCGTGAATGCATTGCCGTTCGCGGACTGGAAGTGGTCGAATCGCACGCTGATCAACCCGTTGCGGTGATTCAGGGATTCGATCCGGATTTGTCGTGGAAAAATTTGGCTGAGGCCTCCTACGCCATTAACAACGGTGCGATGTGGGTAGCCACCAACACCGACCTGACCATTCCCCGCGCTGAAGGTATCGCGCCGGGCAACGGTTCGCTGGTCAACGCGGTTAAGCTAGCCACAGGTAGCGAGCCGAAGGTGGCTGGTAAGCCTGAATCCTACCTCTTTGCTAGGGCTGCGGACCGTTTGGATTCAAAGCGCCCGTTGGTTGTCGGTGACCGATTGGATACCGATATTCTCGGTGGTTTCCGTGCTGGATTCTCCACCGCGTTGGTCTTGACCGGCGTTGATTCCCCGCGCACCGCGCTTGGTGCCCCCGTGGATCAGCGTCCAAACTACCTTATTAATACGCTGGCCGATCTGTACCGCCCGTACCCAACCATCAAGGTTCTTGGCTACGGAGTACAGGTAGGCGACGCGGTGGCCAAGATTGATGCTGGGGCCATCGAAGTTGCCGGCAGCGAATCAGATCTGAACGCATGGCGCGCAGCCTGCCACGCTTGGTGGTTGGCCCACCCACGCCAAGCTGGTCACGAAGAACCAGAAATTCGCTTCACCGAGCGTGGGCTCGATACCCTGCGCCGGGTTCGGAGCTAAAGGTGCTGCCACACAATTCGCAGCCGGCCCCCGGCCCGCATGGCGTTAACGATTCACAGGTCGAGCAGGTACTTTCCTCCTTGGCAGATCATGACATTACCGAGCACGCTGGGATCTACGAGCACCTGCTCAATGGTTTACAGCAGGAGCTCAATCGAACGGAGCAGGGCCGATGAATCGGGTAGACCAAGAACTTCTCACCCGCGGACTAGCACGTTCGCGCACCGAAGCTGGCAAACTATTGGCAGAAGGCCGTGTACTACTGGCCGGTGAGCCGGTGACCAAGGCTTCCAAAAAGGTGTCGGACACCGACGAACTAACGTTGGTACCTACCGACGGTGAAGAGTACGTCTCGCGCGCAGGGTATAAACTCGCCGGCGCACTAGATGTATTTACGACTATTAATCCCGAGGGGTTGCGCTGCCTAGATGCTGGCGCCTCAACCGGTGGATTCACCGACGTACTGTTGCGCCGCGGGGCAAAGCATGTGGTCGCAGCGGATGTTGGCCATGATCAGTTGGTCACCGAGATCCGCGAAGACCCACGCGTCTCGGTGCACGAAGGTCTGAATGCAAGGTACCTGACTCCCGAAGATATCGGGGGAGTTGTCGACCTCGTAGTAGCCGACTTGTCCTTTATATCCTTGCGACTGGTCGTTGATGCCTTGGCCGGGGCGACCAAGCCTGGCGGCTCGTTGGTCCTTATGGTTAAACCGCAATTCGAAGTAGGTCGTGAGCTGCAAAACCGCACGGGTGTGATCAGCGATCCGCAGCTACGCCAGTCAGCTGTTGAAGCGGTGATCGCCAGCGCGAAGACAGCAGGGCTGAACTTGCGCGGTTTGGCACGCAGTCCGCTTCCTGGTCGAGACGGCAACATTGAGTTCTTCCTTTGGCTTGTAGCCGAAGAAGACGTACAGGCACCCGATGTTCCGCCGATCTGGCACAACGTTGACTATTCTTAGAAGTGAAGTGCATTAGCCGGGGTCGAACGCCACGGTCATTTTGCGTCTCACGATCCTGAGAGGGGCCGCCCGCCTTGCGTCGAATCCTAGTCTTCACTCATACCGGACGCCAAGAAGCGGTTGCCGCAGCCATTGAAACTTGCTCGCTACTTGCCTCCGCCGGCGCGATGAGCGTTATGCGCCGCAAAGACTACGAAGCGATGATCGACACAGTCGGGTCCATCATCGAACCCATCGAGATCCTTGGTGAAGATTGCCAGATCGAAGATGTTGATCTTGGGGTGGTTTTGGGCGGAGACGGATCGGTACTGCGTGCAGCTGAGTTGGTTCGCCAAGCACCACTGCCGTTGGTGGGCGTAAACCTCGGGCACGTGGGTTTCCTTGCGGAGGCCGAGCGCACCGAACTGGCCGCGACGGTTGATGCCCTAGTCAATCAGGCCTACACGGTCGAAGAACGCATGACCATCGACGTGAAAGTCTGGCTCGACAACGTCTGCCTGGCACAAACCTGGGCGCTGAACGAAGCGGCAGTGGAGAAAGCCAATCGGGAACGCATGGTCGAAGTCGTGATCGAGGTTGACGGCCGACCCATTTCAACCTTTGGCTGCGACGGCGTCGTCATGGCAACCCCTACTGGCTCCACCGCCTATTCATTCTCCGCCGGCGGCCCAGTGGTCTGGCCAGATGTAGCAGCGCTGATCATGGTGCCAATTTCTGCCCACGCGCTGTTTGCCAAGCCACTGGTGGTTTCCCCAGATTCGGTGATGGCAGTGGAAATGCTGACCCGCACAGACGCCGGTGCGGTGCTCTGGTGCGACGGACGACGCACGATCGAACTTCCGCCCGGAGCTCGAGTAGAAGTAACCCGTAGCGATTGCCCGGTCTACCTGGCTCGACTGAACACCACTCCCTTCTCCGAGCGACTAGTTAACAAGTTTGAGCTGCCGATCGCCGGTTGGCGAGGTCCAGCTGATGAGCAATCGCGCCGACCTGCGACCTCGTCGCTGCCGGTGATTGGCTCTGGGGTGCAGAGTATTGAACCGCACTATCGTGATGAGCCCGGAATTCCGATGGTGGCTCGGCCTGAAACGAACGGCGACTAACCGCGCAAAGGCAAAAAACTTTTCCACACTCTCGAACATAGTTGCGAAAATCGTGATTAGAACACATATACTAAGTTCGCACGGTACGACTTGAACGCGACCTTCGGGAGTAGGCAATGATTCAGGAAATCCAGATCTCCAACCTTGGTGTGATCACCGAGGCGACCCTGCCACTGGGGCCGGGGCTGACTGTTGTCACCGGTGAAACCGGTGCCGGCAAGACCATGGTGATTACTGCCCTGTCCTTACTGCTAGGGCGTCGTGCAGATGCCGGAGCTGTGCGCAACGGTGCAAAGCACGCTCTGGCCGAAGCTGTCGTTCACCTTCCGCCGGATCATCACGTTCTTGACGCCGCCGGCCAAGCAGGTGCATTCATCGAGCCCGCCGGTGAGCAAAGTGAGCTGTTGATTTCGCGCTCGCTTTCCGCGCAGGGACGCTCGCGTGCCACCATTGGCGGACGTAGCGCGCCGGTTGGGCTACTCGCGGAGTTGGGGCATGACCTCGTAGCGGTGCACGGCCAATCTGACCAGATTCGCCTCAAAGAGCCGGTTGCACAACGCGATGCACTGGATCGTTTTGCCGGCCAATCCCTAGCTCGGACCTTGAGCAACTATCAACGTTCCTACCGCCAATGGCGCGCGGTCACCAAAGAACTAGCAAATCTGAAGACGGAATCGCGCAATCGAGTGCGCGAAGCGGAAAACCTCAGACTGGCCTTGGTGGAGATTGACGAGTTGGACCCGCAGCCGGGCGAAGATGAAACCTTGCGCGAGCAGTCGATGAAATTGGGCAACGTTGAGTCCTTGCGTTCGGCCAGCCAGCAAGCGCAGACCGTTATTGACTCCGAGGACTTTGAAAACCCTGGGGTGACCACGCTGGCTGAGACGGCTAGGGGAGTGCTCGCCCAGGCCAGCGACGATGATCCAGTGTTAGCTTCCTTTGTTGAACGGGCGGCGGAACTTGGCATCCTCGCTTCCGAATTATCCAGTGACCTCGCTGCCTACGTAGCCGACCTGGATGAGGAAGGACCGGAGCGTCTTGCACAGATCGAGGCGCGACGTGCGGATCTGAACAAGCTCATGCGTAAATACGCGCCGAGCATCGATGAGGTCATCAGCTGGGCTGCCGAGGCTCGCACTCGACTGGAACAGCTCGGGGGCGATGACTCACGCATCGAAGAGCTGGAAAGTGAAGTGGTGGAGCTAGAGCATCGTGTCGCTTCTTTGGCCTCCGAGCTTTCCGAGTCCCGCCGAAAAGCCGCCAAGAAGCTTTCGAGCCAGGTCTCCGCGGAACTCAAAGCGTTGGCCATGCCTGATGCAAAGCTCGTCATCGAAGTTACTGAATTGGATGAGCCGGGGGCGTTCGGACAGGACGGAATCTCGATGCTCCTGGCCCCACACGCTGGTGCGTCTGCTCGACCATTGGGCAAGGGTGCCAGTGGCGGTGAGCTCTCACGCGTCATGCTGGCCATTGAGGTCGTGCTTGCTGCCGTAGACCCAGTGCCCACATTCGTCTTTGATGAAGTCGACCAAGGCGTAGGCGGCAAGGCTGCTGTGGCCATTGGTGAGCGACTGGCGATGCTCGCAAGGCACGTGCAGGTTATCGTCGTGACGCACCTGCCGCAGGTTGCTGCTTATGCGGATCGGCATATTCGCGTTATCAAGAACTCCGATACCAAGGCGAAGGCCGGTTCCGGGTACACCGCCAGCGACGTTATCAGTCTTGATCAGGACGCGCGTGTTAAAGAATTGGCGCGCATGTTGGCAGGGCAAGAAGAATCAGACACGGCGCAGGCCCACGCAGAAGAATTGCTGTCGGAAGCGCAGCTTCTAGTGTCATCGCTCACCACTGCTAAGTAAATATTTGGCTAAAAGTCTTGGTGAAGCCCTGTTTTACGGCGTTGCTATGGCATCGCGTGATGGTGCACTAGAGTTTTAGAAGGATGCGAAATATTGGAATGGTGATAGGATGAAATCCCGTGATGCAGCGTAATTCAACTCGTGATTCTCGGTCGTCTGAAACGACAAAGCATATCTTCGTCACCGGCGGTGTGGCCTCTTCCCTTGGTAAGGGATTGACGGCATCCAGCCTTGGTCACCTACTTCGGGCTCGTGGTCTCTCAGTGACCATGCAGAAGCTCGACCCGTACCTGAACGTCGATCCAGGTACCATGAACCCATTCCAGCACGGTGAAGTCTTCGTTACTGACGATGGCGCTGAAACCGATCTGGATATCGGACACTACGAACGCTTCTTGGATGAAAACCTTCCAGGAACTGCTAACGTAACTACCGGTCAGGTTTACTCCACCGTTCTCGAACGTGAACGCCGTGGTGAATACTTGGGCGATACCGTCCAGGTCATCCCTCACATTACCGATGAAATCAAGCGCCGTATGCGCTTGGCAGCTACTGACCCGATCGAGGGTAAGTCGGCTCCTGACGTAATCATCACTGAAATTGGTGGCACCGTTGGTGACATCGAATCTCAGCCATTCCTTGAAGCCGCGCGTCAGGTCCGCCAGGACATTGGCCGCAAGAACGCGTTCTTCGTTCACGTCTCATTGGTGCCGTTCATCGGTCCTAGCCACGAACTGAAGACTAAGCCAACCCAGCACTCAGTTGCTGCTTTGCGTTCAATTGGTATTCAGCCAGACTCCTTGGTGATCCGTTCGGATCGTCCAATTCCTGCTGAGATGCGTGCGAAGTTGGGACGTACCTGCGACGTTGATACCGAGGCGGTCATCAACTGTGCAGATGCGCCAAGCATCTACGACATCCCTAAGGTCATTCACGCACAGGGCTTGGACGCATACATCGTTCAGACTCTGGAAATGAAGTTCCGCGACGTTGACTGGACCTCGTGGGATCGTCTGCTTGACGTCGTACACAACCCAAGCACCGAACTGACCGTAGCCTTGGTCGGCAAGTACATCGACCTTCCAGATGCTTACCTTTCGGTAACGGAAGCTTTGCGTGCCGGCGGATTCGCTAACAATGCCAAGGTCAACATCCGTTGGGTACCTGCAGATGATTGCGCCACCGAGGCCGGTGCTGCCAAGGCACTAGCCGGGGTAGAAGCAATTTGCGTTCCTGGTGGCTTCGGCATCCGCGGACTTGAAGGCAAGCTTGGCGCCCTGCGCTTTGCTCGTGAAAATAAGCTGCCAACCTTGGGCCTATGCCTTGGTCTGCAGTCGATGGTCATCGAGTATGCGCGTAACGTCGCAGGACTTGAAGGCGCCTCGTCCACCGAGTTTGATCCAGAAACCAGCACCCCAGTTATTGCAACTATGGAAGAACAGCTGGCAATTGTTGATGGCAAGGGCGATCTTGGCGGCACCATGCGACTGGGTCTCTATGAGGCAAAGTTGGCTGAAGGTTCCGTACTGGCCGAAACCTATGGCAAGACCGATGTCGCCGAGCGCCATCGTCACCGTTACGAAGTTAACAACGCTTACCGCGCGCAGCTTGAAGAAGCAGGTCTGGTCTTCTCCGGAACCTCACCTGATGGCAGCTTGGTCGAGTTTGTTGAACTGCCAAAGGACGTACACCCTTACTACGTCTCCACGCAGGCTCACCCAGAGCTTTCCAGCCGTCCAACCCGACCACACCCAATGTTTGCGGGTCTGGTGGAGGCTGCTCTGTCGCAGCGTAGCTAGTAGTTCTCTTGCGGGGTGAAAACTCTGCAGACAAATGCGCGCCGGTCACTCTTGACCGGTGCGTTGCTGTTTAAGCTGGAGAATGCAGTCCAGCAATTACCGACCGAAGGACGAACCCGGTGCAGACGCCTCCGATTTCTGATGAATTTTCTCCGCGCGAACTATTGGCCCGAGAAACCCTATATCAAGGGCGAATCTGGAACGTGATTCACGATTCGGTAAAGCTGTCTGAAACCGGCGGAACCATCGAACGCGACTACATCGATCACCCAGGAGCGGTGAGCGTACTGGTGATGGACGAAGAAGAACGAGTGCTGATGATCAATCAGTACCGTCACCCAGTCGGAATGCGTTTATGGGAGATCCCGGCAGGTCTATTGGACGTCGAAGGGGAACTCCCACTAGATGGCGCCAAACGTGAGCTCTGGGAAGAAGCCGATCGAACGGCAGAGCAATGGTCCATTCTGACCGACGTGTTCCTCAGCCCTGGATCCTCAGCCGAAGCAGTACGCGTGTATTTGGCTCGTGAGCCAAAGCTCGCCCCCGAAGATCAGCGTCACCTACGAACTGAAGAAGAAGCCGAGATGATCAGCGCCTGGGTGCCACTGCAGGATGCTGTGGCAGCAGTATTGTCGGGCAAGATCCACAATCCGACGGCGATGATCGCAATTTTGGCGGCGCAAGCGGCCCGCGCAGACAACTATGCGAACCTGCGAGACGCTAACGAACCATTCGATGTGCATCCATACCTGCGCCAGGGATGAGCGGAAAGTTTGAGCGTGCTGTAAAGCGTTACCTGCAGCACTTAGCAATCGAGCGAGGTCTGGCCGAAAACACGCTCGACTCTTATCGCCGGGACCTTAACCGCTATACGGCCGCACTGTGCTCCTATGGGGTCCTCGATCCGCAGGACATCACCGAAGCTACGATTAGCGGTTATCTACAGGAGCTGTCCCGAGGCGATGAAGAGCATCAGGCTTTGGGTGCGCGATCGGTGGCCAGACATGCAGTGGCGATCCGGCAGGTTCATAAGTACTGGGAGCTAGAAGGGATTTGCGCGCCCAATCCAGCACGCGAAATTCAACCGCCCACCATCGGTGCGTCGCTACCGAAGGCAATTTCCATCTCTCAAGTCACCAAATTGCTTGACTCGATCAATACCGAAACTCCAGCCGGACTTCGCGATCGGGCGATTCTTGAATTCCTATACGCCACCGGAGCACGAATTTCTGAAGTTGTTGATCTGGATGTTGACGATCTGCACTTCGCCGATGATGCGGTCGTGAGGCTTTTTGGTAAGGGCTCAAAGGAGCGGATCGTGCCAGTAGGCGGATATGCCCAGCGAGCCGTCAGTGACTACCTGGTGCGTTCGCGCCCGGGGCTGGCAGCCAAGGGCAAAGGAACTCCGGCGCTGTTTTTGAACCAGCGCGGCGGCAGACTCTCCCGCCAATCAGTGTGGCTCTTACTTAGCAAAGCAGCGCAGCGGGCCGGCATCACCGGTGACGTATCTCCGCATACGATGCGCCATTCCTTTGCTACGCACCTCTTAGAAGGTGGAGCTGACGTAAGGGTGGTCCAAGAGCTTCTTGGTCACGCTTCGGTGACAACAACGCAGATCTATACCAAGGTGAGCGTTGATTCCTTGCGTGAGGCCTACCAACTGGCTCACCCGAGGGTGAACTAAAAATGCCGAATAGTCTGGCGTCCAATTCTGCTCGGCAAATAGCGCTGGTTGCCCTGACCGATGAGCGCGAGAGCCGAGTTCACGTTCTGTTGGGACGCAAGCTGCGCGGGTTTGGCCAAGGAAAGATCGTGCTTCCCGGCGGAAAAGTTGAGGCAGGCGAGAGCTGTGTGGATGCCGCGATTCGTGAGTTTCGCGAAGAAACTGGACTTGAGGTTGTGTCCGACGATTTAGAGTTGTCAGCTCAGATCAACTTCAGATTCAGCGCCCTTGAATCTGCGAATATGCACTGCACTACATTCGTCACCCGCCGTGCGTCGGGAGAAGCATTAGTTAGCGATGAACTTCAGCCACTCTGGGTGGATCCACAACGCCTTCCCATTGAACACATGTGGCAGGACTCGCCTTTGTGGTTACCAAAGTTGGTCGCCGGGGAGAAGTTTACTGCGACGATTGTGCTGGCTGCGGATAATGCATCGGTACAAAGTATCCACATTGAGCCTTGGACTTAGCCTGCCACGTGGGACCGTGTCTTAGCGGCTAATCCTCGTCAGGTTCGAAGACCAGCAGATCGCCAGGCTGGCACGCTAGTTCTCGGCAGAGCGCTTCAAGGGTGGTGAATCGCACTGCTTTGGCTCGACCGTTTTTGAGCACTGCAAGATTGGCTGGGGTAATGCCGATTTTCTCCGATAGCTCACCCACGGCCATCTTCCGCTTGGCCAACATGACGTCGATATCTACTCGAATCCCCATTAGATGACCTCGCCGAGTTCCGTGCGCAGCTGCGCGGCCTGTTCCAGAAGGTGGCGCAGAACGAGAACGATGAAGCTGATGCCGATCATAAGAACCCCAGCGCCACCGATCAGAAGCACGATGCCTGGTGCGATTTCTGAACTGCTGGCAAAAATTGCCGCCAGGGTGAATGTGGCCAGCGCACCAATAACAAATGCGAAGATGATCGGTGAAACGTAGCGTAGCGAGGCCGGATCAAACACGGTTCCGCGTCTCACCCGAGTGGCGAGCTTCCACACACAGTAGACGCAGGCTTCGATGATGAGCCCGGCAATGAACAAGTAGGCCAGAAATGATCCGCTGACTAGGCGTTCGGCTCCGGTTCCGGGGGAGTCGTTGAAGATGATCATAGGGATCATGCCAAATTGCACAAAGAGCGCGCCGGCGGTAGCGATGGCCAGAATGATCTTAAGGCCGAGAATGCTGAGTTTGCCCATGCCGAACGAACCTATCGTTAGTCGAAATTATTCTATCGTTAAACGATAGGTGCGATCGGGGTTGAGCGCAAGTTCGCATGGCGCAAAAAAGCCATCGAGTCAACGCTGTGAAGCGTGGACCCGATGGCCTCGAGCTGATTTGAGCGTACTAGAGCGCGCGCTGATCCTCACCGTTGTAAGCGGAGAGTGGGCGAATCAGCGCGTTGGCTGCACGCTGCTCGAAGATATGGCTCGTCCATCCGGTGATGCGCGCCGCGATAAAAATCGGGGTGAACATTTCGGTGTCGAATCCCATCAGGTGATAGGTGGGGCCGGCGGGGTAGTCGAGGTTTGGCTTGATGGCCTTTGCCTCGTCCATGGCCGCTTCAAGACCGTCATACAGTCCGAGCATTTCTTGCCGGCCATAGTGCTCGATCATGCGATCGAGCGCGGCCTTCATGGTCGGTACGCGCGAGTCACCGTGCTTATAAACCCGGTGACCAAAGCCCATGACCTTCTTCTTGTTGGCCAGTGCGTCTTCCATCCAGGTCTTGGCACGCTTGGCGGCGTCCTCGCGAGATTCTTCCTTGTTGATGCCAATCTCATTAAAGGTGTGCATCACCGCTTCGTTCGCTCCACCGTGCAGCGGGCCCTTGAGTGCGCCAATGGCACCGGTGACCGCCGAATGCAGATCCGAAAGGGTTGAAGTAATCACGCGGGCGGTGAAGGTCGAGGCGTTAAAGGAGTGCTCCGCGTAGAGCACCATGGAGACACGGAACGCGTCGATCACCTCGGGTGCGGCTTCCTCGCCGAATGTCATCCACAAGAAGTTTGCTGAGTAGTCCAGATCTTCGCGCGGAGCAACTGCTTCTTGTCCACGACGTCGGCGCTGATCGTAGGCAACAACCGCCGGGAATGCCGCGAAAAGCTCTTTGGCTTTGCGCAGTTCGGCTTCGGGTGAGGAGTCTTGCGCCTGCGGGTGATTGGCACCGATGACGGATACCGCGGTACGGCCGACGTCCATCGGGTGGCAATCGGTAGGCAGCAAATCGATAGCGGCCTTCACCCGTGGATCCAGGGCGCGGTTGGCGCGTTCAAAGGCGCTGAATTCAGTCAGCTCGCTTTGGGAAGGCAATTCACCGCTCCACAACAGCAGGGCAACCTCTTCGAAGGACTTGCTGGCCGCCAGATCTTGCACTGGATAACCGCGATACAGTAGCGAATTTGTTTCCGGGTTGACCTTGGAGACGGCGGTGTAGTCAACGACGACGCCTGCTAGGCCCTTTTTGATGTCCTCGGTGGTAGTCATTCTTGCTCCTCTTCATTGCCGGAGTACTAATGCGTTGGGTGCGCCGACCGGATGTGCCGGTCGGCGCAGGTCCTAATTTGGTGCGAACCTAGAGGTTCGCGCTATTGGAATCAATGTCCAGGGTCGGAACCTGGAAGTTGAAAATACCGGTGTCGAAGCGGTTGTAAGCTTCATAGTCCACGAGCTCGTAGAGACGTGACCTAGTTAACATGTTATCCACTTCGCGCTGCTGAGTTCCATCTTCACTGATGGCATCAAGCACACGTTCGGCCGCTCCCATGGCACTGCGCAACAGGGTGACCGGGTAGATGATCAGCGCGACGCCGGCATCGGCCAGTTCCTGACGGTTGAACAGTTCGGATTTGCCGAACTCGGTCATATTCGCCAGCACCGGCACGTCAACGGCCTTGCATACGGCCTCAAATTCGGCGACGGATTTCATCGCCTCGGGGAAGATCGCATCCGCTCCGGCATCGACCATGGCTTTGGCGCGTTCAATCGCTGCGTCAAGACCGTCCACCGCCCGAATATCGGTGCGGGCCATGATCAGGAAGTTTGAATCGATCCGGGCATCGGCGGCGGCGGCAATACGCTTGAGCATGGTTTCGGTATCAACCACATTTTTGCCGTCCAGGTGGCCACAACGCTTGGGGTTGAACTGATCCTCAATGTGGCACCCGGCCAGACCCGCGTATTCAAGTTCCTGAATGGTGCGTGCCACGTTCATTGGTTCGCCAAATCCGGTGTCGGCATCCACGATGGAAGGCAGATCGGACATGCGGGCGATCTGCCCGGCGCGGGTGGCAACCTCGGTGAGGCTGGTCAACCCAATATCGGGCAGGCCCAGATCGTTAGCTAATACGGCACCCGAGATGTAGATGCCGTCGAATTGCTTTTCGCTGATGAGCTTGGCCGAGAGCGGGTTGAACGCTCCGGGGAACTGGCGGGCAGCACCCGGGGTGAGCATTTCGCGCAGTGCCTGACGCTTGACGGCAGGGGTTTTTGTGGAGTACAACATTTTAGAACAGACCCTTCGGTGCCGCAGCGGTGTTGATGACTCCATCAGCGGCTTGGATGTTCAGCTGGTCTAGCTCGCCGGCGCCAAGGTTTTCCAGGTTTTCTGCGGCCGCGATGAAGCGGTCGATCTCTGCCTCGTCAACCAGGCCGGTGGCCAGGGTGCGGAACTTGTTGATGTACTGATCACGAGCGAAGGGACGAGCGCCCAGTGGGTGTGCGTCGGCCACGGCGATTTCATCGGTGATCACGGTGCCATCGTTCAAGGTGATTTCCACCGAGCCGCCGAAGGCCTTTTCTGCGATGTCCAGCGAGTGGTAGCGGCGGGTCCACTCGAGATCTTCTTCGGTGGTGACCTTGTGCCACAGCTCAACGGTGTCGGCACGGCCGGCACGCTCTGGCGAGTAGGAATCCACGTGGTGCCACGCGCCGTCCTGCAGGGCCACGGTGAAGATGTACGGGATGGAGTGATCCAGGGTCTCGCGGCTGGCGGTCGGGTCGTACTTCTGTGGATCGTTGGCGCCGGAGCCGATGACATAGTGGGTGTGGTGGCTGGTCTTGATCAGTACCGAGGCCACGTTTTTAGGATCGGCTGCTTCTGGATGTTCGCCGTGCAACTTACGAGCCAAGTCGATCCAAGCCTGCGCCTGGTACTCGGCGGAGTGTTCCTTGGTGTAGGTATCCAAAATGGCCCGCTTCGCTTCGCCGGCTTCTGGAAGTGGCACTTCATAGGCGGCGTCCGCCCCGTCAAGCATCCAAGCGATGACGCCGTCTTCACCCTCGTAGATTGGCACTGGGGAAGTCTGTCCACGCATGGCGCGGTCCGCAGCTTCCACGGCCATCTTGCCGGCGAAGGCCGGGGCGTGCGCCTTCCAGGTGGAGATTTCGCCCTTGCGTGACTGGCGGGTAGCGGTGGTGGTGTGCAAGCCCTGGCCCACAGCCTGGAAGATCGTCTCCAAATCCAAGCCGAGCAGGGTACCGATGCCGGCGGCTGCCGATGGGCCCAGGTGAGCCACGTGGTCGATCTTGTGCTTGTGCAGGCAGATGGCCTTGACCAGATCAACCTGAATTTCATAACCGGTGGCGATGCCGCGGATCAGGTCCTTACCCGATGCGCCGGTGTGCTGAGCGACGGCGAGGATCGGCGGGATGTTATCGCCCGGGTGGGAGTACTCGGCGGCCAAGAAAGTGTCGTGATAGTCCAGTTCACGCACGGCGACACCGTTGGCCCAAGCGGCCCACTCGGGGGAGACCTTTTCGGAAATGCCGAAGACCGAGGCACCGGATCCACCGGTGGATGGGGCGTGGGTTAGTGCCTGGGCGCGGGCAGCGATGATCGGCCCGCGGTTTAGCGAAGCAATGGCCACCGAGGCGTTGTCGATGATGCGGTTGATGATCATATCGGTCACTTCGGCAGTGACTTCAACCGGGTCGGTGGCAACCGCGGCAATTTTGTGGGCCAGCTGGTCTTCGCGGGCCAGCTTTTCCTCGGAGCGGTAAACGCGTACTGGGTGCTTGATCATAGTGTCAGTGCCTTTCTGATCCGACCGCGTGGGCCATGATGTGGGTGAAGGATTGGTGCAGGTGAACTGTGGTGGCTGCCGCGGCGACTTCTGGATTTCCGCTGGCGATCGCCCGTGCGATGGCGGCGTGTTCACCGGCGGAGGCTTTAAGGCGATCCGGATTGTCCTTGGCTAAACGCCGTACCCGTTGCAGGTGAACCCGCAGGGTTCGCAGTGCATTGGATAGGTAGGTGTTGTCCGCTGCCTCGTCGATACTCTCGTCGAGCAACTGAACCAATTCGTAGTAAGCCTCGCGAGACCCCGGGATCGTTACTTCATCGGCGGCTTGCTCAAAGCGCTGCGCCAATTGGGTGAAACCTTGGTTCTTCGGCGAGGTGGCAGCCGCTTTGGCGCTGGCGCATTCCAAAGCGACGCGTAGTACAAACAAGTCTTCTACGTGGTCTTCGCTGACCTCGGAGACGACGGTGCCGCGTCCTCTCTGTTGCACGGCTAGCCCGTCAGCAACCAGTCGGCCCAATGCTTCGCGAACCGGGGTTCGTGAAACTCCCAGGCGTTCTGACTGCTCAACTTCGCCAAGTACGGTGCCCGGAGCCAAGCGCCATTGAACAATGTCCGCTCGGAGGCTCTCGTAAACCTTGTCGCTTGCTCTCATGGCTCAAGTGTATACACAGAAGCGCCGAAAATGGGAGATCTTCCAAAATCTTGGCGAAACATTCGATATTTGTATACATAGACCTTGCAGTGGAGTGAGCTGGCTCATAGAGTTGTTAACGAGGGCGATCTCAGTCACCACGCAGATGTCGGGCAATGATGCCCGGTGTCAGGAGGAAAATCATGGCGCAGGAATACCGTCGGGCATTTGCCCAATCCACCACCGATCCATCGGCTTTCTGGCTTAAAGCCGCACAGGACATCCAGTGGGACTCATTCCCACACACCGCGATCGACGATTCGCGCAAACCGCTGTATTCCTGGTTCCCCGACGGGAAGCTGAACCTTTCGGTTAATGCGTTAGATCGCCATGTGGCTGCGGGGCGCGGAGAAAACACGGCGCTGATCTACGATTCCGCCATGCTCGAATCGGTGGAAACCTACAGCTACAAGCAGTTACTGCACGAAGTTGAAACTTTCGCCGGTGTGCTGGCTGCCAATGGTGTGGGTCTGGGGGACCGTGTACTGATCTACCTGCCGATGATCCCGCAAGCGGTGATCTCGATGTTGGCCTGCGCACGCCTCGGGGCTGTGCACTCGGTGGTCTTTGGTGGTTTTGCACCCAAAGAACTAGCTGCCCGCATCACTGACTGCGCCCCGGTGGCGGTGGTGACAGCTTCGGGCGGTATTGAGCCGAGTCGGCATATTGAATATTTGCCGGCCGTGGCCGAAGCCTTGTTGATGGCGCAGCCCGCTGTCAAGAATGTGATCGTCGCTCATCGTGAGGGATTTGAGCACACCGTGGCCGAGTACCAAGACCAAACGATCAACGGCCAAGACATCAATTGGCTGGACTGGGACCAACAGTGTGCCCAAGCCACCGGCGCCGCACCGGTGAGTGTGCCCTCAACCCATCCGCTCTACGTGCTCTATACCTCGGGCACCACCGGAGCACCCAAAGGGGTCGTGCGGGATACCGGCGGCTACGGCACGGCGCTGCAGTATTCGTTGAACGCCATCTACGACGTGCACCCCGGGGATACGATGTTCACCGCCTCCGATGTGGGCTGGGTTGTGGGCCACTCCTACATTGTGTACGCACCATTGATCGCGGGAGCGACCTCGGTGCTCTACGAAGGCAAACCCGTGGGCACCCCGGATGCCGGGGTCTTCGGCCGGATTATTCAGGACCATCAGGTCACCACGATGTTTACCGCACCGACCGCACTGCGCGCGGTGCGCAAGGCAGATCCGCAAGGGACCCTGATCGCCAGCCATGACCTGAGCAGCCTGCGTTCGCTCTTTGTTGCCGGCGAGCGCCTGGATCCTGATACTTATCAATTTGCCGTCAACCTGTTCGGCATCCCGGTGGTGGATAACTGGTGGCAGACCGAAACGGGATGGCCGATTGCTTCGAACCCGCTGGGGCTTGAAGAATTACCAGCCAAAGCGGGATCACCGACTACGCCTGTTCCGGGTTTTGCGGTGGAAATTCGTGACGCGATGGGCCAGGCGGTGCCTGCCGGACAAGAGGGCAATATTGTGGTGCGCCTGCCGTTGCCACCGGGAGCACTGAGCACTTTGTGGGGCAATGATCAGCGGTTTATCGACACCTACCTGAGCCAGATTGATGGCTGTTACCTGACCGGTGACTCCGGATACCTCGATGAAGATGGCTACCTGTTTGTGATGGGGCGGACCGATGACGTGATCAACGTATCCGGTCACCGCTTGTCCACCGGCGCCATGGAACAAGTGCTGGCCAGTCATCCGGCGGTGGCCGAATGCGCCGTGATCGGCTTGGCCGATGCGCTCAAAGGCCAACGAGCCAGCGGATATGTGGTGCTCAAATCCGGGGTCGAGGTTGACGACGAGGTACTGAAGAAGGAAATTGTGGCGCTGGTGCGAAAGCATATTGGTGCCGTGGCGGACTTCCGCGAGGTCACCGTGGTGGCGGCGTTGCCAAAAACGCGTTCGGGCAAAATTCTGCGTAAGACCATGCGCCAGATCGCCGATGGCAAGGACTATACGGTGCCCTCCACCATTGAAGACCCCGCGGTACTCGATGAGCTAATGCCGTTGCTGCGTCCGGGGCACTAGGGGCTGATCCAGATTAGTTAGTGATGCCAGAGGCCGCACGGTATTCATATTCCGGGCGGCCTCTGGTGCCATGTCGAGGCTGTTTGATGACGGCTTTGGAATCGAAGAGGTGCTCCAAATAGCGTCGTGCGGTCACCCGGGAGATCCCCAACTCTTCGCCTAGCTCGGTGGCAGAAAGACAACGCTCAGGCTGTCGAGCAAGGTGATCGGTAATTTGCGCCAGAGTTTCGGGGATCAACCCTTTAGGTAGGGAAACTGAGGCCGTGGAGGTGCGCAGCGCCGAAAAAGCGTTATCTAGGGCGGCCTGGCTGGTATCCGGTCCGGTGGAGCGAATGGTGGCGATAAAACGTCGATGGTTTTCTAACTTCTCGGTGAAGGCTGCAAAGGTGAAGGGCTTAATCAGATACTGGGTGATTCCGGTGGCTACCGCGGAACGGACCACCACAAGGTCGCGTACCGCGGTGATGGCAATGATGTCGGTGGTGAGCCCGCGCCCACGCATTCTTTTGGCGACGTCGATGCCGTGCAGATCGGGCAGGGTCATATCCAAAAGGACTAAGTCGAAGGGGGTACCTGAGCGTTGTGCACGGGTGAGTAGTGCCAGTGCTTCTTGGCCGTTGCCGGCGATAGCGCCGGTGGTGAAGCCGGGAACACGATTAACAAACTTTGCGTGTGAGGCGGCGGTTTCGGGTTCATCGTCCACCACGAGGACCACAATGTCTTGGCTGCCCACCGAGGTGCGAGGTGCAATGATGCGCGGATCTGGCATAAAAAACTCCTGAGCTAGTTGCTGTGGGCCAGCGGTAGGGTCACGGTGAAGATCGCCCCGGCATCATTATCAACATTCATTGTGCCACCTAGTCGCAGTACCGCTTGCTGGACGAGGGCTAGACCCAGTCCGCGTGGCTGCGATCCTATTTTGGTGCTGACACCAAAACGAAGTAGCTGATCCAAGAATTCTGGTTCAATACCCGGCCCGGAGTCGGCCACGGAAATGATCAGCTCATCGTCGTCCGCAGTAACTTCCACCCACACGGTGGCTTCGGCGGTGCCCACCGAAACATCCAGAGCGTTATCTAGCAGGTTGCCCACGATCGTGACCATGTCACTGGCCGCAAACGCGTCGGGCGGGATGACGCCCTGGGCAGTGATATCCAATTTGAGACCACGTTCGTGCGCTTGGGCGGCCTTGGCTACCAGCAAGCTGGAGAGGTACGCATCGTCGATGGAGTTCACGATCGCGTCGGTCAGTTTTTGTGAGTGCTGTCGATCATCCACCGCAAAAGCCAGTGCTCGGTCGCTTTGACCGTTTTCGATCAGCGTCGCGATGGTATGCAGGCGGTTGGCGTGTTCATGGGTTTGCGCTCGCAGGGCGGTAGAGAAGGTTTTCAGCGACTGCACTTCGCCAGCGAGTTCCTGCACCTCGGTTAAGTCGCGCAAGGTCAGCACCTGTCCGGTCAGTGGCTGCATGCCAAACCAGCGCAGCGGTGCGCGTCCCCGGCCAGGAAGGCGCGTATTGGCCAGGCGTGCTGGTCCTTGAGATATGGACAGGACCGTCCGGGTGCCCATATGGATTTCGTCTTTACAACTGCGTCCGGTGGACATTAAGGTGCGCAGAGTTTCGGGCATGCGCACCTGGCTTGGATCCAGTCCTGAGCTAGGGACTTGTTCGGGAAGGTCAAGTAGTCGCGCTGCCTCCTCGTTGTACAAGACGATTCGGTGGCGTCGGTCAAGTAGCACAAGTCCTTCTCGCACGGAGTGCAGTGCGGAGAAGTAGAAGGCGTAGAGTCGGCGCAGCCCGTTGGGGCCGAAGCCTAGGGTCGCTTGGTTGACATAGCGTGAGAAGGACCAGGAAGTGAAACCGGCGAGCAGCAAGGCCAGTGCGGAAACCATCAGGATTTGTGGCAGCTCGCCGCGGTAGATGCTCTGCAGGTTCTCAAGGGTGATGCCGGTAGCTACGAGACCAACAAGTTTCCCATCGTGGTACACCGGAGCGATGGTTCGCACCGACTGTCCCAGAGTACCCAGCGCAATCTCGTTATAGGTCTCACCATCCAGCGCCTGTTGGGTGGAGCCAGCGTATTTTTGGCCGATGCGGTTTGGGTCTGGGTGGGTGACACGTACGGTGTCTGGGGTCATGATCGAAATGAAGTCCACACCCTGGCCACGATCCAAAATTTTGTTGGTGTAGGGCTGTAGTTCTTGTGCCGGGTTTTTACCGGCCAGCGCATTAATGACAAAGGGGTCGTTGGCTAGGGTGATGGATATTGTGGCCACGGTCGCCTGTTTGTCATCGAGGATGACCCGGGCCTGTTGCTGGTAGGTGGAGACGGCCATACCAATAACAACGAGGAAGACCACAAGCATTTGGGCAGCAAAAATAAGGATCGCAAAAGACCACCCACTGCGCCGTAGCGGAGCGGGGACGGCATCGTTATGCGCCTGTTGGGGCAACGACAGGTCGGTGAAATGATCTGTCATGTCGCTCTCCTTTTCTTGCGGTGAACTGCTTTAGAGTGCTAGCGCGTGACCAATATGAACGCAATAGAGATGCAGATCACCTAGTCGCGCAACATGGAACAGAACGATTCTACGTAATACCGGCTTGGCAACGACGCCAGGGGCCGTTACATGCGCATATTGAGGGTAGGACGAACCACATGACTGTCACTGATGACATGACGCCGGGTAGCAATGGCGCCCAGGCCGGACCGAAGAAAAAAGACAAAACTCACTGGCTCTACATTATGGTCATTGTCGCCGTTGTGCTCGGCGCAGCAGTAGGCCTGATCGCCCCTGAACTTGGCAAGTCGTTGAAGCCAATTGGCACCGCGTTTGTTGCCTTGATCAAGATGATCATCGCACCGGTGATTTTCTGCACCATTGTTTTGGGAATTGGCTCGGTAGCTAAGGCCGCTACTGTCGGCAAGGTTGGTGGCCTCGCGCTACTTTACTTCGTAGTGATGTCCACCTTCGCGCTGGCGGTTGGCCTGTTTGTTGGTAACCTCGTTCACCCGGGTGAAGGCCTGAAGCTTAAGCCATATGAGGAAGCTGCTGCGACCCAGTCGAATTCCACCGTTGACTTCCTGATGTCGCTGATTCCAGGGGACCTTCCGGTTCTGCCTACCTTGGTTGTTGCTTTGCTGGTTGGCTTTGCCCTGCAGGGTCTGGGCAAGAGCGGCGAGCCAGTACTGGTCGCTATCCAGCACATCCAGAAGGTCGTCTTCCGCATCATGATGATGATCATGTGGGTCGCTCCGATTGGTGCATTCGGCGCCATCGCCGCCGTGGTTGGTGCTACCGGCTGGGCCGCGATCGGTTCCATGGCAATCCTCATGGGTGCTTTCTACGTCACCTGTGCACTGTTCATCATCGTCATTCTTGGTGGCATTCTGCGTGCCTTCACCGGTTTGAACATCTTCCAGCTGCTGAAGTACCTGGCTCGTGAATACCTGCTGATCTTCTCCACCTCGTCGTCCGAGTCGGCATTGCCACGACTGATCGCCAAGATGGAGCACGCCGGTGTTTCGAAGCCTGTTGTTGGTATCACCGTTCCAACCGGTTACTCCTTCAACCTCGACGGCACCGCCATCTACCTGACCATGTCGGCATTGTTTGTTTCCACCGCGATGGGCATGCCGATGAACATTGGTGAGCAGATCGGCCTGTTGGTCTTCATGATCATTGCTTCTAAGGGTGCCGCCGGTGTGACCGGTGCAGGTCTGGCCACCTTGGCTGCAGGTCTGCAGGCACACCGCCCTGAGCTGCTTGATGGCATGGGCGTGATCGTGGGTATTGATAAGTTCATGTCCGAGGCTCGTGCACTGACCAACTTCACCGGCAACGCTGTTGCTACCTTGTTGATCGGTAAGTGGACCAAAGAGCTGGACCTGGAGCAGGCTAAGGCCGTGCTAGCCGGTTCACGTCCATTCGACGAAAACAGCGTCGAAGGTCACTAAGGCAAGTGCGCTAGTAAAACTAACCGCCACCGCTAAGGATTTTTCTTAGCGGTGGCGGTTTTTTTATCGCCCCCAGATTGGCATAGAGCTACCGTGGCTGCAATATCGAATAGCCTGAGAGCATGAGCGCAGATCAGCACATTGCGGGGCAACCCCTGAGCATTATCGAGCAAGAACTAGTAGCGTTCGCCGCCCATAGCATCAATGCGGCCACCGATGCCCACGTTGGTGGCGACGGTGTGCACACCATGGGAGCGGCGGTGCTGGACGCTAGCGGTGCCATGTACCCGGGTGTGAACTTCTATCACTTCACCGGTGGTCCCTGTGCTGAGCTAGTGGCTCTTGGCTCAGCGCGTGCCAACGGAGCCCACGATCCGCAAGTGATCGTCGCGGTGGGTAACGAGGGCCGGGGGATCAAAAACCCCTGTGGTCGCTGCCGACAGATTATGGCCGATAACTATCCATGGATCCGAGTGATCGTTGTACAGCCTGAGGGACGGCGCACTGTAAGCATTAACGCGTTACTGCCACTAAATTTTGACTGGAACGCTGAGCAGGCCTAGTGCGCCGTATTCGACCGGAGCCGGCGTACAGCTGGCTTACAACATTTGAGTTAAGGTTCAAGGTAAAGGCTCGCCGTAAAGGAACCCAAAACGCCAAGTTCTTTTGCTTAGACCGATAACCTTGAGTTGAGCTTACAGCTCGAAGAATTAGGTAGATCGAACGGGAAGTGTGGTTAACCCATCGTGAGCGAGGAACAGGGAAGCAAGCACCGTGGCGCAGGGATGCTCAAGGAGCCCCGCCCGGTGGGCCCAACCGGTAAGCCGTTGACAGATTTCCCGGTGCCAGCACCGTTGCCATCGCACGGGCCAGCCCGTGTTATTGCCATGGTCAACCAGAAGGGTGGCGTGGGTAAAACCACCTCCACTATCAACTTGGCTGCGGCGCTCGCCGAATACGGCCGTAAGGTACTTTTGGTGGACTTTGATCCACAGGGCGCCTTGTCTGCTGGCTTTGGTACCAACCCGCACGAAATGGACATCACCGTCTACAACGTGCTGATGGACCGTAAGGTGAAGATCACCGATGCCATCTTGAAGACCGATGTGGAAAACATCGACCTGTTGCCAGCGAACATTGACCTGTCCGCTGCAGAAGTGCAGTTGGTCAACGAGGTCGCCCGTGAGCAGGTGCTTGAACGCGCTCTGCGCAACGTCATCGACGACTACGACGTAGTACTAATTGACTGCCAGCCGTCCTTGGGTCTGCTCACCGTCAACGCACTGACCGCTGCCCACGGTGTGATCATCCCATTGACCGCAGAGTTCTTCGCACTGCGTGCCGTGGCCCTGCTGATGGAAACCATCGACAAGGTCAAGGATCGTCTGAACCAGGTCTTGGAGCTGGACGGCGTTGTTGCAACCATGTACGACGCGCGAACCCTGCACAGCCGTGAGGTCATCACCCGCTTGGATGAAGCCTTTGGCGACAAACTCTTCGAAACGGTCATCAAGCGAACCATCAAGTTTGCCGATGCCAACGTGGCCGCTGAACCAATCACTAGTTACGCTGCGAACCACCCCGGCGCCGAGGCCTACCGTAACCTGGCTCGCGAGCTGATTTGGCGTGGTGGCGCCCCGTAATGAGCAGCACGCTCACCGAGCAAACCGCCAACGATTCCACCGAGCCAGCACAGACTGAGCCGGAATCGTCTGGCGGTTTTCGCCTTGCCCTGCAAAATTTTAACGGTCCCTTTGACGTCCTACTTCACCTGATAACCCAGCGCGAGCTGGATATCACCGAGGTGGCTCTGGCGCAGGTGACCGACGAATTTATCGCCTACCTTCGAGAACTGCAAGCCAGTGTCACCGAGGGTAGTGACGGGATGAAGGTGCTCGATGAGACTACCGAATTTTTGGTAGTAGCCTCCACGCTTCTAGATTTGAAAGCCGCCCGGCTGCTGCCGCGTGGCGAGATGGCTGACGAAGAAGACTTTGAACTGCTTGAAGCCAGAGACCTCTTGTTTGCCCGACTTTTGCAGTACAAGGCCTTTAAGCAAGCAGCCGAGTTTTTGGGGGAGCAATACCAGAGTGAAGGCTCACGGTATCCACGCGAAGTTTCTTTGGAACCAGAATTTGCTTCCCTGCTTCCTGAATTAATTTTCACCATTGGCCCCGACGCCCTAGCTGCGCTGGCCGCCTCAGCACTAGCCCCTAAGCCTGCGCCAACCACCGAAGTTGGCATCGGACACTTGCATGGGGCCAACGTGACAATCGCTGAGGAAGCTGAGTCGATGACCGCGCTGCTTGAAGCACGCGGCCCGCTGGATTTCCGCGAATTGGTGGCTGATGCCTCAGCGCATCTGGTGGTGGTAGTACGTTTTCTGGCATTGTTGGAGATGTTTAGGCAACGAGCGATCAGCTTTGAACAAGTTGATCCGTTGGGACCACTGCGCATTAGCTTGCTTTTAGAGTCCAGCTTTGATGCCCAGTCGGTTCAAGATGAGTATGAGGGGAGCGCGGGTGAGGTGAATCATGAGTGAGATTGCACCCATTGACCAGCTGCCAGGAGGCCTAGAATCGGGCCTCGAAGCGGTACTAATGGTCGCCGATATCCCCGTAAGTTCGGCACATTTGGCACAAATCTTCCAGGTACCAATTGAGCGGATCGCCCAGACTTTGGAGAAGTTGGCTACCGAGTATGATGGAAAGGATCGCCCGCGCGGATTTGAACTGCGTCGTGTCGCCTCCGGGTGGCGTTTCTATACGCGTAGCGATTACGCCGATTTCGTCTCCAGCTTTGTGCTCGATGGGCAGAGCGCGCGCTTGTCGCAGGCCGCCTTGGAAACACTGGCTGTCATCGCATACCGACAGCCGGTCTCGCGTGGACGTATTTCGGCGATTCGAGGTGTGAACGTCGATTCTGTAGTGCGCACATTGCTCACTCGCGGATTGATCACGGAGTATGAGGAAACTGGAGATGGTGGAGCAACGCTCTACCAGACCACCGAATACTTCCTGGAACGACTGGGATTGGGCTCGCTAGATGAGTTGCCTGCGCTATCCCCGTATCTTCCTGGGGTGGCCGATCTTGAATCGCTCGATTCGGCAACCTACGACGATTAAGAAACTGCCAGCAGGCAGCTACACCGGACCAACCACGCGTGATGCCCCTAATCGACGGGACCGCGCAGCGAAACGTAACAGCAAGGGACACAGGCAAGCATGAGCAGGGGATCTTCCTCCGGCCGCACACCACGCGGCAACAATTCAAACTTCGGCGGCAAGCCAGCAGGCGGCCGCGGCAAACAGGGCGGCAAGTCCTTCGGCGACAAGCCGTACGACAAGTCCGCCTCCGGCAAGCCAGGTGCTCGCAGCAACTCGGCCAAGTCAGATTCGGCACGGTCGGATTCGACCAAGTCGGGCTCGGCAAAGCGCAATACTGCCGCACCACGCAAAAACTCCGAGCGCGCCTTTGGTAAGGAACGCTTCGGCAATTCCGTACCAAACACCTACGCTCGTCCGACCCAGCGCGCTCGCGCTCAGGCCCGTGCTGAAAGCCAGGCTAACCGTCAGGAGCACGGCGAGTCACAAGACGGCATCCGCTTGCAGAAGGCCATGGCCAATGCAGGTGTTGCATCACGTCGTGTCTGCGAAGAGATGATCACCGAGGGCCGCGTTGAAGTTAACGGTCAACTGATTGTTGAACTTGGCGCCCGCGTTGATCCAGCCAAGGATTCCATCCACGTTGATGGCATGCGTATCCAGGTCAACCAGACCAACCGCTACTACGTGTTTAACAAGCCAAAGCACGTAATGAGCACGATGGATGACCCAGAGGGTCGTCGCACCATCGCTGACTACTTCAAAAATGAGCACCACGCTCAGCGCTTGTTCCACGTCGGCCGCCTTGATTACAAGACCGAAGGCGTGCTGATCCTGACCAACGACGGCGAGCTAGCTAACCGTCTGCAGCACCCAAAGTACGAGGTGCCAAAGACCTACCTGGTGCAGATCCCGGGCCCACTGCCACGTGCAGTGAGCAACGAGCTGCGTGAAGGTATTAAGCTGGAAGACGGCTGGATCAAGGTTGATGACCTGAAGATCATCGCCACCACCCCTAAAAACGTGATGGTTGAAGTGACCTTGCACTCTGGTCGCAACCGTATCGTGCGACGCATGTTTGACGCTGTGGGCCACCCGGTTCAGCGTTTGGTACGCGTAGCTGTTGGTCCCGTACTACTCGGAGATCAGAAGCAGGGCACCATCCGCTCCCTGGGCAACCAGGAAATCGGTCACCTGATGGCCATGGTGGGGATGTAACTAATGCCCTCTTCTCACCTTGCCGGCCCAGTTCTGGTCATCGGCACCGGGCTGCTGGGCACCTCGGTGGGATTAGGACTGCGCGCCAAAGGCCTGCACGTATACCTCTCGGATATTTCGCCAACCGCCGCTGGGGTAGCCCAGGATATCGGGGCTGGTGTGCTCCTTGAAGCGCGCACCATCGCTCCGGAACTTGTGGTGGTGGGCGCTCCGCCGGATGTCACCGCAGCCTTGGTTGCTCAAGCACTCTTGGATTACCCCAACGCCACGGTGGTTGATATCGCCAGCGTTAAGGGATCTATCCTTGCCGCTGTGTTGGCTGATGGGCGACTGGGAGAGCGCGAAACTTCGCGCTACGTGGGTACACATCCCATGGCAGGGCGAGAGAAGTCCGGCCCGGCAGCAGCTCGTGGTGAACTCTTCACCTCAATGCCGTGGGTTATCTGCGCGCATGAAGGTGCAGATGCCTCGCGGGTGAAGGTGGCAGAGTCTTTGGCTATCGATCTGGGTGCGACCATGCACCGGATGAGCGTGACCGAGCACGATGAGTCTGTGGCTTTGATCAGTCACTTCCCGCAGGCTGCCAGCTCGATGATTGCTTCGCGATTGCTCGACGCGCAACCACACCAATTGGCTTTAGCCGGCAACGGATTGCGTGACACCACGCGAATCGCCGCTAGCGATGAGAAGCTGTGGATTCAGATCTTTGCGCACAACGCCGCCGCATTGGTGCCCATCCTTGCCGGGATGAAAGAAGATTTGGATCGACTGATCAACACGTTGCAAGAACCGAAGGCCCCTGGAGCTTTGCTGGATTTGTCGCAGTTGATGAGTGAAGGTAACGCCGGTAAGGCCCGCATTCCGGGCAAGCACGGCGCACCACCTCAAGCTTTTGCACTAGTGACTGTGGTGATCGATGACCGTCCAGGTCAGATCGCTCAGTTGCTAACTGAGATTGGCCAAGCGCAGATCAACATCGAAGATTTGCGTATGGAACACTCTGCCGGACATCAGGTTGGTCTGGTGGACGTTTCGGTGATTCCAGGCCGCCGCGACGAACTAATTGACGTATTGACCACTAACGGATGGAAAGTAGCCCAGTGAGCACCTTGAACAACGACACGCTTGTCATCGCCATCGACGGCCCTAGCGGCTCTGGCAAGTCTTCGGTCTCCAAGGCCGTCGCCCGCGAACTGGGTGCCGTCTACTTGGATACCGGTGCCATGTACCGTGCGATCACTTACTCGGTGCTCGATGCTGGAACCGACCTCACCGACGCTCACGCTATCGCCCAGGCGGTGCGCGACGCGCAGTTGGAAATTTCCGTTGACCCGGATGCTGAGCTGGTAAAGATTGGCGGGGTCGACGTGACGCAAGCCATTCGTGAACCACGCATCTCCGAGCAGGTTTCCGCCGTAGCAACCAATCTGGATGCCCGCGCGGAGCTGGTACGCCGTCAGCAGGAAATCATCAAGGCAAACACTCGCATTGTGGCTGAAGGCCGCGACATCACTACCGTTGTTGCACCGGATGCTGATGCGCGTATTTTGCTCACCGCGTCAGAAGAAGCACGACTGCGTCGCCGCGGTCTGCAGCTCGGTGGTAGCCAGAACGACTCGCAGCTAGCCAACCAAGTGCTGGCCCGCGACGCCAAGGATTCCACCGTAGTGAACTTCACCCAGGCTGCCGATGGAGTCATGACCGTTGACTCCTCGGACCTAGATTTTGAACAAACCATCGCCGCAGTGCTTGACGCAATCAACACTGCAACGAAAAACTAGCCTCAAGCTGGTGCCCATCCTCGGCGAGAGCCGATGAAGATTACGATCGCTGTGAAGGGAAAATCATGAGCGAGAACAACTCCACCCACGACGAGGAATACATCCCCGTTGGAGACGACGATATCGCCGAGCGCCTGGCCGAACTGAGCGAGGAAGAAGCCGCCATTCGTGCGCAGGCTCTGCTCAGCGGACTGGAAGATTACGATCTCGACGAAGAAGACTCTGCCTTACTGGCAGGCCTCGACGCATTTGACGACGAGGATAAAGACGTAGTTATCCCGCCGGTTCTGGCGGTTATTGGACGTCCAAACGTCGGTAAGTCCACTTTGGTCAACCGTATTTTGGGTCGCCGCGAAGCCGTGGTTGAAGACACCCCAGGTGTTACCCGTGACCGTGTGTCCTACTCCGCTGAGTGGATGGGCCGTCCCTTCACCGTTGTTGATACCGGTGGCTGGGAGCACGATGCCAAGGGCATCCACGCTTCGGTAGCCGATCAGGCCGAAATCGCTGCAGACGTAGCCGACGCAATTCTATTTGTTGTTGACTCCCACGTTGGAGCCACCGCAACTGACGAAGCTGTGGTGAAGATGCTGCGCAAGAAGGGCAAGCCTGTCTTCTTGGTCGCCAATAAGGTTGATGACTTCAACCAAGAAGCCGAAGCAGCTGTGCTGTGGGGCTTGGGCTTCGGTCAGCCATGGCCAGTTTCGGCCCTGCACGGTCGCGGTACCGCTGACCTGTTGGACGCCGTCATGGAGAAGCTACCTGAGCACTCGGCTTTTGGTGGTTTGATTCCTTCCGGCGGCCCACGCCGTATTGCCTTGATCGGACGCCCAAACGTGGGTAAGTCCTCGTTGCTGAACAAGCTTGCTGGTTCCGAGCGTGTGGTTGTTGACGAGTACGCCGGTACCACCCGCGACCCAGTGGATGAATTGATCGAACTGGGCGGGAACATCTGGCGCTTCGTGGATACCGCTGGTATTCGCCGTCGTCAGCACATGGCTGTTGGCTCCGACTACTATGCTTCATTGCGTACCCAGACCGCTCTGGAAAAGGCCGAAGTTGCCGTGATCCTGTTGGCCGCCAACGAGATCGTTTCCGAGCAGGACGTGCGCATCATCCAGCTGGCCATCGAAGCTGGCCGTGCCATGGTCATCGTTTACAACAAGTGGGACGAGGTGGATGAGGACCGTCGTTACTACCTGGATCAGGAAATCGATCGCGACCTCGCGCACATCGAATGGGCCCCACGGGTCAACATTTCTGCCAAGACCGGCTGGCACAAGGACAGGCTTGTTCCTGCATTGAACACGGCTCTGGATTCTTGGGATAAGCGCGTTCCAACGGGCAAGCTGAACGCTTTCTTGGGTGAACTCGTAGCTGCGCACCCGCACCCAGTACGTGGCGGTAAGCAGCCACGCATCCTCTTTGGCACTCAGGCTTCGGCCCGTCCGCCACGTTTTGTGCTGTTCACCACCGGGTTCCTGGACCCAGGTTACCGCCGGTTCATCACCCGTCGTTTGCGTGAAACTTTCGGTTTTGAGGGCAGCCCAATCGAGGTTTCGATGCGTATCCGTGAGCGTCGCTCACGCAACCGCTAAAGTTCGAAATTAGCCCTTCACTTGGTGTAGGGT
>CAACWO010000181.1_pt1 | contig 29479 bp, 30 predicted proteins | sample 2275661 | NCBI WGS metagenome assembly CAACWO01 (sample SAMEA5312466, study PRJEB27640) | indoor metagenome | biome: indoor environment; feature: uncontrolled; material: polymer concrete tiles wood | place: Germany | collected 2014-07-07 | reverse complement strand
GACGATGAATTCGATGGACTCAGCAAAACGAACGACAGCAAATCGTAGGACCCCTTCGCGCCATCGATCAGGTCCCAGAGGAAGTCCTGTTACAAGGCGATGAATAGACACGGCAGGCTTTGGGCGGTGCGCTCGGCGGAATGGTCGCAGAGCTGGTCGGGGTCGCAAAAATCCAAAAAGCATGCCCATAAGTGAAGAGGTCTCTATGAAAAAATCGACTAGAAACATCGTGTTACTACTTCTGGCCATCGCGGCAGGCACACTAATCATAGTTTTCGACAACATGCTTATTGGGGGCATCATTGCCGGCTGGGCGATCCTGTATTGGGGCTGGTCCATTGATGCGAACCAGGAAGTCACCGCCGACGCGCGAGAACTCAATCCTAAAGACGTGAAGGAATATCGTCGGCAGCACCCCGACGCGACCATCGTTGATGCAGTCAACGCTTTGGGCCGTACTAAGTAGCCCACGACTTCGGGTGGCACGTGGAGTTGATGACGATCAATTGAAGTTGGAAGCAATGCACAGCGCACCGCATTGAGTTGTCTGACGTCAATGCCATTCCAGACAAGGGGACACAAATCTTATCGTCCTAAATTCGGCGCTCAACCCTTCCTGTGCTGCACATAGCGCGCGTCGATGCGTTTCTTACCAAGCCCTTCCACCCATGATTAGTGGGCGCGAGTCGGCGAGGTAGCTGAATTCCGGATTAAACAGGGATGCTGCCCGCGATTGTGCGCGGGCAGTATCCCTGTTGGCATCTGCAAATTAGCCGTTGAAGGTGTCCGGGTTAGGACCGGTACGACCGTCGCGGTCTAGTGCATCAATGCTTGCCAATTCTTCGCTGGTCAGTTCAAAACCAAACAGGTCAAGGTTGGCGATGATGCGTGACTCGGTGACAGACTTAGGGATGATGACGCGTCCCTGCTGTAGGTGCCAGCGCAAGACGACCTGCGCGGCGCTAATCTGGTGAGCCTCGGCAATTGCCAAGATGGTTTCGTCGGTGAGCATTGCGCCCTGAGCCAGTGGGCTCCAAGCCTCGGTAACGATACCGTTCTCAGCGTTAGCGGCAATCACTTCACGATTCTGCAATGCAGGGTGAAGCTCAACCTGATTTACAGCTGGAACGATAGTTCCTTGTGCAATCAGCTTGTTCAGGTGCTCAGGCTGGAAGTTCGAAACACCGATGGCGCGGATCTTCTTGTCGGCGTACAACTTCTCAAGAGCCTTCCAGGTCTCAACGTACAGTTCCTTTTCTGGAGCTGGCCAGTGAATCAAGAACAGGTCTAGGTAGTCCAGGCCCAAGCGCTCAAGGCTAGCTTCGAGCCCGGCGATGGTCTGCTCGTATCCCATCTCTGCGATCCAGAGCTTGGAGGTGATGAACAGTTCGTCACGGGCAATGCCGGACTGTGCCAATGCCTTGCCGACGCCCTCTTCGTTGCCATAGATCGCAGCGGTATCGATGCTGCGGTAGCCAGCCTTCAGTGCCGCTGCCACGGCGGTGGTGGTTTCATCGTTCGGTACCTGGAAGACACCAAAGCCGACCTGTGGCATTTCTACGCCGTTGTTCAGGGTGACGGTTGGGATTGCGGTAGTCATATCTAACTCCTTGAAATTACTTGAGGGGATGTGAAAATTTTGGATTAGCTAGCTGGAACTAGCTCGGGTGCTGCTGCCGAAGACTTCTTGGCCAGGCCCATAGCAACAAGCACAAGGACCAATGCAGCGAAGGTGATGATGGCGCCGATCCAGATCGGCGAGGTGTAACCCAAGCCTGCAGCGATACCCAGGCCACCGGCCCAAGCACCTAGTGCGTTACCCACGTTGAAGGCACCGATGTTGGCACCTGATGCCAAGGTTGGAGCGTTGCCGGCGTACTGCATGATGCGGCTTTGCAGACCAGGAACGGTACCAAAACCGAAACCACCCATGAGTAGCAAGGCAACGATGGTTGCGATCTGGTTGCTTGCCAAGAAGCCGAAGACCACAAGCACAACGAGCAGGGCTGCGATGAAGAAGAGCAAGGTGCGGTCGATGCTCTTATCGGCCATGCGGCCACCGATCCAGTTACCCACAAAGAGGCCAACGCCGAAGAGCATCAGCAACCATGGCACGGTGGTTTCGTTGAAGCCGGTGATTTCGGTCAGGGTGTAAGCGATGTAGGTGAAAGCACCAAACATTCCGCCGTAGCCCAGGATGGTGACGCCCAAAGATAGCCAGACCTGCAAAGAGGTGAAGGCACCAAGTTCGCGTCGCAGTGAGATTCCTTCTGCTGCGTGCTTGATTGCTGGAACCAAGACGAGGATGCCAATCAATGCAAGAACACCAATAGCGGAAATAGCCCAGAAGGTTGAGCGCCAGCCGGAGTGCTGACCCAGCAGGGTGCCGAATGGAACACCAAGCACGTTAGCGGCGGTCAGGCCGGTGAACATGATGGCAATGGCGCCTGCCTTCTTATTGGCTGGGACCATGTCGGAGGCTACTACTGAACCGATGCCGAAGAATGCTCCGTGACAAAGGGCGGCGATGATGCGGCCAATCATGGCCACTTCGTAGGTGCCCGCCAGTGCGGTGAGCGAGTTGCCGATGATGAAGAGAACCAGCAAACCGACCAGTACCGGCTTGCGTGGAAGCCGAACGGTGGCGGCGGTCAGGCCCAAGGCTCCGACAACCACGCTGAGTGCATAACCGGAAATGAGCCAGCCTGCAGCGGCCTCGCTGACTGCGAAGTCGGTGGCTACGTCTGGCAGCAAGCCCATGATGACAAATTCAGTAAGCCCGATGCCAAAAGCACCGATAGCCAACGCAAGGAGGCCGAGCGGCATAGCGTTACTCCTGATACACTAGAAAAAATAGTTGCACACGCTTGTTATTGCGCGATGAATACTATCGTTGCACGCGCAACTAACCAGCGCAAGCAAGTAATTTGGAGGAAGCCATGGGAATCGCAGATGATGCGGTAGAAATCCGGGCACGAGGATGGCGTACATTGGCGTCATTGCACGGATTAATCGATGCCGCACTAGAAAAAGATCTCACCACTGAGGTTGGCCTGTCTGTGGTCGAGTACACATTGTTGGACGCTTTGAACCGGCAGGATGGTTGGCATATGCGCATGGCGCAGCTTGCTCGCGCCACTGCATTAAGCCCCAGCGCCACCACCCGACTAGTCACCCGGCTAGAAGATCGGAACCTGCTCTCACGCGTATTGTGCGCCGACGATCGCCGCGGGATCTACACCGAGCTGACCCCGTTGGGCCATGAGCTGTATCAGAAGGCCAAGCCCATCCACGATGCCACGCTAGAACGCATCCTGAAGCAAGCCGAAGAACAGCCCGAGCTGGCACCTTTGGCCCGCATTCTTCACGAGTTCTCACTGGCCTAGTCGATCGCCCATTGTGTAGAAGGGGTAGCTTGTTGCGTCCAAAATTCTCTGCCGTCCTCTTTGACTGCGACGGTGTACTCGTTGATTCTGAGTCCATCACCAACGCAGTTCTCCGACAGATGCTCATCGAGCTTGGATGGAACATTAGCCAAGAAGAATGCATCAGCATCTTCATCGGCAAAGCCCTGAAGGACCAGTGGGAACCAATCCTGACTCACACTGGCGTGCGTATTGATGAGCAGTGGATCAGCCAGTTCAGGGAACGTAGAGATGTCGCGTTGCGCTCAAACCTGCAAGCCGTGCCTGGCGCCTTGAACGCAGTGCAGCTGATTTCACGCGTGTATAAAAACAAGATCGCGTGCGCCACGGGAGCAGACCGAGGCAAGGTCGAGATGCAGCTGTCGATTACCGGGATGGCTTCTTCCTTCGGCACTCACGTTTATAGCGGCATGGAATATGCGCACAGTAAACCGGCCCCCGATGTCTACTTGGCTGCCGCCGCTGGACTGGAGATTGATCCGACTCAGGCAGCCGTGGTTGAGGATACCGTTACCGGAGTGACCGCCGGCGTTGCGGCCGGAGCCACGGTCTTTGGATACTGCCCCGGTGGACCGATCAGCAGCACTAAGGAGAAACTCCTGGGTGCCGGCGCTACCGAGGTGTTCATGCACATGGATCAGTTGCCATCACTTCTTACCCAGGCCTAGCTGAGGAAAGAACCCGATAGTCGTCGGGGAGGAACTGGTCAGCCCCAGGGCTCCAAAGCAAAGCCCTTTCCTAACGGACCGCGCCCAGCCAACCAGGCAACTAGCTCGACACGCGCTTGCGGGCTCGCCAATCGTTCGGGAACGGTGTCCAGTAGATTGCCAAGATCCCACGCTACGTAGTCTTCGTTCCACTGGCTTGGCGTATATCCCAGCCCAAGATCAACAAGGTGCATTTGTACTTCGCGTAGGCGGTGAGCCGGGCAACCACCGACCCCATAGTGCCCACCTCCCATGAAATCGGAGTTGGGCCAGCCAGCCTGTTCGCTTTGCTCAAGAATTCCATCTAAACGGCGAACACTCGATTCCAGGTCAGCCAAGATTTCAGCTGCTGAGTCCTTCGCACCGTCCTCAATTTCCTGACGCCGTTGCTCTGGACCGTTCGCGTATTTGGGAACATCCTCACCATTCAAGGCCCCGTCCATACGACGTGCATGTGCATCGGCATTTCGCGCAAGATGCGTCAACACGTGGCCCACCGACCAATCAGGCAAATTACTGTTCTGCCGCATTTCCGCCTCGCTGAGGCCAGCCACATGCTGCAATAATTCCGCGTGGGATTTGAGACATAAACGTGCCGCTATGCTCGGATTTTTCTCGAGATCCATGGTGATCCTCTCGCTGACCAGACCCGACAGTGCTCAGTTGCTTGAATTCAGGTTACGGTCTGAGCTGCCAAGGAGTACTCCCAGGCTCTCGCGTCCGACTACGCCCAGAAGATCATCGGCGCCAAGATCTGCGGTCAGCATGGCATATCGAAGTCCCCAACCACGCGCTCGTTTCCACGTTGGACTGCCAGCTTCAATGCCGTAACTCTCGAACGCACGACTAATGCCCACAGGCGTGAAATGCATCCAGAACATACCTAGATCCGAGGCCGGGTCGCCAACACACAAGTCCCCGTAATCAACGAGACAGACTGACGGATGTGGCAACTCGTGACCAACAACGGTGTTGTATGGATGCGGGTCACCATGCAGCCATACTGGGGCATCTTCATAGTTCTCCGCCTCCAAGGCATCCTGCCAAATTGCCAAAGCATCAGCTTGCAATGCGGCATCCAAGTTTGAAATTTGCTCATGAGTCCGCGCATCAACCAGCGTCAAGGCACAACCACGAAATTCGCTTCGCGGTTCCGGCGAGCTGGCGGGTTGATGCAGAGCTCGCAACAGTTCAGAAAATACTTCCGCGTATTCATCGCGATCTTGGCGTTTGAGTTGAGCTGCGCTATTTCCAGGAACGTAGCGGCAAATCGAAAAGGTAAAGGGGTAGCTGTCAGTCGGCTGACCTTCAAAGATCGCTAGGCCAATATCCACCCCGGTGTCCTTTGCCAATTGCGGAAGCCAACGGCGCTCTTTGACGCCGATCCCCTCCCCCATTTGTCTTCGGGGTAAACGGATCAGCAGGGAATCTCCGAGACGATAAACCTCGTTGTCCCAACCGGTGGCAAGATAGCTGATTTCTTCATGAGCCCACTGTGGCGCTTGCGTTGCTATCAGCCCTCGAACCATTGCCAGATCGATGGCGACTTCTGCCTCGGGCATGACGGACTTCTTAGCTGGCGGGTTGCTCATCGCTCAATACTAATCTTTCGCTTGGAATGGACCGTACTCTGACTCCTCGAAGCGAACTCAGAATTGGGACCGGCCTGCCGTCAAGAATTGATTTGGGAGCCGACCCTGATGGCAAAATGATGATCAAAAGCCACTTAGATTATTGAGGAGGCTGACCTCTATGCAGGCACTGCCCGTCGTTCGCTACGCAGATCTTTCGGCACAGCCGTGGAAGAACGGCAAGGGCGTATCGCGCACTGTCCTTAGCGATTCAGATGCCCGTGGGGCGTGGTCGTGGAAAGTTAGCGTAGCGGAAATTTCTCAGGCTCAGCCCTATAGCCAATACCCTGGAATCCAGCGGATTCAGGTCGCCCTAGGCCCTGGCGAGATCGACTTGAATATTGGTGGCCAAGCCCATCGTCTTCACGCAGGTGAACAGGTAGCGTTCGCTGGTGAAGATGAAGTTTCAGTTGCGCCACTTGGCACTGGATTCTTGGCCCTCAACCTTATGTTCGTCGGCGAAAAGTGGGAGGCCAAGGTGTCGACTATCGGCGCTGCCAGCCTCAGGGCAACAAGTGGGGAAGTGAAAATCCTTGTTGCACTAGATGAGTATTGCCGGGCTGACGGCGAGCCTCTGGCTCGGCTGGATGCACTCATAGTTCCCGCAGAATCGCAGGTCACCACCGCGGGTCATTTTTATCTGGTGGCCTTCACCCCTTTAGCCAAGGTCAGTGACTCCGAGGCCTGAACTCGTTAGCGATGCGTCCCGGTCAAGTACCTTTGGATGGTCGGGCCGACCTCAGCGACGATCTCCTCATGAGTCCGCGAGGAAATGTCCGGGAGTTGGATGACATAGCGGGTGAAGCCAATGCCGAGCATGTGAGCGGCGGCCAGGGCAACTCGCTTACTTTGATCCGGATCAGCTTCGGAGAGCTGCGGAACGCCCCGCATTCGTGATCCGAGGACCGTCTTGAGCATATCCACCGCGCTATTTGAAGTGGAAGCGGACCGAACTAGTGCCAACATGATGTGGCGAGTTTCCTCTTCTTCCCAAAGGTGAAGGTAGGTATCGACCACTCGGGAACCTATATGGGCAGGATCACCAAGAAAGGCATTTCCTAGTCGCTGTGGGATGGTTGTGTGCTCAGTCAAGGTTGTCGCAAATAGGGTCGCCTTGTCCCCAAAGAAGTGGCGAATCAGTGCGGGGTCAACACCGGCTGACGTGGCAATAGTTCTAATTGACGTCGAGTCATAACCCCTCTGCGAAAACAGTTCTCGCGCAGCATCCAGAATTGCTTCCTTCGTGCCACTGTCACCGGAACGGCGTCCAGTGGGGCGCTTATGGAGGGGCTGCTCGTCTTGATCACTCATATTTCCAGTATACTTCTACACCTGAGGAATTCCTCAGGTGTAGAGTTAATGATCAAGAGCCATGACATCTCGAAAATCTGACTCTGCGTGGAGAAGCCCATTCGAGACCCAACAGTTCTCGGCGAAAGCCACTCTCCGCCATAAAACTTCCCTCAAGAAGACCGTCGGTCGCAGATTTTACCTTTCTGCCACTGCCCGCCCTCGTGCTGAAATCAACGGAGGAGTCAGCCATGACATCCCAAGTAACCACCCCAACACCACATACAAAATGGCCAGTCGCGGTGGTCATCGGAGCCCTAGCCTCACTCGTGCTGGCAGTGGTTGTGCTCGCCTTCCTCTGGCCCGGCAAAACCGCGCAGGCAGAAAATCTGCCGGTCAGCATTTCAGGCGATCAGGCCAAAGTATCCGCTCTCCAAAGTGCCATGGGCGAGAGCAATACCTTTGAGTTCGTCACGGCACAAGATCGCGCGGATGCCGTGGACCAAATTGAATCCCAGCAAACGTACGGAGCCATCGTCCTGGGTTCAGGCACCGAAGTTCCTGAGGTTTTGACTGCTCCCGCAGCAAGCCCGGTATCAGCTCAGATGCTAACTGGCGTAGCTACCCAGTTGCAGGCTCAGGTGTCACAGCAAGTAGCTAAAGCTGGCGGCGACCCAGCGTCCGTGAAGGTCGCGGTCACCCCAGTGGTCCCCTTCTCCGAGCATGATCCAAATGGTTCCGGGCTTGCTTCAGCGTCCTTCCCGATGGCCATCGGCGGCATGATTGGCGGCGTACTTATCTCATTGCTGATCACCGGCCCAGTGCGGCGTTTGGTCGCCGTAGCTAGCTTTGCAATTTTCGCAGGGCTCGTTATCGCGTTCATTATGCAGACCTGGTTCCAGTACCTTCAGGGTGAATTCTTGATGAATGCCCTGGCCATGGGACTGACAATGATGGCAACCGCATCCTTCATCGTTGGCTGCACCTCACTGATTGGCCGGGCAGGTATCGGAATCGGCGCCGTACTGACGATGTTTATCGGCAATCCCCTGTCGGGTGCAACCATGCCGTGGCAATTCTTGGCTGCCCCATGGGGTGCGATCGGACAGCATCTGGTCCCAGGCGCTTCCGGATCACTCATTCGATCGCTGAGCTACTTCCCTGAAGCTTCTACCGCTGGTCAGTGGTGGACTCTTGGCGCATGGGTCTTGCTCGGTGTCGTATTAACTTTGATTGGGCATTTCCGTGCCAAAGAATCAATGCACATGCCAGAAAGCACGCTGGAAACAGCCCATGCTGGGAAGCACGCTTCCTAATTTAGCTGGGCCGTCAACTTGTTGATGGCCCAGTTGACGTGCTTCTCAATAGAACACTTTTCAAGAGCACGGACGGATCTGATCCGCCGTGCTCTAGAAGTAGACTCTGGACTAGTCGCTTACCTATCCAGATAAGGAACTGTCCTCAGGATCCGGTCTAGAATCATGGCATGAGTTCATCGGCAGCCAGCGAACAAATTCTCGTTCAACTTATCCTTGAAAAGTTTGACCAGCTCTATAAAACTGTCGATGACATTCCGGAGGAATTGATCAATAGCTGCTTGCCTATCGAAGGCAGCAATTCGCCGGTGCAAATCTTGTTGCACTGTTGTGGCATGACGCGTCGCTGGTCTTCAACGGTCAACCTCGGCATCGCAGTCCCCCGCGACCGAGACGCTGAGTTCAACGCAAAAATGGTGAAGGCGGAAGCGTTGATGTTGGCTTCCGAAGCCCGAACAGCATTCGTTGCAGATATCTCGCGCACCGAGTTACAGCAGCCTCCCGCCGTTATGCCACCGGGTCGTGATGTCGAATATTGGATGGCCACCTGCGAAGGCGTCCTCATGCATGTGTACGAAGAGCTTTGCCAACACCTGGGCCATCTAGAAATCACTCGTGATTTCTTGTGCCACCCCGCTAAATGAGATCTTGATCAGCGAAGTCAGACTTGCAAGTCGTTCCAGTCGAACCGGGTAGTTTCACCACTCTCCCAGTCCTGACGGAGAATTGCGTAGGCGACTGACGCCATTCTTGTACCGTCATCGGCGGGCCAACTCATCCGGTAGTGGGCCTCCTTGAGGAAACCTGCTTTAACGAAAGTTTTACGCATCGCAAGATTGTCTTCTCTGGTTTGGCCCTCGAATCGCAGAGTCTCAGGGTGGTCATTAAAAACCTTGTCGGTTAATTCCTTCAGCACTAGGACACCCAGACCTAATCCCCGATAAGTCCCCGCCAAGCGCAGGTCAAACATTGGGGTGTCGTCTTCCAGGTCTTCCAGCACTGCCATTCCGAGGCATTCGCCGTCGCCAATGATCCAAAAACCCTGGCTCTCGTTGTTCCAATATCTTCCGCCATCGACTACCCCTGTTAACTCCACTTCTGTCCATTCTCGACGAACGTGGAACGGGAAGTTGTTGGTAGATAAAAACGTGACGATGGCGTTGCTGTCTTCCGGTCCCATCGACGTAAACGAGATCTTCATGGCGCCAGCCTACACAAACCATGTCGGTCTTGATTACCCTATTCATGAATGCAGGTGTCAATCTCGCTCTAGAAAATGGCCACTGTCATGTCATACCTCTGTCAATGAACTCAAGACGTCCTGCGTGGAAACCACCTTAGCAAAGCCACCTCCATGCAGATTCGTCGCCGTAACCTGCATGAGAGTGGCTGCCGAAATTACGGTGCCATCGGGTCCTGCCAGATCAAAAGTTCGGGTAGCGTCGAGCGGCACGATGACATCGAACCCAAGATTGCCTCCCATGCGAGCGGTCGTTTCTACACAAAAGTTGGTTTGGATTCCACAGACCACAATCTGATTGATCTGCCTAGCTCTAAGCCACTGTTCCAAATCCGGAGCACCATAGAATGATGAGTTCACCGTTTTGGACACCAATAGATCAGGGATGACTGCCTGCACCGATTCTTGAAGTTCATTTCCGGGCCCTTGGACGTACAAGGGCGAATCCGAATTTCGACTATCGTGCCTAACTATGACTATCGGCATTTGCTTTGAGGACCAAGCCTCTAGCAGTTGCTCAACGTTGTTCTCGCATGCGGGGTAATTGATCGTTGGACCCCATGAGGCATCGTAAAAACCATGCTGCATATCAACCACAATCAATGCTGTCTTTTCATTTCTAATCATGTCTCTAGTTCACCAGTGTTCAAAGGACTCAACCAGTGGCAGGAATGACAGTGTTCGATAAGATTGCGCCATGACCAATGTGGGAATTTTAGTTGGACCGGGACGCCGTGCGTTTGATCTTGCGGTTGTGCGCGAGGTGTACGATGACCGCTCGGATCGAGGGCTCCCCCGGCCGACGGTGCGAATCCTTGCCGCCAGGGCAATCACTGATCTTGATCCGCTCCACTCGATACGCCGCACCCATGGTCTGGATACGGTGGAGGAGCTCGACATGCTTGTGGTTCCTGGAAGTGAGGACCCACTCGCGGAACTTGATGCTCGGGAAGTTTCAACGGTTGCACGGGCCGCATCAGCCGGCGTTCTTGTAGCATCGTTATGCACCGGGGCATTCACGCTGGCTGCCGCCGGACTTCTTGATGGACGACAGGCAACGACGCACTGGCGTTATGCCGATGAACTAGTCCGACGCTACCCAAGAATTCACGTCAAAGCGCGCGATTTGTATTGCGGCGAAGACAAAGTATGGACTTCGGCCGGTGTCACCGCTGGAGTTGATCTCTTATTGCAATTGGTTCGTCTGGACTGGGGAACCAGCGCCGCAGAGACTGTTGCAAAGGCTATGGTCACCCCAGTTTTTAGGCCGGGTACTCAAGCTCAATACGCGGATACGAACACTCCAACAAGCTCAGCGCCATCAGTCGAAAACCTGCATTTTGAGGTTAGAGCAGATCTTCAACGACCGTGGAGCGTCAAAGATCTCTCAGCAATTTGCGCAATGTCTCCCCGGACTTTTCACCGTTGGTTCTCTGCCACTGTAGGAACAACACCGGTCAGATGGCTCAATGATCTACGAGTGCAAGAGGCTCAACGGCTTCTTGAACAAACTGGCTTGTCGGTTGGTGCCATAGCTCGCGAGGTCGGCTTCGCATCAGACGATCTACTACGAAAGCACTTCACCGCCAGGCTGGGGATCACACCAACCAGTCACGCATCGACGTTCCGTCAACCACGTACTTGATGAACTGAGACTTTCTGCTCGTATAGGCAAGGCGGTCGCTTCCAACGCTCTTGGCCAATCCCAGTTTCAGATTTACGTAGCAATGACCAAAGTTGCCTCTGTTCTGAGTCGGTCTCGAAACGCCATATGATCTTGTTCCCACTTTGATCCAGTCTCACACACGTGAACATGCACGGTTCGTGGTTTCCCCGCAGGCGGGCGAAAGAGACGATGATCGGTTTGTCGATGTCGCACCACCGGGCTCAGACCTTCAAGGGCACTACGATGCACAGACGCGTCTGCGATATCTGGAATGCCAAATATTGATGCTCAGCGAACGCTTGAGCTCGATCAATTCACGTTTCGCCGACGAGCAGATGACATTTTTCCTTACAGGTGGCTCCACTCATCCAAAAGGACTATAGAAAATCACTTGACGTGAGCATAGTGTTAAAGCCGACTAGAAAATACCATTTGCACCGCGTTGAAGCTTGGTGCCGCTCATGCTGAAGGGAACGTGGGACTTTTGCTGGCTTGGCTAGGGTTAGACGGTAAATCCAAAAACGAATCGGTGCCACTTTGGAACGGTGTCAGCGAAAAGGCCAAATGGGGTTCGCTTCTGGTGTGTCTAGGAATATCGTTCCTGACTTTCGCCATCACGCGTTGGTTATTCAATGACTACACAGAAGTACTGGGCTTTGTTCCTTGGATTTCCGGTGCCGGCGTCTTGCTCATTTCGTCGCTCCTCGTCGAGCGATCCCTTACCAGAGCCTCATTGACCTCACGCACTCCAACTGATGACAAACTGTAGTTCGCATTTGTTCCATAAATACCTCCAGTAAAATACTGGAGGTATTCTTGTATTACACACCCTAGCTTGCGCTAAATAACCAGATCACTCGATCAATCGTCGTTCATTATTGGCAGTCGCATGTGCTCCATTTGGAGTGGAGCTTAGCTCCGGGGACCATATCCAAGCCGTCAAACAATCGTTTTAGTGCGGACCGGACAACATGCCGGAGTAACGCACTACCCGACTGGTTTCCCGTTTTCACCCAACACCGCTTGACCGTCAGTATGCAGTGGGTTCTTGGTCGTTGGTATCCAGGCGCAACGAGCCTGCATGCCCGATTCCGCTTGTTCATCCCTGATCATCACGGAGCCTAGTGACCACTGTCCATCTTCAGTTACTTCACCGACAGCATCTGGTCCGGCCATGTAGCCCATCATTGCTTGAGGCTTCAGAGGCATCTTGCTCTTGGCATTCGGGGCAGAATAAATCGGGATTGAAACCGCGATAGTCTCACCCTTTGCCTCCGGATGACAGTAACCGCCATATCCCCCAGGCTGGTCCGTACGCACAAGATGGTACTGGTCATCGCCAGCAAACTTTTGGACGCCTACCGTTCGTTCCTGCTTCAGCGGGCCATTTTCAGAACACGCAGTATCTTGGAAGTCGCTGCGTAGATATTCAGTGATTTTGATGCCTCGTTTGGCAGGGACAACACTGCGAACTGTTGATCCGCAATTATGCGTATAAGCGATCTCGCCGGGAACCTGAACAGGTCCCTGTTTGGTAGCTACCCACGCAATATAGTGTTGCCAATAAGCGTTGCCGGAAGTGCTCGTAAACGCTGCGACGGCATCGTCCACGCCGTCACCGTTCAGATCCGCATAAACAATCTTGCCAAGCTCAAAACTGCTGAATTCGTCACTGGCTTTCGAGTCAACAAGCTTTACTTTGCTGTCTTTCTCCGAAGCAGCCAACGGGTCAATCCAAGTCTTATTTCCAAGATCTGCATCTCGTAGAGACTTGATCGCAGGCGCCGTTTTACTTGGCGAGGGCACAAGTGTGGGCGTAGTAGTCTTCAGCTCAGAATCGGGTGAACTACAGCCAGCAAGCAGTAGGACCAGAGTTGCGACAAAGCCGAAAATCTTTACTCCACGAGATGCATTGATCATGCTCAGATTTTATCCGAATATCAAAATGCCTCATAAAACCATGAGTCATCAACATGACATCATTACGGCTTCGGTTAAAACGCTGGCCCCGGACTTCCCAAAAGGGAACTCCGGGGCCAGAACGACCTAGCTGAAGTGTTAGGACTAGAGTCCCAGCTTCTCCATCACGATTTCACGAACGCGGCCGGCGTCGGCCTGTCCGCGGGTAGCCTTCATGACAGGGCCCATCAGCGCACCGATGGCCTGCATCTTGCCGCCCTTGATCTTCTCGACGACATCAGGCATGGCAGCCATGGCATCATCCACGGCCTTGCCCAGTGCGTCATCGTCGTTCACTACAGCCAAGCTGCGCTTGTCAACGATTTCGCTTGGGGAGCCCTCGCCAGCAATGACAAATTCCAGTACCTGGCGAGCGATCTTATCGTTGATCTTCTTGCCCTCAATGAGCGAGTTCAGTTCAACGATGGTCGCAGGAGTAACGCCCAGAGCAGCGATGTCCTTGTCCGCAGCCTTGGCCAGACGAGCGATCTCGCCCATCCACCACTTACGGGCTACAGCAGCCGAGGCACCAGCAGCAATGGTTGCTTCGATCTCGTCGAGCACACCGGCGTTGACGACGTCGCGGAATTCCTTGTCCGCGTAGCCCCACTCAGCCTTCAGGCGCTTGCGACGCTCGGCCGGTGGTTCTGGCAGACGGCCGCGCAGCTCTTCGATCCACTCAACGGTGGTGACGATAGGCACCAGGTCAGGCTCTGGGAAGTAGCGGTAGTCATCAGCATCTGACTTTGGACGACCCGAAGTGGTGCTACGGGTGTCTTCATGCCAGTGGCGGGTTTCCTGAACGATCTTGGCTCCGGAATCCAGCACCGCTGCGTGACGCTCGATCTCGAAGTGCACTGCGTGCTCAACGGCGCGCAAGCTATTGACGTTCTTGGTTTCGGTACGGGTACCGAACTTCTCGGCGCCCTTGGGCATCAGCGAAACGTTGGCGTCGCAACGTACGTTGCCGCGTTCCATCTTGGCGTCCGAAACACCCAGGTTCTTCACGATTTCGCGCACTGCAGCCACGTAGGCCTTGGCCAGTTCTGGTGCGCGCTTGCCAGCACCAGTAATTGGCTTGGTGACGATCTCGACCAGTGGCACACCTGAACGGTTGTAGTCCACCAGCGAGTAGTCAGCACCCTGAATACGACCGGTTGCGCCACCCATGTGGGTCAGCTTGCCGGCGTCTTCTTCCATGTGGGCACGTTCAATCTCAACGCGGAAGATTTCGCCATCTTCCAGCTCAACGTCCAGGTAGCCGTCGTAGGCAATTGGATCTTCAAACTGGGAGGTCTGGAAGTTCTTTGGAGTGTCCGGGTAGAAGTAGTTCTTCCGGGCAAAGCCGCACTTCTCGGCGATCTGGCAGTTCAGTGCCAGGCCGATCAGGATGGAGTACTCGACGGCGGTCTTGTTGACCACTGGCAGTACGCCGGGCAGGCCCAGGTCTACCGGGGTAACGTTGGTGTTCGGCGCATCGCCAAAGGCGTTAGGTGCGTCGGAGAACATCTTGGTCTTGGTGTTCAGCTCGACGTGGACCTCAAAGCCCAGTACCGGATCGTAGCGATCCAGTGCTTCGTCGAAGTCGACCAATTCATCGGTGTAGTTGCTCATGATCTCTAGGCCTCCTGCGCGATCGAAGCGGTGTCAATGGCTGGTGCCTGCGAGATCAGCGACTGACCCCACTGCTTTTCCAGCAGGGTTTCCAGTGCGGCGCCGGCACGGTACAGACGTGCGTCTTGGAAGGCCGGAGCCAGGAACTGGATGCCTACCGGCAGGTTCTCGGACAGGCCGCCAGGCACGGTGATGCCTGGGATGCCAGCGAGGTTAGCCGGGATGGTTGCCACGTCGTTGAGGTACATGGCCAGCGGGTCATTGTCGTTGGCGCCCAGCTCAAAAGCTACGGTTGGAGCGGTTGGCGAAATCAGTACGTCAGCCTGCTCAAACGCGGCGTCAAAGTCACGCTGAATCAGGGTGCGGACCTTCTGCGCTGAGCCGTAGTAGGCGTCGTAGTAGCCGGCGCTCAGTGCGTAGGTACCTAGGATGATGCGGCGCTTAACCTCATCACCAAAACCAGCGGCACGGGTGGAACCCATAACCCGCTCAATGGTCATCGGACCCTCTTGTGGAAGCACACGCTTGCCAAAACGAACACCGTCGAACTTGGCCAGGTTGGAGGAAACTTCCGAAGGCATGATCAGGTAGTAGGCGCCCAGCGCGTACTTGAAGTTCGGGCAGGAAACCTCAACGATTTCTGCGCCGGCAGCCTTAAGCAGTTCCAGCGACTCGTTGAAGCGTGCCTGCACGCCTTCCTGGTAGCCCTCGCCCTGCAGTTCCTTGATGACACCAACACGCAGCCCCTTCAGGTCTCCGGTGGCGCCAGCCTCAGCGGCAGCAACCAGACCTTCAAGGTCCTTTGGCAGTGAGGTGGAATCCTTCGGATCGTGTCCGCCGATCAATTCCTGCAGGTAAGCCGAGTCCAGCACGGTACGCGATACCGGGCCGATCTGGTCCAGCGAGGAAGCCATAGCGATCGCACCGTAACGCGATACCGCGCCATAGGTTGGCTTCACGCCAACGGTGCCGGTGACAGCACCTGGCTGGCGGATGGAACCACCGGTGTCGGTACCCAGTGCCAGTGGAGCTTCAAAAGAAGCCACTGCAGCAGCCGAGCCGCCGCCGGAACCGCCAGGAATGCGGTTCAGGTTCCAAGGGTTGCGAGTCACACCGTACGCGGAGTGCTCGGTGGAGGAACCCATGGCAAATTCATCGAGGTTGGTTTTGCCAAGCATTGGCAGCTTGGCAGCACGGATCTTCTCGATGACGGTAGCGTCATACGGGCTCATCCAGCCTTCGAGCATCTTTGATGCTGCGGTGGTTGGCTGGCCCTTGGTGACGATCAGGTCCTTGATGGCGATGGGCACGCCGGCCAGTGGGTGCAGTGCTTCTGCGTCGGCGCCGCCTGCGGCACGGATGGCGTCAACTTCTGCTGCTACGGCGAGCGCCTCTTCGGCGTTCACGTGCAGGAAGGCGTTGAGCGCGCCGTCCACTTCAGCAATGCGATCCAGGTGCGCCTGTACTGCCTGCACGGAAGTGACTTCGCCAGCGCGCAGCTTGGCGGCCAACTCGGTGCCGGAAAGCTTAATCAGTTCGTTCATGAAATTATTCACCGTCCAGAATTGCTGGGACCTTAAAGCGGTCCGAATCAGAATCTGGGGCGTTGAGCAGAACTTCGTCGATGCTCAGCGTCTGCCCCACCGTGTCTTCGCGCAACACATTGGTCAGCGGGATTGGGTGGCTGGTGGCTGGGACGTCGGAGGAGGCGACTTCGCTGACGGACGCAATGGCACCGACGATAGCGTCGAGCTCACCGGTCATTTTGTCCAGCTCTGCGCCGCTCATCTCGATGTGGGCAAGGTGTGCCAGATGCACAACGTCCTCACGGCTGATGGCAGACATGTATCTCCCTTAAATGGCGGTTTGGTTTCATAGACAAGTCTATCCCTTACGCGCCGACCATCAGACCTTTATGTGCCCGGTTCGTTATGCTGTGCGCAATACCAAACCAGTGAGTTCTTGGCACAGCGCGTTCTCCCAGTAGCCGATGACCCCATCAGCGCTGGAAGCGCCGGATACTGGCTTGCGGATGATCGCGGCCTCTTTGCCCGCAGGGTTGCCGTTGACCTTGATCCGTGGATCATCGGTGAATGACTCACTATGGTGCTGGGGTGCGGTCTTGCCAGCGAGCAATTGACGCGCTTGGGCGGCAAAGACCGGGTCGCCGGCAGCATCGTAAATGTAGCGCGGACCTAAAATGGCGTGCTCGCTGATGCCGATCAGATGCTTTTCTCCCCCGGGCAAGGGTGCACCACGGTAGGTGAGCGGCAGGTGGTAAACCACGTCAGAAGTGTCCGAATGGTCCGCGTAGATACGTAGTTCTATCCCAACTTCACCTTGCGGGTCTTCTAAGCGGAAACCTCCGATGTGCTGAAGTTTTGGGGTGCCTTTACCCGTATAGAAGTTCTGCTTGGGCAGCCAAGCGGAAACCAACTCGTTTTTGGTTGGCGACATACTGGTGTTGTAGACAATTCCCATGCGCTTAGTCTGTCAATTGCATCATTGCGACACAAGTCCTGAGCAAAGTTCCTTGACTGCGTCCTGCTTTACTACTTAGCTGCTGCTTCAAGCATGGACTTGACCAGCGGGCCAGCGCTTTGCGCGCCACCGTCACCATCTTCAACAAACGCCGCAACGGCCAAGTCGCCTTGGGCAACGATGGCCCAGGCGTGAGCGTTGCGCTCGCTGTCATATTCTGCGGTGCCGGACTTGCCGATGATCTTTGCCCCGCTCAAGGAGTTCAGATCCTTCAGGGTTCCGTGATCAATGACCTCGGCCATCATGTCGGAGAGTTGTTTGGCTTCATCTTCGGTGAGAGCTGAGGCTGCCTTGGCTGGGGCCTTGGGCTCAGGTGAAGTTACCAGCTTAGGCTGGACGGTGGACTTGGCCTGGACCGAGGCGACCACGGTGGCCATACCCAGTGGCGAAGCTTCCACTACGCCCTGACCAATCATGTTGGCCGCCTGAGTGGTTCCTTCTGAATCATCGGGCACCGAGCCGAGCACTGCGCCAACACCGGTTCCGTCTTCGCCGGTCAATCCTAGGGCTGCGGCAGCTTCAGAGAGCTTCTTGCCGCTGATTTTTGAACCTTCATTGATGAAGACGGTGTTGCAGGATTGAGCAATGGCTTCGGACAGCGGGATGGTTCCAAGCTCGGCTGCTGGATAGTGGTCATAGTTCTTGAATGTTTTGCCGTCCACGGTGGTGCTGGCGGTGCACTCGACCTTGGTATTTGCGGTGGCCCCGTCACGAACCATTGCCAGCGCACTGATTACCTTGAATGAGGAGCCAGGTGCGTAGGATCCCTGAAGCGCGGTGTTCAGTCCGGAGCTCACCGGGCCTGAGGAAGCAGCGAGAACACTGCCATCTGATGGGCGGATCGCAACAATACCGGAATTTGAATCCGCGTCGGCGATGAGCTTATCTGCAGCCTTTTGCAGATCCATGTCCAAGGTGGTTTCCACATTTTTGCCGGCCACCGGCTTGGTGGTGAACAGCTCCGCCTGGGCCTCGTTGGCTTTGTTGTAGCGCGAAACCTTGATGCCGTCGGTGCCCGAAAGAGTGTCATTGTAGGCCGACTGCAACCCGGAGGTACCAACCTGGTCACCGCTCTTGATCTTGCCGTCAGACTTCTTGATGATTTCTGCGGTTGCTTCGCCCACGGCGCCTAGGAGCGGTCGGGCAAATTCGCGAGTGGGAGCCAACGGAATTTCATCGTTGGTGAAGGTTGCGCCCTCAATCGCCTTGATCTCGTTGTCGCTGACCTCACGACTGGAATCATCGCGTAAGACGATCGCTGGCACCCAGGCCTTGTCGCCAGCGGCCAGCACGGTGCTCACATACTGGTCTTCGTCAATGTCTACGAGCTTGGCTAGTTTTTTAGCCGAGGCTTTCCAGTTGGCTTTCTCGGTGCGGGTCTTATCCAGACCCACACGGATTACTGGCCGGTTGGTGACGATCTTGTCGCCACCGGCGGCAGTGATGCTGCCGCGGTCCGCTACTTCCACAGTGGCTTTGAGGTAGTCCCCTGCCTGCAAGTCCGGGGCAAGCACTGCTGGGTCGAAGCGCAGCTTCCACGCGTCGGCGTCTTTATCAAATTCCCAGACGGCTTTGGTGGTGTAGCTGAAGTCTTTGTCGGTGTCATCAACGTCCCACACGGTGGTGATATCGGCCGTCGCGGTTTTGATGCCGTCCGTTTCTTCCTCGTCCTTGGCCACTGAACTCACGGTGCTGCTGTGCTTAACTTCGCCCATGGAACCAAAGGCGGTCTTTTGTTCACTGGCCGCAGCTTGTGCATCGGAGCTTGCGAACTGGACGTCGCTGAAGTCACCGGAGTTGATTGCCGAAGCTAGGGCGTCGGCGGACGGTGCTGGGTCCGGTGTTTTTGCGCTGCACGCACTGAGGGAGCCCAAGGCTAGGGCGGCAACTGACAGGGCAACAACACTACGACGAAGAGCACTCATGGAGCCATTCTATTCATGCTGACAGGCCGGTTCACAATAACCTGTCGGTCTGCCTCAGATTATTTCTTTCGAGTAGACCACCAGCTTGATATCGGTACCGGGCACCGTCCAGTCGCGCTGTGAATCGTGCACAAAACCCATAGATTCATACAGGGCTCGAGCTGTATTCCAGCTCTGCCCAGTAGTCAGGCTCACCGCGCTGATATTTGGCAGACTGCGAGCACGATCAATGCTGGCTTGAACCATGGCTCGGCCCACTCCGCTGCGCTGCGCCGAAGGGTCAACACTGAGCATGCGGATCTCCAATTCGCCAGGACGTGCAATGTCCGCGTAGTCGCTGCCTACTTGGATAAGAGTCATGGAGCCAAGGATCTGAGCATCGCGGCGGGCAACATAAATTTCGGTTTGCTCGGCACGCTCTGCGACCTTTTGTGCAAATTTCAGATACTCGTGGTCGGGACTGTCAAAGTGTCCGGCGGCAAAATAGGAGCTCGCGGTCAGCTCCCCCACCCGCTGGTAATCCTGGGGCGTGGCCAGTTCTATGAGTATTCCGCCGTGGACGCTTGTGAAAGTTTCTGCCTCATTCATGGTGCTTCAAGTGTGCCACGGTCTGCGCAGAATTAGACGAGAGAAATATTGACTTCGGGCCTTGCACAAAGGTTTGTTAATAGAGTTAACTAACCTCATGAGCTCCGAAACTGTCTTACGTCGCGACGGGACCTTTCTGTCGCACGGTGGCGCCGTCTTGCCGGCGCACGGCAGGGAGCAGAACTTGTCCCTGGTGTTACAGAACTTAATGGAGCGCGGAGCGCTAAGCCGAGCCGAGCTTTCTCGCGCCACCAAACTCACACGAGTCACCGTCTCAGAATTAGTGGCAGAACTTTTGCTCCGGGGCCATGTCATTGAAACCGGTCCTAAAGAAGGAAAACGCCCGGGCAAGCCAGCAACACTGGTGGATCTCAACCGCCCTGGGCTGCGCATTATCGGCGTGGATCTTTCCGGAATTCTCCCGTTCCGCGCCGCCATCATGGATCTTGATGGCACCCTTCTTCAAAGCTTCACCTTGGACAGCCATGAGCAAGGAGCCACCGGCGAGACTGCAACTGCCCAGCTGTTAGAACTCGTGAATCAGGCCCTGGCTCAGTGCACGGAGCCAGTAGTAGGAATTGGCATTGGCACACCCGGCATCGTGACCGAGCAGGGTGTGGTCCGATTAGCCGAAAAGTTTGACTGGGTCGACTACGACCTACGCAACAAAATCCAGCAAGCTACGAACACGAGAACCCATGTTCTTAATGACGCTGACTGCGCCACCCTTGCTGAGCACACCTTCGGGCACGGCAGCGAACATATGCTACTGCTTCGCCTTGGACGAGGTGTGGGTTGCGGCGTGATCACCCACAACACCTTGGTGCGCGGTTCGAAATTTGCCGCCGGCGAACTCGGCCACGTTAAACAAGATCCTACAGCGAACAAGCCCTGTAGCTGCGGTGAGACAGGTTGTTTGGAAGCCTACGCGTCAGTGCCCGCCATCCTGCAAGCAATAGCTTCTGGGCAGTCTGCCGAAGAAGTCGGGCAACAAGCGAGCGTTGCTCTAGCCAACGCGTTGGCGCCACTGATCTCGGTGCTCGATATCCGCAATGTCATTTTCACCGGACCGCCAGAAGTAGTTAATCCGCAGATGGCTCAATGGTTGTTAGACGCCCTTGCCGAACGTTCACGGACCGCGCGTGGCGAAGATTTCCAACTGAACATCAGTGATGACCCCGAGCACCTGGTGTTACGCGGTACAGCAGTGAACGTACTATTCCACGAACTAGGCATTTCATAACCAACAACAGAACGGAGAGTACACATCATGCGCGTGCTCGTAGGTGAATCAGCACAAGAGGTAGCAAAGATCGCTGCCAGCAGTGTCCTTGAGGGTCTGGCCAACCATGGCGCTGGACGGAAACCGGTCCTTGGCTTGGCCACCGGCTCCTCTCCCCTAGGTCTGTACCAGCAGCTAGCTGCTGCAGTTAAAGATGGCCGCGCTGACTTTTCGCAGGCTCAAGGTTTTGCACTCGATGAGTACATCGGCATTCCCGATACACATCAGCAGTCGTACCGACAGACGCTGATCAATGAAGTCTGCAATGTGATTGGCTTGCCAGCCCAGTCACTACACACCCCTGTGGGCCTCGGCGAATCATTGGAAGCTATTGAATCCGACGCATCAAACTACGACAAGTCGATTGCCGCCGCTGGAGGCGTCCAGGTGCAAATTCTTGGCATTGGTTCCAACGGGCATCTGGGGTTCAACGAACCCGGATCCGCACTACGTAGTCGCACCAGAGTTAAGCGACTGGCAGCCAAGACCCGTCACGACAACGCTCGGTTCTTTGACGGAATCGACGGTGTACCCACCCATTGCGTCACCCAAGGTCTAGGCACAATCCTCGAAGCCGGACGGTTGGTTCTTGTAGCCACCGGGGCTGGCAAGGCCGAAGCCATCGCCGCTGCCGTCGAAGGACCACTGACAGCTTCCTGCCCCGGATCGGTTCTGCAGCTACACCCCGACGCGGTAGTTGTACTAGATGAAGAAGCTGCAGCTGGACTAAAACTTCGCGAATACTATGCTGATGCCGCTGCTGGACTCTCCGATATACAGTTACGCCTGCAATAGAACGGGCCCTGATGTGCCCTAATGTGGCAGACTGACAGGCATGGCCGTGTATTTTGAATGTTTCACCAAAACGGAGATGACCCGCGAAGAGCTCTTCGAAAAATCGTTGAACATCGATGCTCACTCTGGTTCCATGGCCGAATCCGGGGAGCGGGCAGTTGATGGTGTAGTTACCGGACAGATCGCACTGGGTGAGCAGGTCACCTGGCAGGCAAAGCATTTTGGTCTGCCAGTTCGAATGACCTCAGAAATCCTTGAACTGGATGCCCCAAGAACATTCACCGATCAGCAGGTGTGCGGACCATTCAAAAAGTTCCATCACGTCCACGAATTTTTTGAGAGTACAACGGGCACCCTCATGGTGGATCAGATCCATTTTGAAGCCCCGTTGGGCCCGCTTGGTTGGCTGGCCGAACGGCTGGTGCTCAGCTGGTATCTGCCGAGACTGATCCGCATGCGCAATGCGTATCTGATCAATTCCGAACACTAGAATTTCAGGTGTGCCCTTGATCAGCACTTCCCTACACCAGCAAGGCTTTTAGACTTTGACGCAGATCGCTTCGCCATCCAGCGCATTGGTACGCAAGATCGCTTTGATCGTTTCCCACGTACTTTCACCGATTATTTTGGCGACATTGTTGCTGTTGCTCACGCCGCTGCGTGATGCCTCGATTGCCTGGAGCGAAGCAGTTCTTGCCGCAGTATTTACCACGATCATTCCGTGGCTAATCCTGGCGCTAGCCAAGCGGCGCGGCGCAGTTACCGACATGCATGTCACCGTACGTCATCAGCGTCATCTGATTTACGCGATGACTGCCACAATGATCATTATCGGTCTGATCATCTTGTGGCTGGTCAATGCCAGTGCCGGAATTTTCCGCGAAGTGTTCTGCATCTTGCTCGGCTTGTTTACCGTTGCGATCATCAATATTTGGTGGAAGGTTTCGGTCCATCTGGCAGTGGGCACCTACGTCATCTTGCAGTTGGCCAGCCAGAGAGCGGACCTACTACCTGCGGTCTTGCTCTTTATCGCGGTGCTCTCGTGGTCCCGGCTTCGAAGCTTCCAGCACACCGCCACACAGGTGTGCGGCGGTGTAGCCGTCGGCATCCTCATCCACTATGCCCATGAGGTCATGGCGCTGTTCGTGAACTAGCTGCGAATTACTAGCTTGTTGGCTCAGTGAGCTTAGCTGGATCCACCAGTCCGGCGTACTGCCAGCCCGGATAGGTTGCAGGCCTACCCACAGCGCATCCAGCTTCTTCAGCAATCAGTGCGCCAGCAGCCCAGTCATACTCTTGGGTGCCGTATTCGGCGTAGGCGTCCAAGGACCCCTGAGCGACGAGGCATAGGTCAAGGGCGGCAGAACCAATGCGCCGAACGTTGACGTAATCGGCAAGCATTTCTTCCAAGACGCGAGCTTGGAATTGACGACGTTGCGCGTCATAACCAAAACCGGTGCCCAGAATCTTGGCCGGTGAATCTACCGGGCCAGTGAGCTTGGTCAGCTTGCCGGTGCGCAAGTCCTGCTTCCAGGCGCCCAATCCCTTGCCCGCGAAGTACTCCACTTGCAATGCCGGGGCGACAATCGCCGCGGCGACCCACGTTTCGGTTCCGTCTTCTTCGAGCTGGCAGGCACCCACTGATGAACAGTAGTAAGCAATGTTGCGTACGAAGTTGATGGTTCCGTCCAACGGGTCAATGCTCCAACGCACGCCGCTGGGATTCAGTGGTTTAGCGCTCGGGTACTCTTCGCCGGTGAGCTCATCGCTAGGTCGCGAGGTGGTGATGGTGGCTCGAATTGCTTCCTCCGAGGCCCGATCAAAATCGGTCACCCAGTCCCCAACGGCAGACTTATCACTGATGTTAAATTGGGATTCGTCACGGCCAGCTAGTACTTCAGCACCGGCTGCTGCGGCCCGTCGGGCCACCAGCACCAGTGGATCGTGAGTAATTGCTTTGTCCATCGTTAGCCTTCCGTAGGTGCGGCGAGGGCTACCTCGCGCGCTGCATCTGGTCCTTGGTCAAGGAGCACAACAAATCCGGCTTCATCCAGCACTGGCACACCCAGAGACTGCGCCTTATCTAGCTTGGACCCGGCAGCTTCGCCGGCAACTAAGAAATCGGTCTTCTTCGAGACGCTACCGGTCGCTTTACCACCACGCACGATGATGGCTTCCTTCGCGGTATCGCGCGAGAAATTCTCCAAAGTTCCGGTCACCACGATGGCCAGAGACTCAAGATTTTTAGTGATGTTTGCGTCCTGCTCGTCTTTCATCTTCACCCCGGCTGCTTGCCAGGAGGAGACGATGTCTCGATGCCAGTCGACTTTAAACCAGTCCACTAAGGCTTCGGCGATAATCGAGCCGACAGAGTCAATGTCGCTGAGTTCAGCTTCAGCATTACCTGAATCCAAGACTTCTAGCAGCGCGTCCATCGATCCGTATCGAGTGGCAATTGCACGCGAAGCATTGGGTCCGACGTGCCGGATGGACAAGGCCACCAGTACGCGCCAGAGCGGATTTTCTTTGGCTTTCTCCAGCTCATCAAGCAGTTTCATGGTGCTGCGGGTGGGTGCCGAAGGCTTCTTGGCGGTGGCTTTGGAGTAGAAGTACGGGACCAGTTCAAACTTTCCGGTGCCTTCGCCCTTCACTCGCTTTTCGCGCCAGACCATTACCTCGCCGAGCTCTTCGAGCTTGTCTTTGAGATTGAATAGCTGCGCTTCATTGTGCAACGGACCCGGACCAGCAGGCAGGATTACCCCGCCTTGGGTAGCAGGGTCTTCGCCCGGACCGCTGGTCAAAGCGGCCGCAGCTTCGTAGCCCAAGGCTTCAATATCTAGTGCACTGCGACCCGAAAGGTAGGCAACACGCTCAGTGAGCTGTGCAGGGCAAGATTCTGCATTGAGGCAGCGGATGTCCACGTCGCCTTCCTTGGCTGGCGCCAAAGGTTCACCGCACGATGGACAGTGAGTGGGCATCACAAAATCGCGTAGTTCAGTATTGCCTTCACGTAGCGGCAAGACCGGGCCAACGATTTCTGGGATGACATCTCCAGCTTTGCGTAGGATCACCGTGTCGCCGATTTTCACGTTCTTGGCAATGACCACTTCTTGGTTATGCAAAGTTGCACGGGCCACGGTTGAACCGGCCACAAGTACTGGCTCCATGACACCAAAAGGAGTAACACGTCCGGTGCGTCCAACCTGAACCTGGATGTCCAACAGTTTGGTGTGCACTTCTTCTGGTGGGTATTTGTAGGCTACGGCCCAGCGTGGCACACGAGAGGTGTAACCGAGCTGTTCTTGGGTGGCCAGGTCATTAACCTTGATGACAATGCCGTCAATGTCATGAATCAGGTCATGACGTTTTTCCCCATGTTCGGCAATGTAGTCTCTAGCCTCAGCTCGGCTATCAACTACCCGGCCATACGGTGAAACGGGAAGGCCCCAGCCACGCATGAGCTCATAGGCTTGGGACTGCTCGGTCATGTCGAAGTCGCGGCTGCGTCCTAGCCCGTGGACAAACATTCTCAGCGGGCGCTTTGCCGTTTGTTCTGGGTCCTTTTGGCGTAGGCTTCCGGCCGCTGCGTTGCGGGGGTTAGCCAATGGCGCTTTGCCCTGGGCAATCAACATTTCGTTATAAGCGTTGAAGTCATCGGTGGCAATGAATACCTCACCACGTACTTCAAATTCTGCGGGCCACCCTGAACCGGTCAATTCTTGGGGAATATCGCTGATGGTCAAGGCATTGTGAGTGACATCTTCACCGGTGGTGCCATCACCACGGGTGGCTGCGCGGACCAACTTACCGTCTCGGTAGGTCAGGTTCAGTGCCAGTCCGTCGATCTTGACTTCGCACAACCATTTAACGGGGCTTTGTGGGTGCAGGCGTTCGGCGTTGAGCTGGGCTCGTTCAAGCCAGGCTTCGAGTTCGTCGAGTGAAAAGACGTCTTCCAGCGAGTACATGCGGCTGGCGTGAGTGACCGAGGCGAAGGCGGCAGAAACTTCGCCACCAACTTCTTGGGTGGGTGAATCCTGTCCGGCCAAGATCGGGTATTTCGCCTCGAGTAGCTGCAGCTCATGGAACAGCGCGTCGTACTCAACGTCGGAAATCAGCGGGGCATCATTTTGGTAGTACGCATCGCGGTGCCCGCGAATCTGTTCAACCAACTGTTCGTAGCGGGTCTTTTCAGCTTCCGGCGGAGCATTGGTGGTCTCAACTGGGGTTACGGAATTTTCACTCACATATCCAATTGTGCCCCACTCAATGCCAGAAGCGCAGACTTGACCTGTTAGTTTTCGGCCGCCAACACATCAATGACGATGACTGCGATATTGTCTCGTCCACCAGCTTCAAGCGCTGCCCCGGTCAAGACCTTGGCTGCTTCAGCACGGTCCTTGAAGTTCACCAGAATGGTCTGCAAGATATCTTCGGTCAGTTCGCCGGAAAGTCCATCACTGCACAACAAATAGCGATCCCCGATGCGCGGTTGCAGCACGGTGACATCCGGCTGGCTTTCCGCTCCGGCGCCCAGGGCGCGAGTGATGAGGTTGCGATGCGGGTGGTTGCGCGCTTCAAGTTCGGTGATCTGCCCAGCATCAACCATCTCTTGGACGGCCGAGTGGTCACGGGTGAGCTGCTGCAATGCTCCGTCGCGCAACCGGTAGCCACGCGAGTCCCCCACGTTGACCAGCAAGAGGTTTGGGATGTCTTCGCTGAGTACCGTCAATGGTGCGGTGCTCGGGGTCGAATTGGTGCGGTGGTTTTTTAGTAGCTCCGGAGTAATCTTTGAAATCACGTCGGTATTGATGTTCATGGAAAAACTTGAAGTCCATGGTGGCACGGCCGCAACCGGTGCGGTGACATTATCTCGGCCCTGGTCTGGGGCCTTAATCTGAACCAGCGCGCAGAGCGTGGTTCCGCCGCGAGCTTCCAGAGCTTCACGGATTCGGTCATCGGCCAGTTGCACCTGACGCTGCACCTCGGCCACGGTGGGAAGTTTGCGTACCGATGTCTTATTGGCGAAGGTGCAAATTTCTTGCATGGTTTCCACCGCAAGCTGGCTAGCAACTTCCCCGGCTTCGTGCCCACCCATGCCGTCAGCTACCGCATATACGATGTCATGCAGCAGGATCCGGTCCTGGTTTTCGGCACGTTTGCGGCCCACATCGGTCAGCCCGGCAGCAGCAAGCGTAAATGGAACTGCATTTGGTTCGGCGTTCATCAGTCAATCACCAGTCCGGCTCCCTCGCCAGGCGAGAGTTCATAAGGTTGAATGTCACCGAAGCCACGCACCGCGGTAATTTCTTGGGCAGTGAGCACAAAGCGAGCGTCGTTGCGCAAAGTATTGGCGGTGATCGCGTCGGTGAGTACCGCTCCTGGCTCAGCTAGAGAGGTTAGTCGCGCGGCCATGTTGACGGTGGGACCGTAAATATCGCCAAGTCGCGAAAGCACACGACCCCAGACGACCGCTCCACGCGTTTGTGGGAACAGTTCGTCCTTGGCTAGTTCGCGAGACAGCGAGAGCGCGATAAGGGCGCCTGCCTGCGGAGTTTCGGCCACATAGAGCACTTCATCACCGATGGTCTTGACCAAACGTCCACCACCCACAGAGATAACCTCCGCACATTTGGCTTCAAAGCGTTGGACCAACTGTGCCAGCGTGCGTTCGTTCATCCGTCGCGACAGGGAGGTATAGGAAACCAAGTCAGCAAAACCGACGGCACGAGCAAGCGGCAACGGGGTGCCTCCGTCAGCGTCGGTGGTGTCTTGTTTGTAAGCAGCCACTCCGGTTTCCACACGCAAGGCCATGCGGTGCACCGCAGAGTTCAGCTGGCGGCGCCACGAATAAAGCAGTAAGTCTTCAATGGCAGGGATGATGTCTGGAAGCATGCCAAAGAGCTGACGGCGGGCTTGGCGGTCAGACATATTTTGGTTTGCGATCATGTCTTCCACCAAGGCTTCGATCTGCCACACCACCATGCGGTCGGTCATCTGCCCCACCGAACGCATCAGCGAAATGGCGGTCTCTTCGGTGAGTTTTCCTTCGCGCACCATGTCCACCATGGTGCCCAGTGCAGCTTTGTCCGCTTTGGTGAAGAAGACTTCATCATCACTGAGTTCAGGGAATCCGATGGCGCGCCAGAGTTTGCGCGCCGAGTGCAACGAAATTCCGGCTTCAGCGGCTACTTCGCGGCGGCGGAATTCGCGTTGGCCACCAATAAGACGGTTCTCCAGGGAGGCGACGTTGTCGCGCACCGCATCTGGGGTGTGGGCCGGAATGCGCAGCGGGCCTTCCATGGCTTGGGCCAGCTCCAGAATCGGATCTGACTCGCCCGGGGCTTCAACGACAGGGTGTTGACGGGCTTCGCGGGCGGCCTGTGCGGCGGACTGCGGAGAATCCGGCCGGGGTGGATTGGTGTGCTCGGTGCTCATGCCCCCATGCCTTCACTCTTCGTCGTTTCGGTGTGCGCCGCACCGGGATTGTTTCGTAGGTTGGTCATCGTTTCCACGGCCAATGAGCGGAAGTACCCAACGGCCGGTACGTGGGAAATGCGAACATATCCTTGATTCATCACGATGTCCAAGGTGCCCGCTCGTGTCATCGCGTTATTGGACTTCGCGTAAGCAACAAGATCACGAACCGTAAATAATCCTACAGATTGCAGTTTGCCTTGGCTGTAGGTGGAGCGGAACATGATCCGTTCGGTGGTTAGCACCACCAAGCTACGCGTCCAGCGAATCCACGGAAGCAGTACCCAGATGAGCACCAGTGCCGCCCACAGCACTACGCTCACGATCATCCAGACGTTGGCATTGTTAGCCAACCAATCCGAGAGGTCCTCACGTGAGAGGTAGCCTAAGGCAAAAGTGCACAGTGCGGTGAGGATGAGGAAGGCGGTGATCGGCTGTCGCAATACCCGGGAGTGCTCGCGAGTTTTGATGACCACTCGCTCCCGTTCATGTAGCGGCAACTTCATCGTATGGGTCCTCGCCCCTCCCCTTCAGACATAGTGCTTCGGTCAGTACCTTCAATAATAGTCCCGGTACTAGGCCCAACACCTATTAGGCATACTTTCCGTCGGCGCGCCGCACATGGTGCACGTCCCCGGCCAGTACTTCTCGGCGCTTGCCTGCTGCGTCTTCTAAAATCAGTGCGCCATCTGTGCCAAGCTGCACCGCTGTGGCTTCAATCGTGGAACCGTCCGGGAATTCTACGCGTACTAGATGCCCCAAGGTTGCCAGTTTGGCGCTGACCATTTGGTGAAGTGACTGACCATCAAATCCAGGCAATGGCACGTGGACGGATCCAGCAACTTGACGGAAGCTGCGATCCAACCCGACCAGTTCCTTGAGGTACTCAGCCAATAGCCCGGTGCGGTCGATCGAACCAGAGCTAGCTAGGCGTAGCGAGGTTGCTGTGGGTACCGGCAATTCTTCTCGGTCTTGATCCACGTTCATCCCGGTACCGATGACTACGCCGTAACCGTTGGCCACCGG
>CAACWO010000111.1_pt1 | contig 32792 bp, 36 predicted proteins | sample 2275661 | NCBI WGS metagenome assembly CAACWO01 (sample SAMEA5312466, study PRJEB27640) | indoor metagenome | biome: indoor environment; feature: uncontrolled; material: polymer concrete tiles wood | place: Germany | collected 2014-07-07 | reverse complement strand
GGGCACATACGTCCGTAGTGGGACGGGTGAACGTCTCGAACTTCCATGCCTGCGCGGTCACGGGACAGACCACCTGGGCCCAGAGCCGACAAGCGACGCTTGTGGGTCAGGCCAGCAAGTGGGTTGTTCTGGTCCATGAACTGCGAGAGCTGCGAGGTTCCGAAGAACTCCTTGATTGCAGCAACAACAGGTCGGATGTTGATCAGGGTCTGCGGAGTGATTGCCTCAACGTCCTGGGTGGTCATGCGCTCACGCACAACACGTTCCATACGGGACAAACCGGTGCGGATCTGGTTCTCGATCAATTCGCCAACGGCGCGGATGCGACGGTTGCCGAAGTGGTCGATATCGTCAACGTTAACTGGAACGTCGACGATTTCACCCTTGCGGGTACCTTCAACGGTCTTCTCACCAGCGTGAAGAGCTACGAGGTAGCGGATCATGGCGACAAGGTCATCGAGCGAAAGCACCGATGCGTTCTCAGCGTTAACTGGAGTCTCTACACCGAGCTTGCGGTTGATCTTGTAACGGCCAACCTTGGCCAGATCGTAACGCTTAGGCTCGAAGTACATGTTCTTCAGCAATGCCTGAGCGGCCTCAACCGTAGGAGGCTCGCCTGGACGCAGCTTGCGGTAAATATCGAGCAAGGCTTCGTTCTGATCCTTGATGCTGTCCTTTTCCAAGGTAGCGCGCATCGAATCATACTGGCCGAACTCGGACAGGATCTGCTCTTCGCTCCAGCCCAGTGCCTTAAGCAGCACGGTGACCGACTGCTTACGCTTACGGTCTAGGCGAACACCGATCTGGTCGCGCTTGTCGATTTCCAGCTCGAACCATGCACCACGGGATGGGATGATACGTGCCGAGTAGATCGTCTTGTCACTGGTCTTGTCCGGTGCGGACTCGAAGTACGCACCTGGGGAGCGCACCAGCTGGGACACAACAACACGCTCGGTGCCGTTGATAACGAAGGTGCCCTTTTCGGTCATCAGCGGGAAATCGCCCATGAACACGGTCTGCTGCTTGATTTCGCCGGTTTCATTGTTCATGAATTCAGCCTTGACATACAGCGGTGCCGAGTAAGTGGCGTCGCGGTCCTTGCACTCTGCAATCGAGTACTTAGGATCAGCGAACTCCGGCTCCGAGAAGCTCAAGGACATGGTGTCCTGGAAGTCCTCGATTGGGGAGATTTCCTCGAAGATTTCAGCCAAGCCGGAGACGTTTGGCACGCTGGTGTCACCAGCGGCTTCAGCCTTAGCTAGGCGCTCAACCCAGAACTGATTGCCGACGAGGCGGTCAAAGCTCTCGGTCTGCAATGCCAGCAGGTTAGGCACTTCAAGTGGTTCGTGAATCTTTGCAAAAGAAAGTCGGCCAGCGTATGCAGCATCGCGAGCCGAACTAGCGGTTTGGTTGTTAGGGTTGCTCGAGGCGACCAAGATGGATCCTTCCAAAGACCGTCAGGTTTCCGAACGCTTACCGTGCTAAGGTACCTGCCATAGAACAGTTCCTCTTTTTGGACCGCACAACCCACCGCTATATGAAGGCCGCGCGCGCAAACAGTAAGGCGCAAATTTCTACTCTACCGGAGGGAATTGCGCTTGTCGATACTCGGTGCACAAATCCGTGCTATAGTTTTCGCCGTTGAAATCCCGGCCACCGCAGATCCTCATATTTCTGATGAACCTGACAAACTTACCTTTGGCCCCGCGTCCTTTTCCTCATGCGCATTTGGCCTACTAATTCCGCTATTTCTCGGTAATTTCTCCACGCCCACCCACCATTTTTCTTGGGCCCCAGCTAAGGCAGCGACGCGCGCGGAACTCAAAGTATGCGTTTTGTCACAGGCGCCCAAACATCTCAGCAAACGGACCTTTTGGACCCTTGGTGCACCGCAAATCAACGAGTTTTGGCGTGAGCTAGCAACATTTACTTACGCTCCGCTTTGATAGCGAATATTTCCTGAGGCCCAAGAATTACAACCAGCGTGCAGAGTTAGGTATTCCGCGCGGGTCCATTGGCCCACCTATCCCCCGCGTACAAGACGGCATTTTCAGTCTCTGCCGTTCTTGCCAAACCTGAATGCAACTATCTGAATGTACCAAGGGCATGGCTGCAAGGTTTATGGCATCTTCAAGACCCAATGGTTATGCTCGAGCACACATCGACGGTCAGGAGATCTAATGAATAAGTTGCAATCAGATGAGGCATTGACCCGAGTCACCTTGGACGCGTCTCGCCGAAACATACCGATCGAGATAGTGCCACGCGAAAAGGTTAACTCTCTGGAGGAGGCCGCCGAAGCGTTGGGGATCAAATCTGGACAGCTACTGAAGTCTCTGGTGATCAAAAAATCGGATGACACGTTTGTCTTTGCTTTGATTCCCGGTGGACGAAAGCTCGATTGGGCGAAGCTGCGCAGTCAGATAGGCGTCAACAAACTCTCGCTGCCACCAGCGGACGTGGCCTGGGACGTCACCCACTACGAAAGTGGGACCATCACACCGTTTGGATCTCATACGGTGTTACCCGTATTTGTTGATTCCAGTGTCTTTGAGGAACCCGAAGCTGAACACATTGGCTTGGGAAGTGGCGACCGCGGTCATGGTCTCTTGGTTAAACCTCGTGATTTTGTTAGCGGATTTGATGCCACGATTGCTGATATTTCGACTCCGGCATAGGGAACGCGGATCGGGTAACGGAGCTCTTGATCCATTCCACCGCTGTGGTCAGCGACTTGGTGGTTGCGCTGCGTAGGGGAAGGCCCAATGGCTTTTCTACAAAGCGCGCCACCAGGTAAGCCCAGAGCAGCATAAGTCCAACAAGTCCAAAGAGCAGCACGTACTTGTTGAAGACCCCGTGAAGTTCTTCGATGATCCACCAACCCCAGAGCTGGTGGAATAGGTAGAGCGGGAAGGTCAGTGAACCGGCTACGGCCATCCACTTTGCACGAACATTCTTTAGTGGAGTCAGGGTGCATAGGGCCAGTACTGCAACACAGAGAACCGCCAGGACTTGGAAATGCCATTCTGGGATTTGTAGCCCAGAGAGATAGTCCGCATCAAAGCTGCCCTTGATACCGGTGAAGAAGGCTGCGATCGCGGTGTCAAAGATCAGCAGCGTCCAACGCATCAGGGTATGTCCGCTTTGGTAGATCAAGAACAGCATCATGCCGGCTGCAAAGAGTGCTGCATACTGACCAGCAAACCAGTCCTGCGCCTTATCCAGATTGGTGAAGTGCAGGTACAAGCCAATGCCTGGCCAGATCGCACAGAGCCACATGATGTGTTTGTTCTTCACAAAACCGAGGGCCAATAGAACACCTAGCAGGATGTAGAACCTCAGCTCCACCCAGAGGGTCCAATACACGCCGTCAAAGTCTTGGATGTTAAATGCTGACTGCATCATCGTCAGGTTTGGCACGATGTCGCTGGCTGTACGTCCATCGTTACCTGACGGCCAGATCTTCAGCGACAGCACCGCGGCGGCAAGGACGGCGAACCAATAGGCCGGATAGAGCCGACCAACTCGGGATCCGATAAAACCGATCACGCTCTTGCCCTGTACGGACATGAGAATAACAAAGCCGGAAATGAGGAAGAAGAGCTGTACTCCCAATTGCCCGTAGCGGGTGAATTCAGAGAGTACCGGCCAGAACTCAGCGGCCTTGGTCCCCCAGTGATCATGCCCCCATGCCGTGTAGTGGTAGAACACCACGATCAGGGCAGCGGTGAATCGCAACGCATCGAGTAAGCCAAGTCTTGGCGCTGGTGCGTGGGTCCGAGGGGCTAATGAGTTTGACACATATTCAGCCTATGCAATGAACTTGAATAAACGCTGTTAATAGAAACGTTATAAAACAATTGCTACGAAAGTATCAGTTAACGGCTAAGGGGTCCACAGGCTTTCGCCTGTGGACCCCTTAGCAATAAGTTGCGAGTGACCGCTGTACTTACTTAACGGTTACGGTTGCGCCAGCAGCCTCGAGGGACTCCTTAGCCTTCTCCGCTGCGTCCTTTGCAACACCCTCAAGCAGAGCCTTTGGAGCTGCGTCTACGAGCTCCTTAGCTTCCTTCAGGCCCAGGGAAGTCAATGCACGAACTTCCTTGATAACTGCGATCTTCTTGTCGCCAGCCGATTCGAGAACAACGTCGAATTCGGTCTGCTCTTCAGCAGCAGCTTCGCCGCCGCCTGCAGGACCTGCAACTGCAACAGCAGCAGCGGTAACGTCGAAGGTCTCTTCGAATTCCTTAACGAACTCGGAAAGCTCGATGATGGTCATTTCCTTGAATGCGGAAAGCAGCTCTTCGTTGCTGAGCTTCGCCATGGTAGGCGTCCTTTCGGTTTTGGCCCGAAGGCCGAATGAATTTGGGATTACGTTGCGAGAGAACTCGAAAGCTTAGGCTTCTGCCGGAGCTTCCTCGGTGGCTGCGCCACCGTTCTCGTCGAGCTTTGCACGCAGTGCTTCGACGGCGCGAGCAGCAGCGGAGGCCGGAGCCTGCAGTACTGCAGCAACGCGAGCCAGCTGGGTTTCGCGGGATTCCAGTGCGGCCAGTGCAGCGATGCCACTCTGATCCAGCGCCTTACCTTCGAACCAGCCGGTCTTGATGACCAGCTTCTCGTTGGTCTTGGCGAATTCCGTGAGGCTCTTTGCAGCAGCAACAGCATCGCCCTTTACAAAGGCGATAGCGGTTGGGCCGGAAAGCTGCTCATCGAATGCATCGATGCCAGCGTTCTTAGCTGCGATTGCGGTCAAGGTGTTCTTTACAACTGCGTACTTGGTCTCCTGACCAAGAGCGCGGCGAAGTTCCTTGAGCTGTGCAACGGTAAGCCCACGGTATTCGGTCAAGACAGCCGCGGTTGCTTCGTTAAAGTCCGCAGTGATTTCTTCAATCGCTGCAGTCTTGCTCGGGGTTGCCATAACACTCCTTCCGGGGATTTGTTCGGTACCGTTTCAAAACCGGCGAGGCCATAAAAATAGCCCCGCGCAGGAGCACAGGGCAGTTCAACTTATTCAAGTTAAAACAAATCTATGTAACCTGCGTTGGTTGTCCTTTCGGACCTTTAGGAACAAATAGGAAGCCATTTGTTCAACCGACGGTCTTCGGTAGTTCTAGTCTAAAACAGATCACGCAGCCACAGCAAATCGAGCTCGAGCCCAATTGCCATGATCCTGATCACGGATTGCCAAGTACAGCAGTTGAACTGCACTTAAACTTCGAGGGAGCATGCCGACTGATCGGCATGCTCCCTAGAAATCAAAAGCTAAATAGCTTAGGCCTCAACGCGGGTTACGTTCGGGTCAACAGGGATACCTGGACCGAAGGTAGTTGCGAGGGTAGCCTTCGAGATGTAGCGACCCTTGGAAGCCGAAGGCTTCAGGCGCAATACCTCTTCGAGTGCAGCTGCGTAGTTCTCGGTCAGCTGCTTCTGATCGAACGAAACCTTACCAATGATGAAGTGAAGGTTCGAGTGCTTGTCGACGCGGAAGTCGATCTTACCGCCCTTGATGTCGCCAACAGCCTTGGCAACATCCATGGTTACGGTGCCGGTCTTAGGGTTTGGCATCAGGTTACGTGGACCCAGTACCTTACCCAAGCGGCCAACCTTACCCATGAGGTCAGGGGTAGCAACTGCTGCGTCGAAGTCAACCCAGCCGCCCTGGATCTTTTCGATCAGGTCGTCTGAACCAACGAAGTCGGCGCCAGCAGCGCGAGCTGCTTCTGCCTTGTCACCGTTAGCGAAAACAACCACGCGGGCGGTCTTACCGGTGCCGTGTGGAAGGTTTACGGTACCGCGAACCATCTGATCAGCCTTACGTGGGTCTACACCCAAGCGGAAAGCAACCTCAACGGTCGAGTTAGCCTTTTCGCCTGCGGTCTCCTTAGCCAGGGCAATTGCCTCGGCTGGAGCGTAGACATTGTTGTCGGCATCGATCTTAGCCGCGGCGGCTACGTATGCTTTGCTGCGCTTTGCCATCTGCGTTTTCTCCTTATGCAGTCGTGGTCATATGGACCGCGCGCGGTCCTGCCACGGGCGAATCGATCTATGGATCGTCTCGCCTTAGATTAAATTCTGATTTGCTATCCAACAGGTGAACAGCGGAAGGCGGAATTAGCCTTCTACGGTGACACCCATGGAGCGAGCGGTACCGGCGATGATCTTTGCTGCAGCAGCAAGATCGTTAGCGTTCAGGTCAGCCATCTTAGCGGTGGCGATTTCCTCAACCTGTGCCTGGGTAAGGTTTGCAACCTTCAGGGACTGTGGGGTACCCGAACCCTTAGCAACGCCAGCAGCCTTCTTGATCAGCTCAGCTGCAGGAGGAGTCTTGGTGATGAAAGTGAACGAACGGTCTTCGTATACGGTGATTTCAACTGGAATCACGTTACCGCGCTGCGACTCAGTCGCTGCGTTGTAAGCCTTGCAGAATTCCATGATGTTGACGCCGTGCTGACCAAGTGCTGGACCGATTGGTGGAGCTGGGTTAGCAGCACCTGCCTGGATCTGCAGCTTGATGAGTCCGGTGACCTTTTTCTTTGGGGCCATGTCGGGTCCTTCTTACTCTTGCGTTTCCCGCAGCACAGGAGCGTGGTACGGGGATCTGGCTATCGTGGCGCGACAGCCAAACGTGCCCTCACATCGATAAGCGACCGATACGGGGCACGAAGACTTAATACTACTGGATCTTATTGACCTGGTTGAAGTTCAGGGTCACTGGGGTTTCGCGTTCGAAGATCGAAACCAGAACAACCAGCTGAGCCGAATCCAGCTTGATCTCGGAGATCGTGGCCGGCATCGTTTCGAATGGACCATCGTTGACGATGACCGATTCTCCAACCTCAAAGTCCACGGTGACCTCAGTGATTGGGGCACGGCCAGGCTTGGAAGCCGATGGCTGCTCCACTGGGTCAACCACAGTGTGCTCAAGCATGGAGAAGACTTCGTCCAAGCTCAATGGGTTTGGATCATGGGCGTTGCCAACAAAACCGGTGACACCTGGAGTGTGGCGAACAACACCCCACGAAGCGTCGGTGAGTTCCATACGAACCAGAACGTAGCCCGGGATGCGAACACGGCGAACAATCTTACGCTGAGTGTTCTTGACCTCTACGACTTCTTCCATTGGTACCTGGATGTCGTAGATGAACTCTTCCATATCCTGAGTCTGGATACGGGTTTCAAGGTTCACCTTTACGCGGTTTTCGTAACCAGCGTAGGTGTGAATAACAAACCAGTCACCTGGCAGGCGGCGCAGCTTCGAGCGGAATTCTTCCTTGAGGCGTGCAACCTTGGTTTCGCCGTCTTCTTCAACTTCGGCTTCTTCATCCGAGGTTCCAGCATCGGCTTCGTCGGCTTCAACGTCTGAGACCTCAGCGTCATCAGCATCTTCGGCTGGGGCTTCGGTCAGCTCGGTTTCAACCTCAGCGGCTGGATCTACCTGAGCGCTGTCGGCTTCAACGAACTCGTTTTCGACCTCGTCATTAATCTGCGGTTCGAGTTCCTTGTCGGACACTGCAGCTCCTGCTTTCTTTGACTGAATGACACTAAATTGCCTCGGGGCGATTATACCTCCGAGGCAACTAAATTACTGTTCTACCTGTTTAGTGAACAGGAGGATCGAACCCTGCCCGAAGACGAAGTCCAGGGCCGTCACGATCAGCATCACCACAACAACAAATCCAACAACCACCAAGAAGTAGTTGAGCAATTCGCTACGGGTTGGGGTGACAACCTTCTTAAGTTCCGCGATTACCTGTCGGATGAACAGCATGATTCGGGCGAAAAAGCCCGACTTCTGCTTACCGTTACCGGAGTTAAGAGCAGATTCGGTCACGTTCTTCCTCGTTTCAATTTTTTTGGCCAGTTGAAACAATCACGGTGCGTCGTAGCCTGACCGACCACAACACACCGTGACGTGAGATAATTCGCTGAGCGATAAATCGCTACTGCGCAGGGCAGACAGGACTCGAACCTGCAACCTGCGGTTTTGGAGACCGCTGCGCTACCAATTGCGCCACTACCCTTCGAGCTTTTCTCAGCTCTGATTACTTAGAACATCGTACCGGATGAAACCCTTGGGCTGATCCGCTGCAATGTCTGAGCAACGAGAAATAACTTTACGCAACGAAATCACAATTGTCGAACTGACAACCCTCGGTGTGGCGCAGAACGCATGGAACAGCGGCTGGCGTCAGTGTGTTTATGTCATTTTCACTCACGCTCTGAGAATCTTGCACATGGGGAACTAAACTTGGTTTTAACAGCTCTCCCCATAACCAACAGGACGAACTTTTACATGTCTCGTATTTCACGCCGCATCGGCGCCATCTCTGAATCCGCGACCCTTGCAGTGGACGCCAAGGCCAAGGCCTTGAAAGCCGCAGGACGCCCAGTCATCGGGTTCGGTGCCGGTGAGCCTGACTTCCCAACGCCTGACTACATTGTTGACGCTGCGCTCAAGGCTGCAGTTGATCCAAAGAACCACCGCTACTCCCCCGCAGCCGGTCTGCCAGAATTGCGTGAAGCAATTGCCGCAAAGACACTGCGCGATTCCGGCTACGAGATCTCTGCATCCCAGGTACTGGTCACCAACGGTGGTAAGCAGGCCGTATACAACACCTTCGCCACCTTGTTGGATCCAGGAGACGAAGTGATCGTCCCTGCTCCGTTCTGGACCACCTACCCTGAAGCAATCCAGCTGGCCGGTGGCAAGGCAGTATCGATCTTTGCCGGTCCTGAACAGGGCTACAAGGTCACCATCGAGCAGCTCGAATCGGTATTGACCGAACGCACCAAGGTATTGCTGTTCGTTTCTCCTTCAAACCCAACCGGCGCCGTGTACTCACCTGAGCAGGTTCGCGAGATCGGCCAGTGGGCTGCGTCCAAGGGCTTGTGGGTTGTCACCGACGAAATCTATGAACACCTGACCTATGGCGATGCAAGCTTCAGCTCCATTGCTACTTTGGCTCCAGAGCTTGAAGACCGCGTGGTCATCCTCAACGGTGTTGCTAAGACCTACGCTATGACCGGTTGGCGTGTGGGATGGATGGCCGGTCCAGCCGATGTCATCAAGGCTGCTACCAACTTGCAGTCGCACGCTACCTCCAACGTGGCCAACGTATCCCAGCGCGCAGCACTAGCTGCTGTTGCCGGACCACTAGATGCAGTGAACGAAATGAAGACTGCCTTTAACCGTCGCCGCTTGGCGATCGTTGAAGGGCTGAACGCTATTGACGGACTGCACTGCCCAACTCCTGAGGGTGCGTTCTACGCTTACTCGGATGTTCGTGGCCTGCTCGGTCGCGAAATCCGTGGCGTTGTTAACAACACCAGCGCCGAGCTGGCTGCCTTCATTCTGGAACAGGCTGAAGTTGCCGTTGTTCCGGGTGAAGCATTTGGTCCTTCCGGCTACATCCGCATGTCCTACGCACTAGGTGACGCGGATCTTGCCGAGGGTGTTGCACGTCTGGCCAATCTTTTGGGTGACGCGAAGTAACTGATCGAGTCACTACACAAGGGCGGGGTACCAAGCATTGCTTGGTACCCCGCCCTTGATGCATCTGCTGGAGCTAGGTATTAGAGGATCTTGCGGTCCACTGCCCAACGGGTCAGTTCATGTCTGTTGGAAAGCTGTAGTTTGCGCAAAACGTTAGAGACATGCGATTCCACGGTCTTTACCGAGATAAACAGTTCTTTAGCAACTTCCTTGTAGCTGTAGCCACGAGCAATCAGGCGCATCACCTGCAGTTCCCTGTCCGAGAGCAGATCTAGCTCTTCATCAATCTCGGATACCGCCGTACTACTGCCAAAAGCGTCAAGGACAAAGCCAGCCAAACGTGGCGAAAAGACGGCATCTCCAGCAGCTACACGCCGCACGGCATCAGAGATGTCAGCCCCCGAGATGCTCTTGGTGACATAGCCTCGGGCGCCAGCACGAATCACGGTCACCACATCTTGAGCGGCATCAGAAACACTCAGCGCCAAGAATTTGGTGGTGCCCAGTAGGTCGGCACAATTTTTCAGAACCTCGGCTCCCCCACCAGCGCGCCCACCGGGAAGGTGCACGTCCAGTAAAACCACGTCTGGCTTTTTCTCGGTGATCACGGCAATGGCTTCTTCAACGGTTCCAGCTTCACCAACGATCTGCATATCACTGGCAAGATCTGCTTTGAGTCCAGAACGGAAAATTGCATGATCGTCCACCAGGACTACGCGATAGCTCTGAGTACTGTTCTCGATGCTCATGATGTTTGTTCTTCCTGCGTTGTGCTTCGTGGCATGCTCAGCTGTACTTCGGTCCCAGTTTCACTGCTTCGTATCTGCGCTGTTCCACCCGCGCGCTGCATGCGGCCAATAATTGATTCGCGGACGCCGTGACGGTCCTCGGGAACATCTTCCACGTTGAAGCCTTCCCCACGGTCACGGATAAAGACTTCCACGGATTCTTCAGAACACTCCAGATACACCGAGATCTTTCCCTCGGCATGTTTGGCAGCATTCATCATCGCTTCCCTGGCGGCCGCCACTAATGCTTGCTGACCGTCAAAGCCTTGAGCATTGCCCACAGCAATGACTTCAACGTCGCGCAGCAGTAACTGCTCAATGTCATTGGCTTCATGTTGGACTTCAACTACTACATCTTCATCGTTTAGGTCTTGGTTGCCATAGAGCCACTGACGTAATTCACGTTCTTGGATCCTTGCCAAGGTCCTGACTGCGGCCGGGTCATCACTGCGTTTTTGGATCACGGCCAAAGTTTGCAACACCGAGTCGTGCAAGTGGGCAGCAAATTCTGCACGTTGCGCGGCTGCTTGACGTGAACTGCGCTCCGCGAGGAAGTCGCGCCAGAGCCGAGTACCCCAAGGCAAGAGAACGATAACTGCCCCGGCAATAATGGCCAATGCGGCCCACATGCCTCCGAGCAAATCTGAGATTCCCACCGAGCCACTGAGGATGGTCAGCAGTCCACCGATCACCAGAATCAGCCCTAGACCCATGCGGATCAGAACCGGGCGGGAGTTTTTCTTGGCCGCTTGCGTCGCTTGCTCATCAAGTTGCAACCAAGCCAAAAGAATTCCGGCAAGAATTCCAATGCCCGGCCAGATCAGATCCCAGCGAATATTCCATCCGGACCATTGAGCCAGCGCGAGCACCGAAAGAACCAGCAGCCCGCTACCGATAAGAATCTCGCGCCACGAAGAGTTTGTCTCCAAGCCCTCGCGTGAACGGAAAATCCCCTGCTGTACCCGAGTCATCTCCTCGGCCAAGCTGCGCGTGCGGGTACCCCAGGAACGGATTTCATCGGCTTGCGCTTCTTCAGCGCTGGGCACAAATACCCAGAGCCATGCATAAAGGACTGCGCCGATTCCCCCGAGAGCGGTCAGTGCGATAAAGCCCAAGCGTACATAGTTCAGCGGAATACCCAAATGCGCTGAGAGCCCACCACTGACGCCAGCGATCATACGCTTCTCGCTGCGCACCAAGAGGCTTCGTTCGGGACTTTCCATAGTTCTAAGTCAAGCACGTTATGCACGACTTTTGGTGTTTGATCAGCACATCTAGGGTGACCCCTAGGGCAAATTCAGGGTATCCCCTCATAGCGGTGAGCGGTGATCACACGAGAACATAGAAGCATGAACAATTCGGAGTCCGGGCGTCGAGGCTTTTTTATCCAGCTGGGCAAGTCACCATTTATCCGCAAGGAATCACGGTGGCTTGGTGGCGTCGCTACGGGAATAGCAGATTACTTCAAGATCGACGTGATCTTGGCGCGTGGCATCGTTGTTGTGCTGAGCTTCCTCGGTGGCCTGGGGTTGATCCTTTACGGTTTGGCCTGGGCGTTGCTGCCAGATGAGCAGGGACGAATCCATCTAGAGCAAGCGATGAAGAAGGACTGGACCAGCGGGATGACTGGGGCAACGATTGTTGTTTTCTTAGGCATCTTTCCCGCTCAGTGGATCTTGGATTCCGTGACACCGGTCGTGTGGCCTATAGCCATAGCGGCGGCGGTCTTGTTCATTATTTTCAGTCGAAAGAACACGAAGTTCGATAAGCCTCGGCCTTATAAGCCACGGGCGGCGAAGAACTCCACGGATAAAACAGCACACACAACCGCCATGGAGAAAACGTGGCGTGATGACACCCAGAGTTTCAGCAGCAGTGCCGCCGCAGCTCCGGGTGGATCCACTACTGAGAATTTTGATCAGGAGGAAGTCATGGCACCGAGACCGTCTGAGCCTTCAGGCAACAGCTATAGCTACGACTATTCGTACAGTCCCGAGTCGGCTTACACCCACCCCTATACACACCAGAGCGCAAAGCAAAAAGCGATGCGTAAGACACGTCTGGCTGAGCCAATTCCCGGTTGGCTCTCCACCACAGTCATCGGGCTAGTTGTCCTGGTGATGGCCGCAGTGCTGTGTGCAGACTACCTAAACTTCGTACAACTTCCAGGAGCTGGCTGGGGTGTGGCACTGGCAGTGGGTTTGTTGATCACCGGCCTCGCCATTGTTCTGGCCGCAGTAGCTGGACGCACCACCGGCGGGCTGCACGGTATCGCCGTTCCGTTGCTGGTGCTCACCATAGTCTTTTCGGGATCAGCGTTTGGAACCTCGGACCGAGAAGTTGTTCGGTCAGAAGAATCAAGCAATGAATACAGTGCCGTGTTCAGTAAGTCGGATGTGGATCTGACCCACCTGAATTCCATCACTTCTCCGACGACAGTGAAGATCGATTCAGTCTTCTCCCGACTCGATTTGAAACTTCCCTCTGATGTGCCAGTGCAGATCACCAGCGACGGGGTCTTTAATTCCCAGATGGATGGGGAACTGCCTCAGGATAATCGCGACTTCCCAGCGGATGCACCTTTACTAACCGTTGAGCTTGATGGCCTATTCTCGGCCTATGACACGCAAGTGGTCACCTCAACTTCATCCACCAACACGAACCCAGACTTCTAAGGAGTGAACAACCATGAGCACTGATTCTCATCTAGCCAAAAAGTTCCCCACTGGAACTCTGGTCTTCGGGCTGATCTTGATTGTCGTGGCCATCGCAACGCTCAGTCGCACAATGTTGAACTGGAGTTTGGACATGCCACTGTTCTTCATTATCGTGGTGGCCTTCGCCGGACTTGCGATGATCGTTTCAGGACTTTCCTCCGCTGGGAAACGACGACAACGCGAAACCGAGATCCCAGCACCAACTGACCCAAACCTGTAACTCTTCAACCTCACGAACCTCAACTCTAAGGAGCTCGACCATGGACAAGTTCTTCAATTCCCTTCGCGCAATGCCACTACGCCGCGGACCATCGCGTATGGCCGGCGGTATCGCCGGTGGCATTGCTGACAAGTTTGGCTGGGACGTCACCCTGGTGCGAATCGGCCTGTTGCTCTCATTCTTGTTGCCCTTCATTGGCATCGCCGCATACATCGTTGCGTGGATCTTGATTCCTGCACAGGACGACAGCATCATTTTGCAGAATTGGTTACGCAAGTTCTAAGCAGCCAAGATTTCCGCAATGTTTCGCGGATTTCACTTGCATAGCTTCAAAATAAGGGCGAGACGCGGTCATTTCGGTGACTTGCAACTCGCCCTTGTGGCTTTAAGCACGTAGACTGTCATGCAGAATTGATGCTCAAAGACGCGCGGCAATTATTTGACATCCCAATGGAAATCTTTGTTGCTCTAGCAACGTTTCAACGAAACTGCGCCCAGCTTGTTGCACGAGGCTTTCCAATCTTTACGAAGCGAGGCCCAATGCGCGTTGGAATCATGACTTCAGGCGGAGACTGCCCAGGTCTTAACGCTGTGATCCGCGGTGCCGTACTCAACGGCATCAAGAGCTACGACTACGAATTCGTAGGCTTCCGGGACGGCTGGCGCGGAGTTAAGGAAGGCGACTTCTTCGAACTTCCACGCACCGCCGTTCGAGGCATCGCCAAGCAGGGTGGCACCATCTTGGGCACCTCACGCACCAACGCTTTTGAAGGTGAGCTAGGCGGAGCTGAAAACATCTCTCGCGTACTCAAAGAAAACAACATTGATGCTTTGATCGCCATTGGCGGCGAAGGTACCTTGGCTGGCGCTCAGCGCCTCTGCGCTGAAGGTCTGCCAATTGTTGGTGTTCCCAAGACCATCGATAATGACTTGGACGCCACCGACTACACCTTCGGTTTTGATACCGCTAACCAGATCGCCGTAGAAGCTATCGACCGTTTGCGTACTACCGGGGACTCCCACCACCGTTGCATGGTGGCCGAAGTAATGGGCCGCCACGTTGGCTGGATTGCCATGCACGCCGGTATGGCTTCAGGTGCTCACGCCATCTTGATTCCCGAGGTTGCTACCCCGATGGAACAGATCTGCGAGTGGGTTGCAGAAGCTCACGAACGTGGACGTGCACCGTTGGTAGTTGTCGCGGAAGGCTTTGTTCCTGAGGGAATGGAAGAGGCCTTCTCGGTGCGTGGTGTGGATACCTTCGGCCGTGCACGCCTCGGCGGCATCGGCGAGATGCTTGCCCCGGTCATTGAAGAACGCACCGGAATTGAAACCCGCGCTACCGTCTTGGGTCATATCCAACGTGGTGGCGTTCCTACCGCTTTTGACCGCGTACTGGCTACCCGTTTGGGCATGGCTGCAGTTGACTCGGTCAACGAGACCGCATGGGGCACCATGGTGGCTCTGCACGGCACCAAGGTGCTGCGTGTGCCACTGCGTGCTGCGCTCAATAACCTTAAGCGTGTGCCAATGGATCGCTACGAAGAAGCAGCAGTACTCTTCGGATAATCTTTAGCACTAGAACATAGGTGAGGCCGAGAATGCATTGCATTCTCGGCCTCACCTATATTCGGATGTTGCGTTGGCAGTACTAGCCCTGTGGAGGGGTGCGCAGGAAGCCGGTAAAGCGTCCAGCGACCTGTCCAGCATCAGGAGTCACGATGACGTCCTGGGTTGCTGGGTAGTTGGTTTCACCGTCAACAACAGTCAGTACGGAATCCGGATCCACGTTGCGCTTGATCACGGCCAAGGCAATGGGACCGGCTTCATAGTGCAGGGTGGCTGAGGTGATGTGACCAACGGTCCGCTCCCCCAGCTTGACCTCAGCACCGGTGGACGGAAGCGTGTGCAGCGAACCATCAAGGTCCAAGAAGACAACACGACGTGGTGGATGCCCAATGTTGTGTACTCGGGCCACGGTTTCCTGACCCTTGTAGCAACCCTTTTCTAGGTGCACAGCAGTGCGCAACCAGTCCAGTTCATGCGGGATGATCTTCTCGTCAATCTCTGCACCAAAGCGTGGTTCCCAGGCGGCAATGCGCAAGGATTCAACAGCCATCATGCCAGCTAGTTCTTCCTCGGCTACGGCCTGTTCAAGCTGATCAAGAGCAACCACATGCAACAACCACGGACGGTCCTTGCCCGGGTGGTCTTCGCGTGAATACGCCCAACCACCGTCGACAACGCCAGGCCAAGGATCTACCCAAACGAGGGATGACGCAGTAGGGATCTGACGAGTTGCAGCCAGCACTCCGTGCGTTGCCGAAAGGTTGTTAACCTCTACTCGCAGCATGAAGCGCATCGAATTCAAGAACTGTTCCAGGGCTGCTCCAGCACCAGGTTCAACGATGAGCACTAGACGGTCCTGGTCAGCCAGCACCTTCATCTCATGTTCAACACGGCCCTGAATTGAAAGCAACAAAGTCTGGGTGCTCTGCGTTGGCTTGAGCGTTGTGATCCGCTGAGTGCTGAGCGTATCAAGCCAGCTCGCGCGGTCCTCGCCACGAATTTCGAGAACATCAAAGTGGCTCAGGTCTGCAATGGCCTGACCTTCAGCCAGCTTGCGGGCTTCACGAGTAGGCGCACCATAGTGCGCAGCAACGCCGGCATCGACACCGCCGGCTTCAATGGCGCCAGCACGTGAGAGCAAGACCGAGCGGTAAGTTTCGCTCATATCTACTTCACCGAGTTTTCAGTATTCACGCGCTTGAGCGCGGCCGAAGCGTGAGCTTTCAGATCAAGATTGCCTTGGGATACATCCCAGCGCCAGAACAGTTCACCGTTAACCAACCCGTAGATGCGGGTTGAGGAAGCATATTCTTTGGCGTTCTTACTGCGTAGCAGTCCTTCGGTGGCCAGCTGAATGCGTGGGCCATCAATGAGTCCGTAGTACAGCTCAGAAAGCCCACCTGGGTGCACGATGTGCGCCTGAATCTTGAAGCCCTCATCGGTGTGCAACTTCTGAACGTCGTCAGCTGAACGCAACACGGGGAAGATATCCCCCGGAGTCATGCCAGGGCCTGCATCAGCTTCTTGCTGCTTGCGATCCAAGGACCAGAAGCCGTTTTCTACGGCAAGGATTCGTAGCTTAGTTCCGTCGGCTTCGGTGAGCCATGCTTCGCTACGGTACTCAAGGTAGGGGGCACCAACATCACGGAAGGTGACTTGTTGCCAAAAGTATTCGTCCTCGGCTTCGCCGTCGCCTAGTCGGCCCGCACCTTCCCAGGTGCCAATGAGCCAAGCGAAAGGTACTAGTTCCGGGGTGAGGTCCGTTGGGAGATCAAATGCCATGGACGACTCGCTTCCTCTAATTCATTGGTGAAATGAAAAACAGCGCACACGTTATTGTGTGCGCTGCTTTTGCTTTTGACCTACTTCTGACCCTGGAAGAGACGCTTTACTACCAAGCCTGCAAAGCCCGCCATACCAAGACCGGCGATCACAACGAGTGCCTGGAAGAAAATTTCGAGTGCAAGATAATTTTCATTCATGGCTTCATCTTAGCGCGATACCGAGGAGAACTTCGACACGCGTGACGTAGCCCGCACTCAGTTGTTTCATTTCGTTTCTAGATGAACGCCAAAACTTCCATGACGTACCAACTCGAAGCACCGCTGAGCAAGATGATTCCCGAGGACAGCCCCAGAATTCCGCTGAGGTTGCGCACACTTCGACTGGCCAATGCCAGCGCTCGTAATGAGCCGACAAGAAGTCCGGCAATCAGTCCCATAGCGGCACCTTGGTACCACAGAATGTCTACCGGTAGAGCGCTGGCCGCAGCTCCCAAGGCAACTGCCACCAAGGGTGCCAGGATCATGGTGATGCGGTTAGGAAGGCGGGTGACCACAATGGCTCCGGCGCCCAACAATGCACTGACCGTCACGACCGCGATGCCAAAACCGTAGGAAACTTCGGCGCTGGCAGACCAGGCTGATCCCAAGACGCCAAGCACCATGCCGGTGACTCCTGAGACCACGCCAGCTAGCCGTCCTTCGGCCTCCGCACCGCGAAGAACCTGAGAGATAAACACCAGCAGTACGCCCACCGCGATGACTTCCACACCGTGTGACATCACAGAGGATCCGGGCATAAACAGCGTCGCGGAGGTGGCCGCCAGTGAACAAATAGCAATGATGATTGAAATGGGCCACGGTGCATCGGAGCGGACCATTCGAGGCCAAGTGAACGCAAAAATCAGCTGTAATATTGCGGTCACGAGACCCATCGGCCACGACAGTGTCGAAAGGCTTGCGGCCCCGGCCAATAGGGCAGCAGCGACGAACCCGCACAATAAGACTTTGATTCTCAAACTAAGTTTCCTGACGGTAATGTGTCTGCATCTGCGTGTTCACATGCATGATTCAAGTGATTCTTTCCTTATACTGTGACACGTAAAGATCATTTATTCGCAACAACTTGGTAGGAGGACGACCTATTGGCCCACCTACTGCTACTTAGCAATCATGCCGAAAACGCGGCCGAAGTTCTTCCCGCGCTCGAATTACTACTGCATGAGATTTCTTTCCTTCCTGCAACCACCGAATCGCTGAGTCAGGTTCCAGAATGTGACGCTGTCATTTTGGACGCTCGCACCGACCTGATTCCAGCCCGTTCGCTGGCACAGATCCTGCATGCAAACCTGCACCTTCCGCTACTGCTGGTTGTCAGTGAAGGCGCGTTGGGTATTTTGAATTCCGAATGGCATGCCGCTGATTTCCTTTTGCCTTCGGCTATTCCGGCTGAACTTGATGCTCGCATCCGACTGATGCTCGCAGCGATCCCAGAAGCATCAGTAGCACCGGTGGCTGCCGAAAACACCACGGGACTGCGCATCGATGAGCTCAGCTACACGGCTCGGATTGATAACCGCATGTTGGATCTGACGTACAAGGAATTTGAGCTGCTCAAGTACCTAGCTCAGTTCCCTGGTCGAGTCTTCACCCGCGAGCAGCTGCTGCACGAGGTCTGGGGCTACGACTACTACGGAGGCACTCGCACGGTGGACGTTCACGTTCGTCGCCTGCGCGCCAAATTGGGCACTGATCACGAACAACTCATCGGAACAGTTCGTAACGTCGGCTACCGTTTCCATACCGAATCATAACTTTCAGCTAATTTATGGCGGGTTCATTCCTTTACCGACTATCGTGAAGATATGAGTGAACTGCCACAGACCACAGTATCGATTCACCAAGTATCTGACGAGCTTGATGAGCGCACGCTAAGTGACGTACGCCAGCTTGCTAAAGACTCCTTAAACGTTGATGGCAATCCGCCGCTGAGCGACCAGACTCTGGTCGCTCTAGCGGCCGATGATGCCAGTGAAAATATCATTACCCTGCTGGCAGAAGTTGGCGAAGGCACAGAATCAGTGCTCGCCGGTATTGCCGTAGTTGTGCGCGAAGCCGCCGACCAGCCATGGGTACTGGAAGTAGTAGTGCATCCCGATCACCGTAAAACCGGAATTGGTCGTGCGCTGCTCACCAAGCTCAGCGAACTGATCGATTTGCCCCAGGCTCAGGCATGGGCGCACGGAGATCATGAAGCCGCTAAGAAGCTTGCCTCGCGTATTGGCATGAGCCGCGTGCGTGAGCTTTACCGTATGCGCCGCGAAGGTACCGACTTCCTCGAAGAAGCCCCGGTTGATCGCCGAATCAGCGTTCGTTCCTTCCGCGTTGGAGAAGATGAACCAGCGTGGCTCGAATCCAATTCGCAGGCCTTTGTACATCACCCAGAGCAGGGCTCGCTGACCCTTGGTGACCTCGAAGCACGAATGGCCGAAGATTGGTTTGACCCTTCCGGCTTCTTCTTGGCATTTAATGCAGAGCAGAAGCTCGTCGCCTACCACTGGACCAAGATCCATCAGTCCTCGGGTGAATCCATCCGCCCTACCGGCGAGGTCTACGTTGTTGGTGTTGTTCCCGAAGCCCAGGGCATGGGCCTCGGCCGCTCACTAACCACCACCGGAATCAACTACCTTTTAGAGCAGGGCGTGGACGCGGTCATTCTCTACGTTGATGCCGAAAATGAAGCAGCCGTCAAGCTCTACCGCTCCCTTGGCTTCACACTTTGGGATGCAGACATTATGTACGGCCCGCAGCCGATAGACTAGTGATACTGGCGGTCCCATGTACTAACTGGGACCGCCTTCACAAGGTGTTTTGACATCTACTCGCAAGAAGAAATGAGTTCAGCAGATGACTAGCTCCCCCAAGGAAACTACTCCTCGTCTAAGCGATGTTCCCTCCTCCAAAGTTAATGAGGACAGAATTGAACCCGCTGAAGTCATTCCGGCTCCACAGCTGGACGGCGAGTTTCACAACGAGCGATTCCTTGACCGTGAACTGAGCTGGTTGCACTTCAACGCCCGCGTTTTAGAACTTGCTGAAGACACCACCTTGCCGTTGCTGGAACGCGTGAACTTCCTGTCGATTTTTGCTTCCAACCTTGACGAATTTTTCATGGTTCGCGTCGCTGGCCTCAAGCGTCGTATTGCAGCCGGGCTCGCGGTTCCCGCACCTAACGGCATGAGCCCAGTAGACCAACTGGAATTGTTGCTCTCTTCGGCTCACGCATTGCAGACCCGCCACGCTAACGTCTTCTCCGAGGCGGTTTCTCCAGACCTCGCTGAGCACGGCATCCGCATCACCACCTGGGATCAGCTTTCCGATGGTGAGCACGACATTCTTTCCAAATGGTTTGTCTCCCAGGTCTTCCCGGTGCTCACCCCACTGGCCGTTGACCCAGCTCACCCGTTCCCCTACATCTCCGGCTTGTCGCTAAACCTTGCTGTGGTTGTACGCAATCCTTTGACCGGCAAGCAGCTCTTTGCCCGACTTAAGGTGCCCGATACCATTGCTCGTTTGATCAGCATTGATGGCACCCGCGCAGCGCATTCTTCGCACAAGACCGCTCGCTTCATTCCGCTCGAAGCGCTCATTGCAGTGCATCTTGAGATGCTCTTCCCAGGCATGGAAATCGTGGAGCACCACTTCTTCCGTGTGACTCGTAACGAGGATCTGGAAGTTGAAGAAGACGACGCCGAGAACCTGCTTCAGGCTCTCGAGAAGGAATTGCTGCGTCGTCGCTTTGGCCCACCGGTTCGTTTGGAAGTTGCTGATGACATCAACTCCGAAATCATGGAGTTGCTGACCAGGGAACTGGGCGTTGAGGAAGACGAAGTCTTCAAACTACCTGCTCCCCTCGATCTTCGTGGTCTCGGCGTCATCGCCTCACTGGATCGCGCAGAGCTGCACTACCCAAAGCACATGGGACACACCTCCCGCTACCTGAACGAGTCGGAGACGGCCAAGGCCGCCAACGTCTTTGCTGCTGTGCGTCGCCGCGACATTTTGCTGCACCACCCTTACGATTCATTCTCCACCAGTGTCCAGGCGTTCTTGGAACAGGCTGCCGCTGACCCTAAGGTCATGGCCATCAAGCAGACCTTGTACCGCACCAGTGGTGATTCACCGATCGTTGATGCCTTGATTGATGCTGCAGAAGCAGGCAAACAGGTTCTGGCATTGGTAGAAATCAAGGCCCGCTTTGATGAGCAGGCCAACATCAGCTGGGCCAGGAAACTGGAACAGGCTGGCGTGCACGTGGTTTACGGCATTGTCGGGTTGAAGACTCACTCCAAGCTGTCCTTGGTAGTGCGTCGTGAGGGTGACAAGCTGCGCCGCTACTGCCACATCGGTACCGGTAACTACCACCCACGCACTGCCCGATACTATGAAGACTTCGGCTTGCTCACCTGTGATGACGCCGTAGGTGAAGACGTTTCAAAGCTGTTCAACCAGCTGTCTGGCTATGCACCACGCTCAACCTACAGCCGCTTGCTCGTTGCCCCTCGTTCGGTGCGCACCGGTTTGCTCACGCATATCGAGAATGAAATCTCCAACGCAAAGTCCGGCACTGACGCCAAGGTAGTCATCAAGGTCAACTCGATCGTTGATGAAGTCATCATTGACGCTCTGTACCGAGCCAGCCAAGCCGGCGTCAAGGTTGAAGTCATTGTCCGTGGCATCTGTGCACTGCGCCCCGGAGTGCCTGGACTCAGCGATAATATACAGGTGCGTTCCATCTTGGGCCGCTTCCTTGAGCACAGCCGCGTCTTCATGTTTGCTAACGCCGGAGAGCCACTGGTTTACATCGGTTCTGCAGACATGATGCACCGCAACTTGGACCGCCGAGTTGAGGCCTTGGTGTCTTTGCGCAACCAAGAAGACGTGGATGACTTGATCCACCAGCTTGGCCTGTACATGGATGACAAGACCGCTTCATGGCACCTGAACTCTAATGGGGAATGGATTCGCTATTCTCAGGATGAAGAAGGCAACCCACTGACCGATGTTCAGTTCTGGCTCATCGAAGAGCATGCCCGCCGTCGCAATAGTGGGCGTAACAGCTAGTGGCCGAGCTTGAACTGCGCGATCCTCATGCCAGAGTTCGTGAAATTATCCGCTCAGTAGATGCCGATGAAATTTCCCTCGGCGACTATGAAATCATCGCTGCGGGCGCGATCCCTTGGCGGATCCTTGATGGAAAACTTCAGGTTTTGCTCATCCATCGTCCAAAGTATGACGATTGGTCCTGGCCTAAGGGCAAGCTGGATCCGGGTGAGTCCATTGCTGAATGCGCTATCCGTGAAGTACGTGAGGAAATTGGTCTTCGCATTGCTCTGGGCATTCCGCTCTCGGCGACGGCTTACTCGGTCAAGAACAAGTCAAAAGTTGTCTATTACTGGGCAGCCAAGACTGATCCACTGACTGTTATTCAGCCCGACGGTGGTGAATGCGATGAGACCAAGTGGATGAGCGTGAAGAAGGCTCGGGAAATGTTGACCAACCCGACCGATGCACAACCACTGGAAGATTTGGCTAAGGCACATAAGAACGAGACGCTCAACGCCCAACCGGTGTTGATTGTCCGCCATGCCAAGGCCAAACCACGAGGCAACTGGACCAAAGCGGAAGGTGAACGCCCTTTGGCGGCCACCGGACGACGTCAGGCTCAGGCCGTTTCGCGCATGCTTGAAGCGTGGCAGCCAGCGTTCATTGCCACCTCGCCGTGGGTTCGTTGCGTTCAGACGCTGGCTCCCTACGCGGCCTTGCACGCAATGAAGATGAGGAACGTCAAGGCACTGACCGAACACGCGGCCACACGTCACCCCGAACGCGCCCGCAAGGCGGTGCAGAAGCTTTTTAATAAGTACCGTTCTCAAGCTATTTGTACTCACCGACCGGTGTTGCCATTTGTCTTGGAAGTTCTCGCTAAGAACTCCACACCGGAACTGGCCAAGGCCTTACCCACGGTGGATCCTTATCTGGAACCCGGATCAATCATCGTGGCCCATCAGGTTGCTGGAGCAAAGCCACGCATGGTGTCCTTTGAAATCCACGTGCCTTACCACGATTAGTCGCTAGCTTCGCCCGGCAATTTTTGCCGGGCTTTGCTGTACCCGGATGAAGTACCCAAACCCGTTGCATCTGGCTCCGATTAGGGCTAAGACTGTACTAAGCACTTCACACGCATCGGAAAACGAGGTATCGCCATGACTGCCCAGCAGCCAACTGACAAAGTTGTTCACCACGGTCTGCGCCTTGACCATGACGCAAGCCGAGGCCGTTTTTCGCTCTGGCATGGTTCCACGTTTGTTGGATTCATCGGTTACCACCAAGAAGATGATGTGGTCACCATCCAGCACACCATTGTGAATGAAGAGTTTGGTCGCCGCGGTTATGCCCGTGCTCTAGTTACTTTGGTTCTGGATCGATTCAGAAATGAAGGGCTGAAGATCATTCCGGAGTGCAGCTACGTGCAGGATTACCTGCGCCGCTATCCGGAATACAACGACATGGTGGTTCAGCCCGGCTAGCTTTGGACGCTGCCTTCATCTCTGCGATGCTTCTCATCCTCGGCGGATGTTCCCGCCGAGGACATGGTGAACTAAACTTGGGTGCGTGAACATCGCGACCCCATACGAAGACCTGCTCAAAGACGTGTTGGAAAACGGCACGTCTAAAGAAGACCGCACCGGGACTGGAACTCTTTCCGTCTTTGGCCGCCAGATCCGCTTTGATCTGCAGGATTCTTTCCCGCTAGTCACCACCAAACGCGTACATTTTAAGTCCGTTGCAGCTGAACTTCTGTGGTTCCTGCGCGGGGAATCCAATGTGCAGTGGTTGCAGGACAACGGCGTGCGCATCTGGAACGAATGGGCCGATGAAGACGGTGAACTCGGCCCGGTATACGGCGTACAGTGGCGCAGCTGGCCAACCCCAGACGGTGGCCACATCGATCAAATCTCTGAACTGGTCGACGCATTACGCAACAACCCAGACTCCCGCCGGCACATCGTCTCGGCCTGGAACGTCTCGGAAATCAAGAACATGGCGTTGCCTCCTTGCCACGTCTTCTTCCAGTTCTACGTCGCGGACGGCAAGCTCTCCTGCCAGCTATATCAGCGCAGTGCAGACATGTTCTTGGGCGTTCCCTTTAATATTGCGTCCTACGCGCTACTCACCTGCATGCTCGCACAGCAGCTGGATCTTGAACCCGGTGAATTCATTTGGACCGGCGGTGACGTTCACATCTACACCAACCACTTGGAACAGGTGAAGGAACAGCTGTCCCGCGATCCTTACCCATACCCAACGTTGAGCTTCAATTCAAAGCCTGAGTCGATTTTCGATTACACGCTTGAAGACTTCAGGATCAACGATTATCAGCACCACCCGACGATCAAGGGAAAAGTCGCCGTATGACCCAAGAGTCACGCCACGCGAACCAGCTTGAACCAATGCTCGGCGCTATCTGGGCCCAAGCAAACAACGGGATTATTGGTGACCAAGGCTCCATGCCATGGCACGTGCCCGAAGACTTGGCACACTTCAAGCGCGTCACCGCCGGTCATCCGGTCATTATGGGACGAGCTACGTGGAATTCATTTCCTGCCAAGTACCGTCCACTGCCAGGGCGCACCAACATTGTCTTAACCTGTCAGGCTGAGGCTCACGAGCAACTTCGCAACGAAGGCGCCGTCGTAGCAACTAGCCTCGAAACGGCACTGGCTTTGGCCCGTGAGGCCAAGGGCGGAGAAGAAGTCTGGATCATCGGTGGTGGCAAGGTTTACGCCCAAGCATTGTCCATGCTGGACGTTGCAGTGATTACCAAGCTGGATGTAGATCCGGCAGGTGATACTTCTGCTCCGGTGCTGTCTAAAGACTTTGTTATGGGAACCAGCGACCCTTCGGTTGAATCGACAGAACCCGAATGGCACGTCTCCTCCAGCGGAACCCGATACCGCTTTGAAACCTGGCTGCGTCAGAAGGACTAATACACCCATGAAAAAATACATTGGCGAGCTTAAGGCACACCCCGAGGCGCTCTTCGTCTTGGGCTACATGCTCTTCCCACTCCTGGCGCTTGTTGTTGCGGTATTGGGATTCTTCATGGTCTTAGGTGGCTACAAGATTCTTGGCCTGATCCTCCTACTGGTGCCGGCACAGATATTCATCTTCGCGGCAGTGTGGGCGATCAATAATCGCAAGAGAGCACTTGAGGAAAAGTAAAACTTTTGCTGTACACAATCACACCTGAACCCTTCTGGGGCTTGGGTGTGATTCTGCTTTAACTCCTGTAACGAACCGGGCTCCGTTGGCCAAACGCCCCTACGATGGATACATGACTTCATCTGTTGGTTTTGTAGGTTACCGTGGCATGGTCGGCTCCGTGCTGATGCAGCGCATGGTTGACGAGGGCGACTTTGCTCAGATTGATCCGGTGTTTTTCTCGACTTCGAATGCCGGCGGCAAGGCCCCAGCATTCGCTGAAGGAGCCGGGGCCTTAGAGGATGCTTATGACATCCAGACCCTGTCCAAGCTGCCGATTATCGTCACCGCACAGGGTGGGGACTACACCTCCAAAGTCCACGCTGAGCTTCGTAAGTCCGGCTGGGACGGCCTGTGGATCGATGCAGCCTCGACGCTGCGCATGAATGATGATTCGGTCATCGTTTTGGATCCAGTTAACCGCAATGTCATTGACCAGTCCCTAGCCTCTGGCGTCAAGGACTTTGTGGGCGGTAACTGCACCGTTTCTTGCATGCTGATGGGCTTGGGCGGCTTGTTCAAGAACAACTTGGTTGAGTGGGGCACCGCCATGACCTACCAGGCAGCTTCCGGCGGCGGAGCACGCCACATGCGCGAACTGCTCAACCAGTTCGGTGACATCAACGCGTCGGTAGCTTCTGAACTTGTTGACCCTGCAAGCGCCATCTTGGACATTGACCGCAAGGTTCTTGAAACCCAACGCGGTGGCTTGGACGCTGCCCAGTTCGGTGTTCCCCTCGGTGGATCCCTCATCCCTTGGATCGACGCGGACTTGGGCAATGGCCAGTCCCGCGAAGAGTGGAAAGCCGGCGCAGAAACCAACAAGATTCTGCAGACCTCAGGCGAGAACAACATCATCATGGACGGACTGTGCGTGCGCATCGGTGCGATGCGTTCACACTCGCAGGCACTGACCTTGAAGCTCAAGGAAGATCTGCCAGTAGCTGAGATCGAATCCTTGCTGGCTGCAGATAACCAGTGGGCCAAGGTTGTTCCTAATGAAAAGGAAGCAACCATGAATCAGCTAACCCCAGTGGCTGCTTCAGGTACTTTGGATATCCCTGTGGGACGTATCCGCAAGCTAGAAATGGGTCCAGAGTACATCTCGGCGTTCACCGTCGGTGACCAGCTGCTCTGGGGAGCTGCTGAGCCCCTACGTCGTATGCTGGCTATCGCTCAGGGCCGTCTCTAATCCCGGAGTAAAAGACCTCATACAAAAAGCACGGTCCGGAACAATTGTTCCGGACCGTGCTTTGTTTTGCGTCTAGCTGGACCACTGATCACGTAATACCGAGAAGATGACCTGATCGTGCCAGGCTCCTGCACGCCATTGCGCCTGGCGAATGATTCCCTCTTGGTGGAAGCCAAGCTTCTCAAGACACCTACGTTCAGCAGTGTTCTCCAACGCTGTCGTGGCTTGGATTCGATGCCGTGGGTAGTGGGCAAACAAGTAATCAATCAACAAGCGCTGCGCCTGCGTACCAAAACCTTGGCCACGGAACGGCTCAAAAATACCAATGGCAATTTCCCAGCACGCGGAGGTGTTGGCGCGGCCCCAGTTGGTGATTGTGAACCAATCGACCTTGCCGATGGTGCGCTCCCCCAGACAGATGGCCAAAGCGCCATCGTTGCTGCCAATGAATTGATCTTGGTCCAGCCTGGTGCGCAGCTTGGTCGTGTCCCAAAACCCGAACCATTGAGCTTCGCCAGCACCCTGAACAGATTGAAATTGCTCTTCTAGTAGATCAATACCTTCAGCAGTTAGTTTTCGTAGCGATAGCTCAGCCATGCCAACACTCCTCGGTAAGGTTTTGATATCCGTTAGTGCAGTGGCTTAGAGCTCAAGACCAATCAGCAACGGTTCATTGACCAACATAATGCCAAAGCGTTCGTTAACACCGGCCTGCACGGCACGCGCAATGGCAACGATGTCGTTGGCACTGGCCTCGCCACGGTTGGTGATGGCCAGCGTGTGCTTGGTAGACAGTGAGGCACGCCCCTGAGCCACCGAGAACCCATAGGTGCCCTCCAAGCCATAGCCCTTGGTGAATCCGGCTTGGTCGATCAGCCAGGCAGCCGACAGCTTTACAAAGCCTTCTTGAGCCACTGGATAGTTTGGCGCATTCTCCGGCAAGCTCTGCAGTACCGAAGCTTCAACGATGGGGTTGGTGAAGAATGACCCGGTGGAGTGCGAATCAGCATCCTTTGGGTCATAGACCATGCCCTTGGACCGGCGTAGCTCAAGAACTCGCTGGCGTACCGACAAGGCATCGGCGCGCTCACCTGGCTCTACATTAAGTTGACGGGCTAGCTCAGCGTACCGAATAGGCGCAGACTGGCTATCTCGTTCAAGCAAGAACGCAACTTCGAGCACTACGTAACGTGGGGATCCGTTGTTGCTGGTGCGCTTGATCAGCGAATCACGGTAGGCAAACTCAAGTTCTGCATTCTGCATCTTGAGCACCTGGCTGGTCTGCCGATCATAAACTCGCACCCACGCCAGTGACTGAGAAACATCTGCGCCATAGGCGCCAACGTTCTGTACCGGAGTGGCCCCAGCATTGCCCGGGATGCCAGACAGTGCTTCCAGCCCGCTCAGACCCTGAACTAGGCTGAACTCCACCGTCGTGTCCCAGCTTTCACCGGCGGCAGCGCGCAACAAAACTTTGCCGTTAGGTTGCTCATCGAGGTGCAAACCGCGGGTGGCAATCTGCACGGCCACGCCGGCGTAGCCTTCATCGCTGATCACCAAGTTAGAGCCACCGCCAATGAGCAGGACGTTATGGCCTGCGCTGTCGGCGGCAGCAACGGCTTGCGCCAGTTCGGCTTCGCTGGTGGCGGTAAGCATTTGGTTTGCCGGTCCACCCACGCGGGTGGTAGTCAGATTCTTCAGCATTGATTCAAGGTACTTTCAGTGTCGAGGCAATTGCTGCACGCCAAGGCAACAGTCTAGTTATCGGTGCGTTTTTCGTCTTGTGGGTATCCGGCAGTGTTTTTGGAAAGCATAAAGGCCAGAACGATCAGCAGGGAAATTGAACCCAAGGCTGGCAACAGACCTATCGCCCCTGCCAACAAGCCCAATAGCGGCGGGCCGCCCAAGAAGGCCCCGTAGCCAATGGTTGATACCACAGCTACTCGGGTTGCCGAATGCAGTGGGTCATCCGATGCTGCGCTCATGGCCAGTGGGAAGGTCAGTGCAGCACCAATGCCCCAGACCACCAGCGCGGCAAACGCCAGCGGAAGGTTATGGCCAAAGGCAAAGATCAGAACGCCAACAAAGGCACAGATGGCGCTGGCCCGAATCATGATGACTCGTCCCAGACGCAAGATCAAGTCACCGGAGAGCAAACGAGTCAGCGTCATGGCGGTGACAAATACACCGTAGCCCACGGCTCCGGTGGCTTCGCTGGTTCCATAACCATCTGCCAGGGCAAGAGCTACCCAGTCCCCTGCTGCACCTTCGGCGAGCGCCATGCCCAAGACCAAGATGCCCAGCAGGACGGTTTGTGGTTCTTTCCATGCACGCGACAGCGACGGGCCGCTGGAGGTTCTCGGGGTACGGCTGAAATCTTCACCATAGAATCGGGAGCTGTAGAGAACAGTGCCGACAATGATCAGACCCATGAGCAGGTAGTGGTACTGCAACGGCAGCCCCATATGGGCTGCTAGCGCGCCGAGGCCTGCGCCAATCACGGTGCCGATGGAGAAGAAGCCATGCAACGCCGGCATGATGCTCTTGCCCAGTGCGCGTTCCATCACTGCGCCCTGGACGTTAGAGGCTACATTCCATGAGGCTGATCCGAGCCCCTGGGTGAACAGGAAGACACCGGTGGCAACGGCACTGCCAAAGACGCCGGTGCTTACGCCAACAAGGATGAGGGAAGCACCGCTGAGGGTGGCGGCAATGCGCATCACGTTGGCTGCGCCGAGGCGCAGCACCAGTTGACCGGAGACCGAGACGGACAGGAAGGATCCTGCGCTCATGCAGAGCAAGAGCAACCCGACAGTGGCGTGGTCAAGGTCCAGTGCGTCGCGTACTGCTGGCAGTCGCGATACCAAGGCGGAAATCAGTAGACCGCTGGCCAGGTAGGCGGCCATCAGTGCGTTGCGCCAGTGTATTACCGACGGTTGCGCATTACCGGATAGGGGCATCTTTAGAGCTGCACCACAACTTGGCACTTGAGCAGTACCTTGCTGTCATTGGCAGTAACGGCCAAGTCGATGCGTGCTGTGCGCTTTTCGTCATCTAGCGCGCCAACTTTGCCTTCAACAAAAATGCTGGTGCCCTCGTAGTCAGCTGGGTTGCTACCCTCTGGGTCTTCAACTACTACCGGCTTGGTGAAGCGTGTTTGGTAGTCGATGATCGCTCCTGGGTTTCCTACCCATTGTGAGACGAGGTCAACCACTGAACCCATGGTGAACATGCCGTGAGCAATTACCGATGGAAGTTCTACTTCTTTGGCGAAGCGTTCATTCCAGTGGATCGGGTTGAAGTCTCCGGAGGCCCCGGCATAACGAACGAGGTCCGCACGGTTGACCTTGACGGTGTGGGAACCGATGACGGTTCCCTTTTCAAGAGTTTCGAATTCAATCATGCTTAGTCCTCAGCTCGTACCAGTAGCGACGAAACGGTAGTTGCGACCTTTTCGCCAGAGATGCTGGAGATTTCAGCGCGGGTGGTGATCATGGCACCGGCACCCATCTCACGTACCTGATCTACATACAGCTCAGCAATCAGCTCATCGCCAGCCACAATCGGACGGTGGTGGGTAAAGCGCTGATCCGCGTGGACAACACGCGAGAAATCAATGCCCGACGCTGGGTCTGCAATCAGCTGCGCATCGGCACGCTGGGCGACGATGATGGCAAAAGTTGGGGGCGCGACTACATCGCTGTAACCCAGCTTCTGCGCTTCTTCCACTTTGAAGTGTGCCGGCGAGGTTGCTTTGGTAGCCGTAGCGAACTCGCGGATCTTTTCGCGTCCTACGTGGTAGGACTCTCCAGCAGGGAAAACGCGCCCCACCAGGTCGGGATTGATGCCCATGGATTCTCCTGAACTTTGGTGTAACAGAAAATGACGTGCTGCAACGACGGTGCGCCAGGATTCAGCGCATCATCAACGATTCTTGACTCTTGCTGAGTTCTACTGGCCGTCGCGGGCTGAGCTCTTGGCTTTCCGTGGGGCTGCCAGTCCATTCTCAACGCGCCACTGGCGGGTGTCTTTGGCCCTGACAACCATTCCTGCGATGTGGCAAAGCATGCCTACAAACATGATTCCGATTGCGGTGTATACCGTTGGCAAAGATGGAATGTTTGCGCCGATAATCGCAAGGATGATGCCTGCTCCCATGATTGCCATGGCAGTAAAGACGAGCTTCTTATAGCGCGGTGAGGCAGCTTCCCAGGGAGTATTGGTCATAACTCAAGTCTAGTTCAGCTCACCTCACAGGACTCATTGGAACAACGGTATTTTCTCGTGACTCCACTGACAGCTAAACGTCAAAGCTTAGAACAATGCGGACTGTTCTTCTTTGAATTCTCCATACTGCTGTCGCAACTGAACTTCACGTGTTTTTAGTTCCGCAGCATCTAGCAGTCGTAGGGTGGTGCCTTCCCCGCTATCGGCCATGATGCTTTGACCTAAGACCCCTCTGATGCGCAGGTCCGCGGTGGCACCGGGCAGCGCAGAATTCCAGGCGTGTAGCGTGCGGGAATTCCACGCTTCAATGACCGGGTGGGCAAAGGCCGGTTGTTCCCAGAGCTCATCACGAAGCTCAACACCATAGGTATCCAGCCCGCGTTGTGCCCCGAGGAAGTCACGGGCTTTGCTAGCGGCTTGCTCGTTGATCTCATCAAGCTGCGCTAGGTCCAATTCCCAACTCACCAGTCCCTTGATTTTGGACTTCTGCCGGACTTGTTGGGTGAGCGCAACGTGCTCGGTGACCAGATCTTCCAGTACACGAATTGCTGTACCATCATTGGCGCGAGCAATATAGCGCGCTATGACGGCGCCCTGCTGAGCCAGTCGAGTCCACTTGCTCTGTGTGGAAGTAGTTCCAACCTTGGTCGCACCATGGGCAAAACTAGCGACGTAGAGGAAGTGCGGCTGTTCAAGGTATTTGCGCATTCCCTCCGGGGCTTCCCCGGTCTTATGGAACTGGTGCATGAACTTGGAGTGGTCTAACCGGCGGCAGCTATCGCATTGGGTGCCGGTGCGTAGTGCTTTGGTCTTGGGGCATGGCAAGGTGTTGCGGGAACCATCACGATTCATAGTGATATAGCCCAGGCAAAACTTCAGTTCTCCGACATCCATGCTCAGCGAGCGGTTCAACTCAAGATATTCGGTCTTCCACTGGTCAGCTGTGCGCAGTCGAAGCATGGGCGCGGGTTCATGCTGAGAGAAGCTAATGCCATGACATAGCTGCCGTGAAGCGCTGGGGAATTCCATCAAGACCTTTCTGAAGTAGCCCTTCCAACCTTAGGCCACCAGCAAGGAACCATACAGCTCAAAGTACTTGTGCTTTGCTCCCCCATCGAGGCGAGCAAGTACTAGTCCCCGATAGATTCCCGAGGTCTTCTGGCCAAATTCTTAGACTGCTGACCTAACCTTGAAATAGAGAGCGCTCATGTCCTTTGACATAGCCACAACATGTAGAGGTGATTTACGATTTCTACGCCGTATCAAGAAGACCCACCTGGCGTTGTTTCGCTGCCGTCGGTGGCAAACCTCGCCCCTGGCGAACTACAGGAAATTACGCAGGCGTTCCGCCTTCAATTCCAACGGTTCATGATGGAGTACCAGTTTGCAGTCGATGAGGTCCTAACCAAGGTCTCCATCTTGCGCGAAGAGTTTCTTTATCTTCATAAGTACAATCCGATTGAACACATCACTTCGCGGGTGAAAACTCCAGAGAGCATCATGCGCAAGGTGAGCCAGCGAAAGATTCACCCCTCGCTCACCGCGATCAGGGAAAACATCAGTGACATCGCTGGCGTTCGAATCACGTGCAGCTTTGTCAAGGACATCTACAAGGTACTCAATACCTTGACTGCACAAAACGATATCCGTGTCATTCAAATCAAGGATTACATCAAGAACCCTAAGCCAAGCGGCTACAAGAGTGTTCACGCGATCGTTGAGATTCCGGTATTCCTCTCTGACGGTCCGGTCAACGTGATCGTAGAGCTGCAGATCCGCACTATTGCCCAAGATTTTTGGGCCAGCCTAGAGCACAAGATCTTCTACAAGTACGAAGGTGAAGTTCCAGCCCACCTAGCTAGCGAGCTGGCAGACGCTGCAGCTATTGCAACCAAACTGGATATGCAGATGCAACGGCTTCACACCGAGGTTCATGGTCACGATGCCAACAATGAACAACCCGATGGGCAAGATATGGATTCTGATGTGATCCAAGGGCTACTCATGCTGGCCAAGGAAGCTTCGAATAGTGGCGACCAGGCGCATAAGGGTGCAATCGGTCCCAACGACGCCAGCCTCTAGACGCACCAACTAAACAACGGCCACCTACATCATCGCATTGCGATGCGGTAGGTGGCCGTTCCTGTATTGCACTGCTCGCTACACTCTGAACTGGGGCCGATATCCGTGACGTGACGTCGGGGGTACTTTCGAGGTACACCTAGGTCCCACCTACGGCACTAGGATTCGATTTTGAGCATGAAAAAGCCCCGAAATTCAATGAATTTCGGGGCCAAATCTGTAGCGGCGCCGGGACTCGATCCCGGGACCTCACGATTATGAGTCGTGCGCTCTAACCAGCTGAGCTACGCCGCCACAAGTGAGAAGCAATCCAGTAGAAGCCAAGACTACTTCTCACTCAGAGCCCCCTGCCGGAATCGATCCGGCGACCTCGTTCTTACCAAGAACGCGCTCTACCA
>CAACWO010000068.1_pt1 | contig 32834 bp, 31 predicted proteins | sample 2275661 | NCBI WGS metagenome assembly CAACWO01 (sample SAMEA5312466, study PRJEB27640) | indoor metagenome | biome: indoor environment; feature: uncontrolled; material: polymer concrete tiles wood | place: Germany | collected 2014-07-07 | reverse complement strand
TAGCGTGGGGGAAACGCCCGGTCCCATACCGAACCCGGAAGCTAAGGCCCACTGCGCCGATGGTACTGCACTCGTGAGGGTGTGGGAGAGTAGGTCACCGCCGGACTTAACTTAATAAAGATGAATGTTGGTTTGAGGCCCTAACCTTTTGGTTGGGGCCTCACCTGTTTAACCACCATGGTTAAGCCGTCCGCGCACCTAAGGCGCTCGAGCTCTTTATTCTCGGAGAACTGGCTACAGTGTGTAGTAGAAATAACTTGTTCTGCTACCGAGGGAGTCATGCCTTGACCACTGAGACAACGAGCCCGCTGCGTTACCGCGACGATTCGGTTCGTCCCCAGGATGATCTTTACCGTCATAGCAACGGTAAGTGGTTCGAAACGGCCACCATCCCAGGTGATCAAGGGATCTACGGTTCGTTCATGGAACTGCGTGACCAGGCCGAAGATGCCGTTCACGCCATCATCAAAGAAGCCGTCAAGGCCTACGAATCGGGCTCAGCTACCGATGAGGCAACCAAGCGCATCGCTCACCTCTATGGTTCCTTCATGAATGAAGCGGCGATTCAAGAGCGTGGCGCAGAGCCGATCGCTGGCTACCTCAACGCCATTAATGAAGTTACTTCCGTGCAGTCACTGCTGAAGCTCTCGGGATCTTTCTACCGCAAGGGTATTAGCGGATTCCTCGAAATTGGCGCGATGAACGACGCAGGGGACCCAGAGCGAAACCTTTTGACCTTTCTGCAAGGTGGATTGGGCCTGCCCGACGAGTCCTACTATCACGATGAGCAATTGGCCGAGACCCTCGCTGATTACCGGGACCACCTGCAGCGACTGCTAAGCCTTGGCGGGATTAGTGATGCGGGCTCGGCAGCCGATAGCGTCGTTGCGCTGGAGAAGGCTATCGCCGAATTCCACTGGGATCGGGTGAAGGTACGCGATGCTCAGGCACGCTACAACCTTATGACCGGCGAATCGCTCTTTGAACTCTTTGACGGTCTGAAGTCCTGGCTGGCCGGGGCAGAAATTGAAGCAAAGTACTACGGCGAAGTTGTTGTTTGGCAGCCCAGCTACCTTGAAGGTCTGGCGGGCCTCATCGAATCCCAGCCGCTAGACGCATGGAAGAACTGGCTTAACGTGCAGGTGCTGCGTTCCTTCGCGCCGTACCTCTCCAGTGACTTCGTCAACGAAAACTTCTCCTTCTACTCCGCCAAGCTCGGCGGTGTGGAGCAGATCCGCGATCGCTGGAAGCGCGGCGTATCCTTCACCGAAGGCGCCGTAGGTGAAGACATCGGCCAAGTTTACGTTGCCAAGAATTTCCCGCCGGAGGCCAAAGATGCCATGGATCAGCTGGTGCAGCGACTGACCGAGGCCTACCGGATCTCTATCGGCCAACTGTCCTGGATGGGCGAGGCAACGATCGAAAAGGCGCTGGATAAGCTTTCGAAGTTCCGGCCAAAGATTGGCTACCCGGATCAGTGGATCGATTACTCGTCGATCACCACCAATGAGCTTGATGTGATTGCCAATTTGGCCGCGGCCAATGAGTTTGAGTTTAAGCGCGAGCTGAAGAAGATCGATGACGGGGTGGACCGCGAACTGTGGTTCATGTACCCACAGACCGTCAACGCCTACTACCACCCGCTGCTGAACGAAATCGCATTCCCGGCAGCCATCCTGCGCCTGCCATTCTTTGATGTAGATCGCGATATCGCCTCGAACTTTGGTGCGATCGGAGCGGTGATCGGCCATGAGATCGGCCACGGCTTTGATGACCAAGGCTCGCAGTACGATGGCACCGGCCAGCTGACCAACTGGTGGACCGATGAGGACCGCGAAGCATTTGAGAAGCTGACCGGCAAGCTGGTGGAGCAGTACAACGCACTGGCTCCCACCGAAGCACCCGAGCACCAGGTCAACGGTGCGCTGACCCTAGGTGAAAACATCGGCGACCTTGGCGGACTGGGCATCGCCTACAAGGCGTACAAGCTCGAGCTTGCCGCTCGTGGCATCACCGAGGATGAAGTGATCGACGGAGTCAGCGGTGACCAGCGCTTCTTCTACTCGTGGGCTGAATGCTGGCGTACGCTGATCCGTCCGGAAACCGCAGTGGTCCGCGTTCGCACCGACCCACACGCACCGGGCGAATTCCGTTGCAACCAGGTTCCCAAGAACCTGAGCGCCTTCCACGAAGCCTTTGGCACCAAGCCAGGCGATGGCATGTGGCTGGACCCAGAAGACCGCGTCGAAATCTGGTAAATCACCACCGATCACGCACCAGAGCACCGGCAAACTTCGCTTTGCCGGCGCTCTGGTGTACCCGGCGGGAAATTAGCGGGTGTAAGTCTGATCATGAACGGCATTGCGGGCACGCAATGACACGTAGAATGGGTAATTGTGACTTCCGAAAATAATTCCGCACAGCCCATTGATACCAACGACCAGCGACAGGTTCGCACTGATAAGCGAAACCAGTTCCTGGCCAAGGGTGAGGAAGCCTACCCCGTAGGTGTGGCTCGCACCCACTCGCTGCTGGAAATCCGCGATAAGTACGAGCACCTTGAAGCCGGCGAAGAAACCGAAGACGTAGTAGGCGTCGCTGGCCGTATCGTCTTTATGCGCAATACCGGCAAGCTGTGCTTCGCCACCTTGCAGGAAGGCGGCCCCAATGGTGAGGGTGTGCGCCTGCAGCTGATGCTTTCCTTGGCTAACGTCGGCGAAGAACGCCTTGCCCAGTGGAAGTCCCTCGTTGACCTCGGCGACCACGTTTTTGTTAGCGGCAAGGTGATTTCTTCACGCCGCGGCGAGCTGTCGATCATGGCCGACACCTACGAAATGGCCTCCAAGGCACTGCGCCCGCTGCCAGTGCTGCACGCGGATTTGAATGAAGCTACCCGTGTGCGTCAGCGCTACGCGGACCTGATCGTGCGCAATGAAGCTCGCGAAATGGTTTACAAGCGTGCCGGCATTGTTCGCGCCGTACGTAACACCCTAGAAAACCATGGCTACGTTGAGGTTGAGACCCCAATGCTGCAGCTGGTTCACGGTGGCGCATCGGCCCGTCCATTCAAGACTCACCTGAACGCTTTTGATCAGGAAATGACCCTGCGCATCGCCACTGAGCTGTACCTCAAGCGTTGTGTTGTTGGTGGCGTGGACCGTGTATTCGAAGTCGGACGCATCTTCCGCAACGAAGGCGTGGACTCAACTCACTCGCCTGAATTCACCACCCTAGAATGCTACGAAGCCTACGCAGATCAGTACGTGATGGCCGATCGCATGAAGGAAATTATCCTTAACGCCGCCGACGCCATTGGCGCTGGCCGAACCGTCGAAACCCCTAAGGGCACCGCAAACCTGGACGGCGAATGGCGCTGGTTGAGCGTGTACCCTGGCCTGTCTGAGGCTGTGGGTGTGGAGATCACTCCAGATACCGACGCTTCGGTGTTGCGCGAAGTTGCGGCCAAGCACGAAGTAAAGATCGATCCTGCTTGGGGAGCTCAGAAGCTAGTTATCGAGCTCTTTGGCGAAATTGTCGAGCCAACTTTGATCGACCCAACCTTCGTTTGTGATTACCCGCCACTGGCTCAGCCGCTGGCTCGTCCACACCGCTCGAAGCCAGGCGTTATCGAAGCATGGGACCTCATCATCGGTGGCATGGAACGCGGTACCGCGTTCTCGGAGCTGATCGACCCAGTCATTCAGCGTGAACGCCTCACCGAGCAGTCGCTGATGGCCGCTGGCGGCGACCCTGAAGCAATGCAGCTTGACGAGGACTTCCTGCGTGCCCTGGAATACGGTGCACCACCGATGGGTGGTATCGGACTGGGTATCGATCGATTGGTAATGCTCTTCACCAACGTCGGTATTCGCGAAACGATTCTCTTCCCACTGCTAAAGCCGGAGGCATAAATAATGTTGTACGTCGAGGCTATTGTTCCAACAATCGCCCTGGCTCTGCTTTTTTGGTACGTGATGAAAGCGATTACTAACGCGGACCGAAAAGAGCGTCAGGCCGAAGCTGAAGCAGATGCGCTTATTCAAAATCGTGCGGATTCCAATAATCCAACGAACGAGAATTAGAGTATTCCTGATAGAACCTTGTGAATATTGATCAGAATTAGAATTTTCTGATGCTATTTGTATAGGCTTGAACATTGAAAAGGACTGGTGTCTCATTTGACGCCTAGTTCGGTACATTCAAGCTCGGAGGAATCCCCAGATGGCACGTCAGGTTCAAATCGCCCTGATTGACGATATTGATGGCAGCGAAGCAACTGAATCAATTGCATTCAGCATTGCTGGTCAGCACTTCGAAATCGACCTGAACGACGAACATGCTGCAGAATTCCACGCGGCCATTGATCCGTATGTAGAAGCTGCGCGTTCGTCGAAGCAGACGGCGACTAGCGAAGCCCCAGCAATTCGCGCTTGGGCAAAAGAAAACAATATCAAGGTCAACGCTCGTGGGCGCCTTAATGCAGAGGTTGTAGAATCCTACAACGCTGCAATGCGTAAGGGCGGACGCAACCGCACGAAGTAATTCGCTCGGTTAGTCAAAGACTTCAAATGAGTCGGCACATTCAATGTGCCGACTCATTTGCTTATAACGATGACCGTGATCTATCAATTTAATTGACCTACTCTTTTCCCTCACATGAGAATTCAACGGCGTTTGTCCCGGTAAGCGACGTCCACCAAGCAGTATTGAAGTAACGCTTCGGGTTATCCCCGTGGCGAACAAGGGCGAATTGCGGTCGCTTGGTGCGTAGCATCGAATTATTGGTAAGCAAGGAGTGTGCCGAAGATGTTTGAGAGATTTACCGACCGTGCCCGTCGAGTTGTCGTGCTCGCCCAAGAAGAGGCGCGCATGCTCAACCACAATTACATCGGCACCGAGCACCTGCTGCTCGGCCTAATCCACGAAGGTGATGGCGTAGCCGCTAAAGCGCTCGAGTCGCTGAATATTTCGTTGGGTGCCGTACGTGAGCAGGTTCAGGAGATTATCGGTAAGGGCCAGCAGGCTCCTTCCGGTCATATCCCGTTCACTCCTCGCGCCAAGAAGGTCTTGGAATTGTCGCTGCGCGAAGCGTTGCAGCTGGGTCATAACTACATTGGCACCGAGCACATTCTGCTCGGTTTGATCCGCGAGGGCGAAGGTGTTGCTGCTCAGGTTCTAGTGAAGCTGGGTGCTGACCTTGGCCGCGTGCGCCAGCAGGTCATTCAGCTGCTCTCGGGCTACCAGGGTGGCAAGGAAACTGCCGCCGCTGGTGTTAGCTCGGGCGGACAGCAGGAAGGTACCCCGGCCGGTTCGGCGGTACTGGACCAGTTTGGTCGCAACCTCACCGCAGCTGCCCGCGAAGGCAAGCTGGATCCGGTGATCGGTCGCGAGCACGAGATGGAACGCGTCATGCAGGTCCTCTCGCGCCGTACCAAGAACAACCCAGTTCTTATTGGTGAACCTGGCGTTGGTAAGACTGCCGTAGTTGAAGGCCTGGCCCAGTCGATCGTTCGCGGCGACGTACCAGAAACCATCAAGGACAAGCAGCTATACACCTTGGACCTCGGTTCATTGGTCGCCGGTTCCCGTTACCGTGGTGACTTCGAAGAGCGCCTGAAGAAGGTCCTCAAGGAGATCCGCACCCGTGGCGATATCATCTTGTTCATCGATGAGATCCACACCCTGGTGGGTGCTGGTGCGGCCGAAGGTGCTATTGACGCTGCTTCCATCCTCAAGCCTATGTTGGCTCGTGGCGAGTTGCAGACCATTGGTGCCACCACCCTTGATGAGTACCGCAAGAACATCGAGAAGGATGCAGCGCTTGAGCGTCGCTTCCAGCCGATTCAGGTCAAGGAACCAACTGTTGAGCTGACCACGCAGATCCTTCGTGGCCTGCGTGACCGCTACGAGGCACACCACCGCGTGACCATCACCGATGGCGCATTACAGGCTGCCGCAACGTTGGCTCACCGCTACATTTCGGATCGTTTCCTGCCAGATAAGGCAGTGGATTTGATCGATGAAGCCGGTGCCCGCCTGCGCATCCAGCGGATGACCGCACCTCCTGCCCTGAAGGAAATGGACGAGGAGATCGCGACCGTACGCCTGGAGAAGGAAGCCGCGATCGACGCACAGGACTTCGAAGGTGCAGCCTCGCTGCGCGACAAGGAGTCCAAGCTCATCGAGGCGCGCAACGAAAAGGAAAAGTCGTGGCGCAACGGTGACATGGATGAAGTATCCGAGGTCACCGAAGAGCTCATTGCTGAAGTTCTGGCTAACTCCACCGGCATCCCGGTTGTGAAGCTGACCGAGGAAGAGTCCTCACGTCTGCTGAACATGGAAGCAGAACTGCACAAGCGTGTTATCGGCCAGGATTCGGCTATCAAGGCCATCTCCCAGGCGATCCGCCGCACCCGTGCAGGCCTGAAGGATCCAAACCGCCCAGGTGGCTCGTTCATCTTCGCCGGTCCAACCGGTGTGGGTAAGACCGAGCTGGCTAAGGCGTTGGCGGAATTCCTCTTCGGTGAAGAAGACGCACTGATCACCTTGGACATGTCCGAATACTCGGAGAAGCACACCGTTTCCCGACTCTTCGGTGCCCCTCCAGGCTACGTCGGTTACGAAGAAGGTGGACAGCTGACCGAAAAGGTCCGTCGTCGTCCATTCTCCGTAGTGCTCTTCGACGAGGTTGAAAAGGCTCACGCTGACCTGTTCAACTCGCTGCTGCAGATTCTGGAAGACGGTCGATTGACTGACTCCCAGGGCCGCGTAGTGGACTTCAAGAACACCATCATCATCATGACCACCAACCTCGGTACCCGTGACATCTCTAAGGGTGTAATGACCGGCTTCCAGTCGGTCGCGGATACCAAGACCGGTTATGAGCGCATGCAGGCCAAGGTGCAAGAAGAGCTACGTCAGCACTTCCGCCCTGAGTTCTTGAACCGTGTTGATGACACCGTGGTCTTCCCTCAGCTCAACCAGGACGAGATCGAAGAGATCGTCGACCTGTTTGTTGGCCGCCTGGCCAAGCGTCTGAAGGAACGCGAGATGACCATCGAGCTGACCCAGGGTGCTCGCAGCCTGTTGGCACAGCGTGGCTACGACCCAGCAATGGGCGCTCGTCCACTGCGTCGTACCATTCAGCGCGACATCGAAGATCAGCTCTCCGAGCGGATCCTATTCGGTCAGATTGTTGCTGGACAGCATGTCACCGTGGACGTTGAGGGCGAGGGTGAACTGCAGAAGTTCGTCTTCCGCGCCGAAGGCGGCCCAGGCCAGCTAGAAGGCGAGCCGGCACCAGCAGCGCTGGAAAGCTAAGCTCAAACCGTTTGTAACAATTAGCCGTGGAACAAGAGAAATCTGGTTCCACGGCTAGTTGCTTTAACGCCTTGCTTTAACGCCGGGAAGCCGAGCGCAAGACCAAGACCAGTCCCAGAGCTGTGCAGCAAAGATAAACACCGATCACGCAGATCCAACCAACGGTGAAGCCGCCTGCGGATCCGACCAGCAGGCCCATGGCCAGCGGGCCAACGGTGAATCCACCAAATTGCCCAGCAGAGACGATGCCACTGGCGCTGCCCAATCGGTTAGCAGGAACCGCGCGGAGCAAGGCAGCCATGAGAACCACCGAGACGCCTAAGGCCGAGGCGCCGTGCAAGATCACCGCAACCCAGAGCAGCGTCGCGCAGTGCCATTGTTCGGAGAGCAGGAAGCTCACGGCCCCGCAGGTGGCAAGCGAGGCCAGTAGTAGAAGCAGTTTTGGTGCAGCGATGCCGCGGGACATCATCCTGCCCCAACCCACTCGTGCGCTGACTCCGACCACACCGGCCACTGCAGCGGTCAGGCCGCCGGCGATGAGCGAGAAGTGCAGTTCGCGCACCGCAAACAGCGCCAAATACACATTGGTGGCCTGAACCCCAACACCGTTGATAAACCCAAAGAGGGTTAATGCATAAATGACGTACCGGGTAGAAGGTGCCGCCTGTGCAATCGGGGTTTCAGACTTCGGCCCGGATTGCTTACTGGGGCTCGACTCTGGAGCTTGAAGCAGAGGTGTGCTGTTCAGAATGCGTACTGCAAGAATGGCCAGCACCGCAGACAGTACGGCTCCGGTCAGCGATGCTCCCCGCCAGCCAATGACGGCGGCCAGAAGCGGGAACCCCACGCTGCCTATCAACTGGGAGACCTGAACACCAGACTGTTTAATCCCGGTCCAGTTGATCCGTTGTTCGCTAGGCACTCGCTGGACCAAAATACGATTGGTGACACCGTTGGGAAATGACTGGGCGAGCCCAGAAACACCGGCAGCCACCAACAAAAGAATGTAGCCGGCATTTACGGCGGCAAGCCCCAGAGCTAGCGTGGCGGCACCAAAAATGATCAGCATCAACCGGGTATCTGGTTGCCGATCCGAGAATTTACCAAACGCAGCATTACCTATCGCGGCGCACCCAAAACAAACGGTAGCCAGCAGACCAAATTGGGACTCGGTGATGCCCAGATCTCGAATCACCAGATCACTTGTCGCGCTAAGCCCGTAGTTAAGCAGTGGGGCAATGCCGACAGCGGATAAGAGGATGGCCAGCAGCCCAAACCCTGGGCGTACTTCCTTGACTGACATCCTCATCCTTAAACTGGTCGAACTGCGGTTCTAGCTCAGTTTGGCATAGTCGCAACCAGGCGCATCGTTCTATGACATTTCTGGCATCGACTTAAACTCTGCGAACTATCGGGCATAGGATTTATCAGGTGAATACTTTTACCGTCCGTTCAGCAAAAACCAGTGATGTCGCAGCGATCCGCGAGCTTGTGCGACCGCTAGCTGAAAAGCGGATCCTGCTGGATAAGGAAGCAGTCACCTATTACGAATCCATTCAGGAATTTGTGATGGCTCAGGACGCGGACGGAAATGTCATTGGCTGCGGCGGCTTGCACGTGATCTGGGAAGACATTGCCGAGATTCGCACGCTGGCCACCTCTGAACAGGTGCGCGGCCAAGGCATCGGACACCTATTGCTCGAAGAGCTAATCCGCCGGGCCAAGGCTGTGGGTGTAACACGGGTGTTCTGTCTGACCTTTGAAGTGGCATTCTTTGAACGCCACGGATTTAGCGTTATGGCGGATCAGAGCGCAGTTGATCCCATTGTCTACCAAGAAATCCTGCACTCGCGAGACGAAGGCGTGGCCGAGTTCCTCGACCTTGCGCGGGTAAAACCCAATACCTTGGGCAATACCCGCATGATCATCTCATTGGAGCAGTAGCCTCTAGTCCATCTGGTCGTAGCGCGCACGCAAGATCAGGTACAGCGCGTAGATAACCAGACCCACTCCAATGACGCCCAAAACAATGGGGCCGAAACTTTGATCACGGATAGCCTTCAGCGCACCGTCAATGCCACTGGCTTCTTTGGGATCGCCCTGTACGGTGGCCACGATGAACAGCACTCCCAGCGCGCCGAGGACTAGACCCTTAGCTGGGTAGCCAAGCATGCCGGTGTAGGTGATCGCCTTGGAGATATCCCGGCGGCTCGAATTTTCCAGATCCTTCAGAAACTTCTTACTGACACCCTTATAGATGTAGTAACAAGCCATACCCAACAGGATCAGCCCGATGATAACTATCACGGCCCGTCCGGCAAAGGACTTCATCAGCTCACCACTGAAGCTAGAGGTAGTCTTTCCCGAATCGCTCGGGCTGCCCACGGCAAATCGACCAAAGGTGAAACCAACGGCCAAGAACACCACGGCCGTTCCCGCAAATTTCAGTCGCTCCCGTAGCTCTTTCTCGGGAAGGAAGAGCTGAGCCAGCGACCACAGACCCAGTAAGAGTGCCCCGGCCGCGCAGATCCAGAGCAGAACTATGCCAAAGGGTTGTGCTGCCAAAGCACGCATGGCACCGCTTTGATCTGCCTTTGCGTGCCCGCCGGAGGCCACAAATGCAGCAAGGATGCCCATGGTGGCATGTAGTACACCATTGGCGACATAACCTAGGCGGGCCAAGCGTTCGAACCAAGGATGCCGGGCTACCTGGTGGGCAGCGTTGGTCGGGTCTACAGAAGCGTTCATGGCCTAATCATAACTAGGACGGCAGGCAAATGTGTCCGTCTTCAAGCACGGCTAGCCCGTCTTTGAGCAAACCGGACAGGGCTCGTTCACGCTGCGCTAATTCAGCTTGCAATCCTTCTAGCGCCACATAGCTGGTGTGCTCCTGTAGGGACAGGTCAGCAAGGAAAGATGTTTGTGTCACCGGATGCTCATGTTCTCGCAATATGGCCATGATGGCTCCACGAACCTGACGGTCCGTGCCTTGCCAGGCTTGGCCTTTGGGGGTGTAGTGCGGTGCCGGGCGTCCGGCAGCAATCCATGCGCACTGATCATAGACCGGGCAGGCATCACATTTGGGGCTGCGCGCGGTGCAAACCAAGGCACCTAGTTCCATCACCGAGACGTTCCACAAATTTGCGTCGTCTTTAGCTTCGGGCTGCACCTGCCGAGCACGGGCAAATTCACTAGCCCGCGGGCTGGGCTCGGGCAGCGCCATGCCGCCAAAGAGTCTGGCGTGTACCCGTCGGATATTGGTATCAACCACCACGGTGGGCTGGCCAAAGGCAAAACAAGCAATGGCCGCGGCGGTATAGTCCCCGACCCCGGGCAGCGCACGTAGCGCTTCTTCGGTGCGCGGTACCTCACCGTTGTATTCGGTGGTGATTTCAATCGCCGCCGCATGTAGGCGCTGCGCGCGGCGTGGATAACCTAACCGTCCCCAGGCCTTGAGCGCTTCAGATAAAGGTTCGGCGGCCAGATCTTGTGGCCGCGACCAACGACTCATCCACTGTTCCCAGACAGGTAGTACGCGCACCACGGGAGTCTGCTGCAGCATAAATTCGCTGACCATAACCTCCCAGCCGCTTGCGCCTTCACGACGCCATGGCAGGTCCCTTGAGTTTGCCAAGTACCACTGGTTGATTTTGTGATGGATTTGCTGCACCTCACCACTGTATCCAACCTTGTGCATTTGGCTCGATTCCCCTGCCATTACCGGGATCGGGTGTGCCGATGAATTAGCCTTAAGCTATGAGCAATGCACCCGGATCCAAGCCATCAGCCAGCGTCTATCGGCGTCGGCGTATTACCGTGGCGGTAATCGCCGTGGTACTGATTGGGTTGATCATTTGGGGCGTTGTCTCAGTGGCAGGTTTGCTCACTTCCGACCCGCAGAGCGCGCCGGCGCCTTCGCCGACCGCGCAGAGCTCTTCGGCAGCGCCAAGCACAGAATCTTCGGAGGATGCGGCCAAGAAGTGCAAGTCGGACGAGATCAAAATTACCGCGACCACCGACGCTAAAAGCTACCCGGCTGGCAAAAAACCGGTGCTGATCCTTGGTATCGAAAACACCTCAAAGCGCGAGTGCGACTTAAACGTGGGAACCAGCCAGCAAGAATTTTTGATCTCCAGTGGAGCCGACCGCGTCTTCTCCACCGTGGACTGCCTGCAAAACCGTGAAGATGTTCCGCTGACCTTTGCCGCGGGACAAAAAGAGGACGCGCGTTTCACCTGGAACCGTGACCGCTCGGCACCGGGCTGCAAGGCCGTGAGTGTGCAGCCGAGCCCCGGTACCTACAAGTTCACTGCGGCCATCGGAGAATTTGAATCCGAACCAGTGAGCTTCAAACTGGAGTAACTGGCTAGATGTAGCGATCCAGCAGGGAAGACTCAGCCATTCGAGCTAGCCCTTCACGGATGGACCGCGCACGCTGTTCGCCCACACCTTCAATTTCCATCAATGCCGTGGTCGAGGCGGCCATCAGCAGCTGCAAATTATCAAAGGACGCCACCAACCGGTCACCGATGGCCTTAGGTACGGTGCGGATCTGCGATAGCAGACGGTAACCCTTAGGGGAGAGCTGATCATCCTGACCAATAGTTCCCTGTGGGAACAGGATCTTGGCCAGCCCTTCAATATCGATTAGCTGGGCGTCACTGACCTCATGAAGTCGCCCAAGCGCCAGATCGATATCCAGTTCGGATCCTTCAGCCTGAGCATAATCACGCAAGAGCAACTGATTATCAACCTGGATCCCGGAAAGCAATTCTGCGTGCTGTGCCGCTAGCAGTCGACCATCAATACCCAGCTCCAGAACGTAGCGGGAGATTTCTTCGCTGGTTCGTCGCAACATTTCGGTGCGCTGCAGAACCGCCAATACTTCACGTGCGGTGGCGACGTCTTCAATTTCCGCCGCCGATAAAGCGCTGGTGACCTGGTCCAGACGATGCCGGTAGCGCTCTAGGGTAGCAACAGCCTGGTTACCTCGGGCCAACAGTCGTTCGGCCGGTTCAAGCACGTGGCGCTCGCCGTCCGCATACAGGGTGATGGTTTGCATGGACTGGGAGACCGAGATGGTCGGGAAGCCAGTCTGTACTGCAACACGTTCGGCCGTGCGGTGACGGGTACCCGATTCTTGGGTATCAATCTGCGCATCGGGCATTAGCTGTACGCCGGCCTGCAGGATCTGCCGTGCCGTGCCGTCAAGGATGATCGCGCCGTCCATTTTGGCCAGCTCGCGGATCCGGGTTGGGCTGTAGTCCGCGTTGATTCTGAATCCGCCGGAGCTCAGCGATTCCACGACCTTGTCGTGGCCCAAGACAATCAGGGCGCCGGTGCGGCCACGCTGAATGCGCTCAAGACCCGCAGCGAGTTCGGTTCCCGGAGCAATCTGGGCCAAGATGGCAAGAAATTCGGGGGATGGGTGCGCTTTCAATTTGCGTCCTTTCAGCGGGCGACAACACTCAAGTTTATCGTGCTGGTTTCTGTCGCTGGGTGAAGGCAACATCCAGTGCCTGAGCTATGTTCTCCACTTGGAATACGTGGATACCCTCGGGAATGTTTTTCAGTGGTTCCGGGGTCGCCGGAGCCATAGCAAAGGAGAACCCAAGCCGTTGGGCTTCGGTGATTCGCCGCGAGATCTCGGGAACTTGGCGTACTTCACCGGCCAGCCCCACCTCACCAAAGGCCACAAAGTCCTGGGGCAGCGGGAACTCATTCATCGAGGAAGCCAAAGCCAACGCGCAGGCAAGATCCGAAGCGGGTTCGGCAATTTTTACTCCGCCCACCGTGGCGATATAGGAGTCCATCGAAGAAAGATCCATATGGGCCCGAGCTTGTAGAACGGCCACGACCATTTGGGCGCGTGCAGCATCCAGGCCACTGGTGGCACGACGGGCAGCTGGGGCATTACTGCGTGATAACAAGGTCTGCACCTCGGCTACCAGCGGGCGTCGGCCCTCCAGCGTCACGGTGATGCAGGTGCCCGGTACCGGATTGCGGGTACGGGTGACAAAAAGCTTGGACGGATCGGTGAGCGATTCAATGCCGTCCTCATTCAGATCAAAGCAGCCCACCTCATCGGTAGCACCGTAACGGTTTTTCAGCGCTCGCAGAATGCGCAAGCGCGAATGCTTCTCACCATCAAACTGGCAGACCACATCAACTAGGTGCTCGAGTAGGCGCGGACCGGCCACGGAGCCTTCCTTGGTCACGTGTCCGACCATGATGGTGGACATGGCCCGGGTCTTGGCAGCGTTGATGATAGAGGCCGCCACCTCGCGTACCTGGGAGACGCCGCCGGCAGCCCCATCAATCTCCGCTGAGGAGAAGGTCTGGACCGAGTCCAAAATCAGCAGTTGTGGGTCGATCTCTTGGATCTGTCCCAGCGCGAGGGCAAGGTCAGTTTCTGCAGCGAGGTAAAGGTTATCGGCCACGGCGTTGATACGTTCGGCCCGGGATTTCACCTGAGCCGCCGATTCTTCACCGGTCAGATACAGCACTCGAAGACCGGTATTTGCTGCCTTTGCCGCTACATCCAGTAACAGTGTGGACTTACCCACGCCCGGTTCTCCGGCGAGCAGGATTGCTGCAGCTGGAACCAATCCGCCACCTAAAACACGGTCCAGTTCGGAAACACCGCTGGGCCTGAAGGCTGCCTCGGAGCCGTCAATCTGAGCGATTGGCTTAGCCGGATGCGCCACCTTGGCCGCCGCGACGGTGCGCGCCGAAACGGTGCCTACTTCTTCAACGGTGCCCCACGCTTGGCATTCGCCGCAACGTCCCACCCATTTGATAGTGGTCCATCCGCATTCCGAGCATTTGAAGGTTGCTGAAGATTTGGTGCGCGTGGAGGTTTTGGCCATAGCCTAATGCTATCGACCCCGGCCGACATTTTTGTTCAGGAGAGCTTGGGCAACGCTGCGATGGCTTCATCGTGATTGCGTCCTGCAGATTCTAGAAGGTCAACGATCATCGGGCGCAACAACAGGACTAATCCTTCACCTTGCAAACCTTGGACGCCTAAGCTCTGCGGGTCTAGCTGTGCTGCCGCATTTTCCAGCTGGCGGATAGCTGCCCGTTCGTACTTTCGTTGACCGGCCAGATTCTGTTCGCGAACCGAGTGCGCCAGCGCGTTCACCGCTTCGGATACTTCACGCAAAAGTGGCGCGAGCGATTCGGCACCTTCTGGGGTCAGCGCCCCATTGGTGATGACCGAAGATAACCGGCGGGCAAAAACGCGAAGGTTACGCGCCGTCCAGTCATAGTGGTTAAAGCGTTCGGAAAGCCGATTGAGCTCATGGCGATGCCGGCGTCCGGACGGCGAAATCATCGCCAGTTCCTTCGAAGCACTAAAAGCGCCGGGTAACTTATCCAGGTGACTCTGGGTGGCGCGCGCCTTAATCAGCGCGTGGAATGCCGCACGACGATCATCGTCACGAATGGCCCAGGAACATTCCAAAATTGCCTCAGAAAGTTCCTTAAACAAGTCGCTGAGCGCTGAGACCGGGGTGCGCCGCGGGTCCGAAGGCCAAAGAACAATCACCAGCAACGCCAATAATGATCCGGTTAAAGCGTCAATGGATCTGGCAAAAGGCCCATCAACGCTGATCGGCAATAACACCACAAGGGCTGACTGCATCCCGAGCTGAGTGGAGAAGATGGCCCCGGAATCTAGATAACGAGCCACCACCAAACTCAGCGACATCACCACCGCGGCCTGCCAGATACCTTGGCCAAACCAATGCATCAGCGTATCGCCCAGTGCCACACCCAAGGTGCAGCCCAAAGCGACTTCAGCGGTTTTGCGTATCGTGGTTGAGGCTCCAAAGCCCAAGGAGATCAGTGCGCTGGTGGCGGCAAAAATCGGTTGTGTATGTCCCCAGATGCTCTCCGCGATCCAGAAGGCGCCGATGGCGCCCATGGTCATGCGCAAAATCCTTGGAAGGGAGCTGCGCGCGCGTAACAGCCCAGAGCGGTTGCGCGCAGCGAGGAAGCCAGTTACCCGGGTTGGTAGCGACTTCGCTTTGCTCTGAATTGCCATAGGGTCAGTCTCCCACGCTCAGGGCTTTAACCCGATGAAGTTGCCTGCATATTGCTCTAGTGAGCAGGATCACGACAATACGTAGAAGCTGTTAACCCTTTGTTCACCTTTGCCGGGGGATCTGGTTACCTTGGCTCTTTAACGTCATAGATGAAGCGGGGGAAGATCCGCTGGAAGTTTTCATATTCATCGTATTCAACATGGGGAGTACCAACTCGTGAAGCTTAATCGCCTTGGCAGTGCAGCTGCCGTCCTTTCTGTAGCGGCAATCGCACTGACTGCTTGTGGCTCGGATAATCCGACCGCCACCTCAAGCTCGGGCAGCTCCGCAAGCTCGTCGGGCTCAGGTGCCAGTGGCACCCTGACCGGCATTGGCGCTTCCAGCCAGACCTCGGCTATGGAAGCCTGGAGCGCAGGCTTCAAGGCTGCCAACGCAGGCGCTAACGTACAGTACTCGCCAGATGGCTCGGGCGCTGGCCGTAAGGCATTCTTGGCTGGTGGCGCTCAGTTCGCTGGCTCGGATGCTTACCTGAAGGAAGACGAAGCCGAATCGTCCAAGAAGATTTGTGGCCCAGAAGGCGCTTTCAACATTCCTGCGTACGTCTCGCCAATCGCTGTAGCTTACAACCTTGAGGGTGTTGACGAGCTGAACATGGATGCGCAGACCATCGCCAAGGTGTTCAAGAAGGAAATCACCAAGTGGAATGACCCGGTCATTGCCAAGCAGAACCCAGATGCAACCCTGCCGGACAAGCAAATCACCGTTGTTCACCGCAACGATGAGTCGGGGACCACCGAGAACTTTGTTGAGTACCTCAAGGCTGCCGCTGGCAAGGTCTGGAACTACGAAGTTTCCGGAGAATGGCCAAGCGACATCCAGTCGGAAAACGCTAAGGGCACCTCCGGCGTGGTTTCCACCACCACCTCCACCGACGGCGCAATCACCTACGCTGACTTCTCGGCTGTAGGCAAGCTGTCCACCGTCAACGTCAAGGTGGGCGACGAATACACCAAGATCTCAGCAGACGCTGCCGCTAAGGCGCTGGAGACCGCAACCCCAGTGAAGGGTGCCTCCAAGAACGACTTGGCACTGGATCTGAAGCGCGACACCACCGAAGCCGGTACCTACCCAATCGTCTTGGTTTCGTACCACATCTTCTGCAGCACCTACAAGGATCAGGCAACTGTTGACCTGGTCAAGTCCTTCGGTAAGTACGTAGTTTCCGCTGAGGGCCAGAAGGCTGCTGCGGATTCAGCCGGCAACGCTCCACTGTCGAGCAGCATCGAAGAAAAGGCTGCCAAGGCTATCGACGCAATCACCGTCGCCAAGTAGTAACTCGCCGGAATCCGGCACTCGGTGCGGGTGGTGAACTCGACCACCCGCACCAGCAACACCCCTCCACCCCTGCAGCATTGGCTGCATCACCCCCGTTTTGTAAAGGCTCTAGCCATGACTACCAATGCTTTGACAAGCAAGTCATCGACTTCAGGCCGCCTAGGCGACAAGATCTTCTCCGGTGCAGCCCTGGCCGCCGGTGTACTGATCCTAATCACGCTCTTTGCGGTCGCAGTCTTCTTGCTGATCCAAGCCCTGCCGACGTTCTTTGCCGATCCGGCAGAGGTTTCCGGCGGTCAAGGATTCTTCGCTTATATCTGGCCGATTGTTATCGGTACGGTCATCGCCGCGGCTATCGCCCTGGCGATAGCTACCCCAGTCGGTCTGGGTGTGGCACTGTTTATCTCGCACTTCGCTCCACGCAAGGTTGCTGGCCCGCTGGGCTACCTCATTGACCTGCTGGCAGCAATCCCCTCGGTGATCTACGGTGCTTGGGGCTACATGATCCTGGCACCAGCCTTGGTTCCCGGATTTGAATGGCTGGCCAAGAACCTCGGATTCATCCCGATCTTCGCCGGTCCTGCCTCGCAGACCGGTAAGACCATGCTCACCGCCGGCATTGTGCTGGCCGTGATGGTTCTGCCGATTATCACCTCGCTGACCCGAGAAATCTTCTTGCAGACTCCAAAGTTGCACGAAGAAGCCGCCCTGGCTTTGGGTGCCACCCGCTGGGAAATGATCACCACCGCCGTTCTTCCTTTCGCCCGCCCGGGCATTATCTCGGCGGTCATGCTGGGACTGGGACGAGCCTTGGGCGAGACCATGGCAGTGGCCCTGGTGCTTTCCACAGGCAACCTGATCCCTTCGCTGATCAAGACTGGAAACCAGACCATCGCCGCGGAAATCGCGTTGAACTTCCCTGAGGCCTTCGGCCTGCGACTCTCGGAGCTGATCGCTGCCGGCCTAGTACTGTTCCTGATCACCCTGGTTGTGAACATCTTCGCCCGTGGCATCATCGCCCGCCACAAGGAATTCTCGGGGGCTAACTAATGAGCGCTACAACCACTAACGCACGACATAGCACCGGCAACAGCCCGGTTCCACCGGTACGCAAGCGCAATTCGCTGGCCAAGGGCAAGCTGCCTAAGTGGGCCATCTGGGCCATCGCAGTCGGTTCGATCATCATCGGCGCTGCAGCTTCAACCCTGACCGGTTTTAGCATTGCCGCCTTTGCGATCTACTCCGCCATCATCTTCTTAGTTGCCGCCTCGGTAATCACCACCGTGGTGGAAGGCAAGCGTCGCGGCACCAACGCGATGTGGACCTACCTGATCTACGCCGCATTTATCGTGGCACTGATCCCGCTGGCCTCGGTGCTCTACACGGTGCTGGAAAAGGGCCTGCCGGGCCTGAACGGTCACTTCCTGTTCACCTCGATGAATGGTGTTACCGGTGCAGTAGATAATCAGGGCGTGGAAAACGGCACACCAGTTGTCGGTGGCGCGTACCACGCAGTGATGGGCACCTTGCTGATCACCCTCTGGGCTACCTTGATTTCCGTACCAGTGGGCATGCTCACCGCGGTTTACCTGGTTGAATACGGTCAGGGCAAGACGCTATCCAAGGCGATTACCTTCTTCGTGGACGTAATGACCGGTATCCCTTCGATCGTCGCCGGCTTGTTCGCAGCAGCGTTCTTCGGCATGATCCTTGGCCCAAGCGCCCGAATGGGCATTGTTGCCGCGGTGGCTTTGAGCGTACTGATGATTCCAACAGTGGTTCGCTCCACCGAGGAAATGCTCAAGATTGTCCCGAACGAATTGCGCGAAGCTTCCTTCGCACTGGGTGTGCGCCGCTGGCGCACCATCTTGAAGGTAGTTGTCCCAACCGCGATCTCCGGTATCGCCTCCGGTGTCACCCTGGCAATCGCCCGCGTCATCGGCGAAACCGCACCAATCTTGGTCACCGCCGGCATCGCAAGCAACATCAACATGAACGTGTTTGCTAACTGGATGTCCACGTTGCCGACCTTCATTTACTACCAGATCATGAACCCGACCAGCCCAACCAACGTTGACCCATCGGTCCAGCGTGCCTGGGCAGCAGCCCTGCTGCTGATTCTGATGGTGATGGCACTGAACCTGATCGCCCGCCTGGTCGCTTCGATCTTCGCTCCCAAGAAGGGCCGTTGAGCTTAAGGCTCCGTCTCTGACCCACCCAAAGTTTTAAGGAAATATCATGGCAAAACGCATCGACGTCAACGATCTGAACGTCTACTACTCCAAGTTCCTGGCCGTTGAGGGCGTCTCGATCAACATCGAGCCAAAGTCCGTTACCGCCTTCATCGGCCCATCGGGTTGTGGCAAGTCCACCTTCCTGCGCACGCTGAACCGTATGCACGAAGTCATCCCCGGCGGCCGCGTTGAGGGTCAGGTACTGCTTGACGGAGACGACCTCTACGCACCCGGCGTTGATCCGGTCACCGTGCGCAGCCAGATCGGCATGGTCTTCCAGCGTCCGAACCCATTCCCAACTATGTCCATCAAGGACAATGTGCTCGCCGGCGTAAAGCTGAACGGCAACAAGATCTCCCGCTCGGATGCCGAGGACCTGGTTGAGAAGTCGCTACGTGGCGCCAACCTCTGGAACGAGGTTAAGGACCGTCTGGATAAGCCAGGTTCCGGTCTTTCCGGTGGTCAGCAGCAGCGTCTATGCATCGCCCGCACCATCGCGGTGAAGCCAGATGTGATCTTGATGGATGAGCCATGTTCGGCACTGGACCCGATCTCTACCTTGGCCATTGAGGATTTGATCAACGAGCTCAAGAACGACTTCACCGTAGTGATCGTGACTCACAATATGCAGCAGGCAGCCCGCGTGAGCGACAAGACCGCGTTCTTCAACATCGCAGGCACCGGCAAGCCGGGCAAGCTCATCGAGTTCAACGACACCACCGCCATCTTCTCTAACCCAGAGCAGAAGGCCACCGAAGATTACGTCTCCGGACGCTTCGGATAAAGATTTCGGATGCCGCCACTTTTTAGTAGGCGGTAGACGAACCGGAAGGGGGGTCTTCCGGGGATCCTGGAGGGGATCACCGCCAGCGGCGCACCATCAAGGGTGCGCCGCTGGTTTTTAAAATCTGAGGTAAAGCACCCTTGACTGTAAAGCGTCCTTGTCTGTAAAGTAACGTTTACACAGCGATGAAGGAGAGCGATAAAAATGAACGCAGAACTATCGTCCAAAACCAGATGGGGTCGTTCGCGATTTGGTGGAGGCGCAGCCCTGTTGATCGGCATCAGCCTTATCGCAGGTGCGGCCCTAGCTCTTGGAGCTGGTTTGCTCTTTGCCAAGCTGAACGCCCCACAGAACCCAGTTTTTGCCACACTGATTATGGCCGCGGCCTTGTGGCCGATACTGTCCGTCATTTTCTGGGTCTTGTTGGTTGACCGAAATACGGTTCGCGGATCCCTAAGAAATCCCGAGATCTCAATTGAAGGTCAATGGCATGACGAGGCTGTTGTCAAAGTGTTCCAAGACCTGATGATTATTTGCGGTCTCGGCGCAGCGGTATTTTCGTTTATCAACGTGCAGGCATCTGTAAGCCTGGTGCTCACCGGTGTTTTGCTACTCACCGGGGCAGATTTCATCCTGCGCTACTTCTTGATCAAGCGGGCGCAGAGCTAGTGCAGAGCAATCTCAGTGAATACCGCAAGGACCGCGGGATCTCCCAACAGGCGCTAGCCGACCTGCTGGGGGTCTCCAGGCAGACGATCATTTCCCTAGAAAAAGGGCGCTACGACCCGTCCTTGCCGCTGGCGTTTAAACTCGCCGCACAGTTCAACTGCCGTATCGAAGACCTATTTATCCCCGAGGATCTTTAGTGACCGGCAAATAGCGGGCGCACCGCCAGTGTGAAAATCGCGCCACCGAGGACACAAACCACCGGGGTTAATAGCCAGTGCCAGACCACGCGGTACACATTGCGCCAAGCCACCGATTCAAAAGACTGATTCCGGCCAGCGCCGATAATACCGCTGGTCACCGCCTGCGTTGTGGACAGCGGTAGGTGGACCAACAGGGAGCCAACAAAGAGCATGCCAGCAGCCACGCCCTGGGCAATCATGCCGCGCAACGGATCAAAGTGCACCAAGCGCCGGCCCAGGGTATAGGTAATCCTCCAGCCGCCCAGCAGCACGCCGAAGCTCAAGGCGGAAGCCGCCGTGAGCTGAATGGCCACGGTCAGTGGCCCAGGATTCATCATCTGGCCGGTGATGAGCACCAGACTCAACAGGGCGCCGGTGCGCTGGCCGTCCTGCAGTCCAAGACCCAGAGCCACCGCCCCCGCCGCAACCGCCTGTCCCGCTTTGGACCCTTCGTTGACGGAGCGCGATGTGTTGTGGCGCAAGAACCAGGTTGCCGGGAAAACTAAGAGGTAGGACAGGACATAGGCGATGATTGAGGCCAGCACCATCGGGATGATCACCGAGGACAGCAACAAGCCCCACACATTGCGAGTGGACTCATCGCCCATGATCGCCGAGGCACCACTGCCACCGGCTAAAGCGGAGAGTAATGCGTGCGTGGAACTAATCGGCAAACCGCGCCACCAACAATAAATGCCCCAGATGCCGGCGACGATCAGCCCGCTGATCAGCAGTTTTAACCCATCAACTCCCGAGGGCACGTTGATGTTCAGTTCCTGCACCAGGGTCACACTCAACCCCGAAGTTGCCATGGTGCCAATGAAGGCGAACACCGCCGCTAAAGACACCGCAATGGCCGGGCGCAACGCACTGGTGCGCACCGAAGCTGCCACCGCGGTGGAGGCGTCACGCATGCCGTTGAGCACGGCGTAGGCCAGCGTCAGGACGACCGCCACAGCGGTGAGGACCGTAATGAGGGTCATGGGTTTTAGGATTCCTTGACCAGCACTCGACCGAGGTGGTCGGCGAACTGGCGCAGAGTGTTGACAGTGAGCATCAGCTGGTCGGCGACCTGCTGATGGCGGTGAATGGTGCCAGCCTTAGCAAAATTAGCGATCTCATCGCCCCACACAAGGTGGGTGCGTGCGGCACGTTTGGAGAACTGAAGCATCTGCATCCAGTGATCTTCCAAATCATCGAGGTTGTTCAGTCGTTGCACCGCATCGGAGGCCAACTCAGCAAGCTGGCCAATCAACTCCAACTGCTCCGAGGAACGCTCGGAGAGCGGGGTGGAACCCACGGTCATAATCAGTTCGCCGGTACCACGCAGGTGCTCCATGGTCTCGTGCAAGAAGCGCGAGAGTGCGTACATGTCCTCGCGTGGCAGCGGGCTGATGTAGCTCGTTCTTAAGTGGGTGAGCACAGCGTGCACCAAGTCCGAGGCCTCGGCTTCAGCATTTGCAAGGTTGCGCAATTGTTCCGTGCGCGTGCTAGGACTGCCGATCATTTCGGCCACACTAGCCACGGACCCCCGAATGGTGGTGGTCAGAGCACAAAGCAACTCAATGCCACGCGAGGCGGAGGGAAAGACCTGGAACTTCACTTTTTGGGCGCACCATTCAAATCGACAGCTTTTGGTACCAACGCAGAACAGTTTACGACGTGGAAGTTAACGCCGGGGGATTGAAGGTGTCGGACCGGGAACGCCTCTCGGCGGAAGGCCGCTCGAAGCGGCAGAATTTTGGAGCCCGGGGTTACCAGCGGCCCGACACCGTTACCTAGTTTTCTCGCCTTACGCCCCTGATGTCAACCGTAATAACCTGTGCGTGTAATTTCTCACGCTAACGACGCAGATTCTTTTCCGCACCGCTCAGGCATAACAGCGCGCAACAGAACCAGATGGCGCCTGCCGGACCGAGACCAGCGGCCACTGAACTTGAAATAACCGGTAAAGCTACTTGTCCGAGCCGGTTTCCCATAAGCCGCACGGCCAGTGCAGACCCACGATCCACCGTGGGCACCAAGGTAGAAATCATGGTCATGGTCATCGGCTGACCCAGACCTAGGAAGAAGCCTCCAATGAGCAGCGCCAACCCAGAAACCCAGAGCACGTCGATGAACGTCGGAGCCAACGCGATGGAAACGCCGGAAATGTACAGGCTGGCGACCAACATTTGGCGTCGGTCAAAGTGCGCGGAGAGTTTCGGAATGAACAATCGTGACACCACTGAAGCGCAACCACGAATGGCCAAAAGCACACCAACTGCTGCCGGTGTGACGTCATGTTTCTCCGCAACCAGCGGTAGGAAGGCAGTCAAAATGTCCAACATAGACAGCAAGGTCAACGACGCAAACATATGCGAGATCATGCCCTTGATTTTCAGGATCGAACCGATGGACGCTGTGGAGCGTTCCGGGCGCGCAGAGGTGACCGACTTGGAGGTTCGAGGCTGCCAATTGGGAAGCAAGAACGGCACCGCAAGTAGCGCGCATCCCGCGCCGATCCACAATGACTGGCTAATATCGGCTATTCGCTGCGCCGAGTGGGCATCCGTGCCGGTGCCCAGCAGCAGGCCGCCAACTAGCGGGCCCAAAAATTGCCCGGCCGCGTACGCAGCAGTGAACCAGCCGAAGCCTTTATCCAAATCACTGTCCGGGAAAAAGCGGGCGATGGATGACTGCCCACCGATGGTGAACATCAAATGCCCCAAGCCCAACACTGCGCTGGACAGGGCCACGCTGAGCGCATTAGGCGACAGGTTAATGCCCACACCGCCCACGGCAATCAGTGCCACACCGGCCACCATGAGTAACCGGATGCGTCGGATTCGAGAGCTAACCCGGCCCAAAAGCATTGCCGTGAATAGCGGCAGAATTGCGTAAGCGGCCGTCACCGCACCAACGGTAAATGAGCCAGAGCCAAAGGAGATGAGTTTATAGGTGGTCACCGGGCGAATGAGGTTTAAAGCTGCCTGGGACAGCAGTCCGGTGGCAATCAGTATCACCAGCCAACGCATGATCCCCGAAGAGTTCGCTTTTGATCCAGCGACCACACGTACCTGCCTAAAATTACGGGACTAGTTCCTCATCCATCCTAGAACTCTGTACTGGCTTTTTAATCCAATGCGTCTTGGCGCCACAGTCGGGCGCAGATTTCCAGATCGGCTGCGGTCCTGCTCAGCGCACGAGCCTGCTGTGTCAGCTTGCTGCCGCGATCACTATTGGACAGGTCAGCGGCATCAGCGTGTTCTGTCATTCCCAGCACAAGGACTCGGCAATAGGCCGCGGTACGCTCCAAGGCGTGGGCGAAATCTCCGTCAAATGCGCCGGATAGAATCGAGCCGGTCATGTTCTTCAGCTCTTCCGCGGTAGGAGGTTCGGCAACGCCGGCGACAATCCGTTCAACTTGGGCCCTATGCGCTCCTGCTTGGAAACGCGCCGAATGCACTTCTGGTTTACTCATGGTTGCCGCGCGAACTGCGTACAGACGCCATAGTGCGCCGGGCAGTGAATGGGCTGGTGCCTCACTCCACAGTTCTGCGAGCACCTCAAGACCCTCATTTTCGGCCACCGCAATCAGCCGGTTAGAAACCTCTGGGTCATTGTTGGCGATGCCACGGCGGACAAATGCTTGGGCTGAAAGATGAGCGGCTTCTGAAACGCGCGCCGGGTCGGCACCACCTTCGTAGGGCTCGAATTCTTCGGGGGAGAAGGGGCGTGGTTTGTGATGACGGTATCCGGCATCCTGAGCTACTTTTGATCCTGCGCGTGCACCTTTCATGGGCTCAAGAATACTCCCCGAACCTTGAGGGTTCGTTAACTGGTGTTGCAGCGCACAAGGTGCGGGATTTAGCCAAATATGCGGTTGTCCGACGCGCTAATACGGCCGATTAATACTCACGCGGTTACATCAGGTAGTATGGTTTTTGGCCTTGTGCCGTGCGCCTTTAGCTCAGCTGGTAGAGCACTGGACTTTTAATCCATTGGTCGCGGGTTCGATCCCCGCAGGGCGCACAACCAGAAGATCCCCTTCACCGATTCGGTGAAGGGGATCTTCGATTTTCGGCTCATTTTTTGCTTAGAGGACGCTTTGGGCGTACTCCCAAAGTTTCTCGGCGTGCTCAGGGTCAAGTGCGTGCGCAGCTACGCCGGCACCAGTGTCACTTGTCGCGATGGCTGCTTCCTGATTGTCTTCGAAGTAACGTCCGGTGACGCCCGCTAGGATCGGTGACGCCGCAAACAGAACATTCGTTGCCGCCCCTTGTTCCATTGTTTTGTAATGCGGCTGATCGATGCGGTTGCCTTCAGCGTCTGCCCCGCCCATTTTTTGCAATGTTTCCAAGTCGATGTGCCGCTGCAGATTGGTATTGATCCAGCCAGGCATGAGCGCGTTTGCGACGATACCGTCCTTCGCCCAGCGGTTCGCGATGCCAACTGCCAGCAGTACGCCTGCCGTTTTGGATTGGCCGTAGGCAACCCATGGATCGTAAGGTGTCTGCTCGAATTGGGGATCTTGATAGTTTAAGGGGTTGTTCCGATGTGCACCTGAGCTGACGATGGTTACTCGCGCATCGCCTGCGGCACGCAGTGCGTCATCTAACCAAGTGGTCAATGTGAAGTGGCCTAGATAGTTGGTAGCTAGTTGTAGCTCCCAGCCGCCGGGCGCGCGTCGCAACTCAGGGATGGCCATGATTCCGGCGTTGGCTACCAATGAGTGCAGAGGTCCGTCCCAGGAATCAGTAAATTCGCGTACCGAGCCAAGATCTGCAAGGTCAAGCCGGGCCGCGTTAATCGTCCCGGGCCAGTTTTTGTCTTTTGCCTCTTGAATGATTGGTTGCAGTGCGGCTGGATTGCGGACGGCAGCGGTAACTTCGGCACCAGCCTTGGCAAGGGCGCGCACCGTTTGTGCTCCGATGCCGGAGGCTCCGCCAGTGACAATCATGCGTTTGCCATTAAGTGCGACCCCGTCCAGAATGTGATCTGCCGTTGCGCGAGGGGTGAACTCGGTGGTGATTAGATTGGTCATTTGTGCTACTTTTATGAACTTCTTCCACAATAGGCCCGCGAGAGATAGACTATCTATCGTTATGAGTCCAGAAAAACCTATAAATCATCCAGATTTGATCGATCCACTTGAGGACGTCCTCGCATTACTCAAGGCCCGTGGTGAGCGTACTTCGACCTTCACCGGCCGTGGGGCATGGGCGGTGCGATTTCCGGCTCCGGGCGGAGCCAAGTTCAATTCGGTTTTAGAAGGTTCCTGCACACTGGATACCGAAGGTTTGGCTCAGCCGCTGACCTTAAATACAGGTGATTCTTTCCTGCTTACCCGACCGCAAGAATTTGTCCTCTCCACTTCCGGTCAGGTTCCCGAACAGCAAGCTTCCTCGCTATTCCGGGCCACGGCCGGTCGTAGCGCAGAGGCTGGTGCCAGCGAGCAACCGGTGAGCGCAGTGCTAATCGGCGGGAGCTTCAGGTTTGACCGCAACGCGCATGAGCTGTTGCTGGATTCGCTTCCGCCGGTCATTCATTTACCGGCGCACGCTCCGGGTGCTGCGATGTCACAGTACTTATTGGGGAGGATTGGTCACGAATCATCTGACCAGCGTATTGGCGCCGGTGTTGTAGGCGCACACCTAGCAGTTGTCCTGTTGATCGATATCATTCGTCATTATCTGGCTCAGGATCCGCAAGGCACTGGCTGGCTCAATGGGCTCTCTGATCCAGTTGCGTCCGACGCATTGCGTTCCATACACAGCAACCCGTCAGCGCGTTGGACTGTTCAGCTTCTTGCTGATGAAGCGCATGTTTCCCGATCCACCTTGGCGGCCAGATTTAAAGCGGTTGTAGGGGTCGGTCCGCTTGAATATCTCACACGTTGGCGCGTTGAGATTGGAGCCCACCGTCTGACCTCTACAGATGAAACCATTGCCACTATCGCTGAAGAAGTTGGTTATGGTTCGGAAGCTGCCTTCGCCCTTGCTTTTAAGCGGGAGTTGGGGAGTCCTCCGGGAACTTACCGGCGAACCGCATTGCAAGGTTCAGAGCGTTTTTGATGATCGACCACGGCGTAATAGCCGTGGCCAAATCCGCTACGGCAACAAATAAAAGATGGTGGGCATGCACCCATTCGGCGATGCCCTGCCTTCAGTAACCGATATCTGGACGCGGACCTTCCAAATATTCGAGTGACGACAGAGAAATGCCGAGTATTCTCAGAAAATCATGGAGCTGAAGTAGACAGCTTCTATGAATCGTTGGTTGAGGACAAGTCCTAGACGTAAGGCTCCAAGAACTTGATGATCCGTTCCATGACCAGCGCCCTGGCCGCAGGATCATGCGAAGGCAAGGAGCTGTCGGTAAACAGATGTTGGTTTCCCGGGTAGGTGAACAACTGCGCCACGTCTTTACCTTCACCTTCGGCGAAGTTTTGTGCCGATTCCAAGTCGCCTTCCACGGCGAAGAATGGATCTTCATCCATACCGTGGATCTGTACTGGAACATTTTCCGGCCATGGCCCGAAGCTCCAGTCGGCGTCCAGGTCTACGAAGGACTCAAGCAACACAGCTGCGACGGTTCCCGGGCGCTGTTGTGCGCACTGTTGGGCCAAGGCTGCACCCCACGAAGTGCCGATGTACACCAGCTCTTCGGGTAGCTTGCTGAAGAGCTTGTCCACGCGTTCTTGGATCTTGTCTTCGCTGAGCTTGTTGGCCAGACGAATTCCGGACTCAAGGTCCTTGGGGAGTTTTCCTGCAAACAGATCCAGAGTATGAACCGTGTGCCCGGCCGCACGCAGTTCGCCCGCCATCGCTTGGACGCCGGGGGTTAGTCCTTGGACGTGGTGGAACAAAACAATGGTTGCCATGACAGTACTCCTAGAAGTCTCTAGCGTTCGTCGACGAGGTTATTAATACGTTGAGGTAAGTGCTCCAAAGCGAGATCCCAGCCAGGCATTTGGCTGTTGATTTCTACGCTGTAGCCTTCAACCAGCATGAATTCTGCACAGGTAAGGGCTTCTTGCCCTGATCCGGTTTCGTAAATGAACGCACGTTTAATATCAGTCCAGAGCAAGGTGGCGGACTGGTCGATGACCAGTCCGGTGTTTACTACTTCAACGGTGCGCTGGGGATATGACATGTTCCACTTGCTTTCGAGATCCGCGGCGGTGTGCTTTGCTCAAGTCTAAACCGGAAGCACACCGCCAGTTGGGGATCAAACCGGGTCGGGGTAGGACTTGCTCAGGTTTCCTTGTGCCGAGAGTTCAAGAAAATAGTCCAGCTTCAGCTGTGCCAGGAACTGCTGATCGTGGCTGACTACCAACAACGCTCCACGGTAGGTCTGCAAAGCTTCGGCTAGCTGTCGCACACTGTCGATATCCAGATTATTTGTCGGCTCGTCGAGTATGAGCATTTGCGCAGTGGGCTCAGCCAGTAAGAGCGTGGCTAGATAAACGCGGAAGCGCTCACCGCCTGAAAGTGTGCCCAGTGCCCGATCTGCGCTGGCACCACGCAACAGCAATCGGGCGAGCATATTGCGAATCTGCCCGCTATTTACCGACGGCGCTACGGCAGCCACGTTGTCCATGGCGCTGAGCTGGTCATCAAGACCCACCAGCCGCTGCGGTAGATAGCCGACGCGCTCTAGGTGCAGCGTCCCGCTCAGTTGCTCTTCGGGCTTTGTGCCTGAAACTAATTGCCGCAACAAGGTGCTTTTGCCTGACCCATTAGGCCCGATCAGCCCGACTCGTTCAGGACCCTGAATGATGTGCTGAGTTAGACCAGAAAGCACCGTAGCTACCTGCTTACCTGCGGGCAACTGTGGATCAGGCAGTTCAAGGTTAATATGTTCAACCTCTCTCACTTTTTGATCCGCGTCATCAACCTTTCCCTGAGCGCTCTCGACCTTTCCCTCCAGATTTGAGCGCATCTTTCCAGCATTCGCTTCGGACTTCTGACGCAGGCTATTGGCCAGAATCTTCGGTAATCCGCCGCCGAGTTGTTCGGCACGGCCTTTGCGTTTGGCGCGCGCCAGCTTGGTCTCAGCCTCCACGCGCTGACGCTTTTCCACCTTCAGGTGATTTTGAGCAGTTTTTGCCGCTTGCTGTGCGGCGAGCTGTTCAGTATCCAGCTGCTGAAGGTAAACGCTGTAGGGCCCGCCAAATACGCGCAGTCCCCCGGCGTACAGTTCCACGGTGTGCTCCATTAGCTCTAACAACGCCAGATCGTGGCTGACCACAATCAACGATCCTTTCCAAGAACGCACCAGATCATAGAGCAGTTCACGGGTGGGCGCATCAAGATTATTGGTTGGTTCATCAAGCAGAGTGGTCTCGTTTCCGGCAAGCTGTAGGCCCAGCACGGCCAGCAACATGGCTTCGCCACCGGAGAGTGAACCTACCTCACGTTCCAAACTCAGGTGCCCAAGGCCAAGCCGGTCCAACTCAGCTTCAATACGCGCTTCTACATCCCAGTTATCGCCCACCGCATCAAAGTCGGCCGGATCGACACTGCCAGCCTCAATGGCTCGCAGCGCAACAAGCGACTTGTCAACGCGAAGTAGCTGCGCCACAGTTGCGTTCTTTTCCGAGGTGATCGTTTGTGGCAGGTAGCCGATCTGGGCGTTAGCTTCAATTGATCCGCTGGTAGGCTTCAGCAGCCCGGCCATGAGCTTAAGCAGTGTCGATTTTCCGCTGCCATTTCTGCCGGTGAGTCCGACTCGTCCGGCCGGGAAGGTTCCTTCCAAGTTAGTTAAAGCGCGCTCGCCGGCAGGCCATTGGAAGCTGAGATTATGCAGGGTTATTGGTGGAGTCAAAGACATATATTCCTCCCACAGATGGTGAAGAGGCTGCCGACTGGCGGAATCAAGAACTGGCTCAACCTATAGGGAGCTAGAAAGAAAGGGACACCGTAGCCGGTAGCCAAAATGAACGGGTCGCGCCGAGTATGAAGGGCGCAAGATCATTGGCTAGCTTAGTAGGTATCCATGAAAACGAGTGTAACAGCAGATTGTTGTCTCGTCGTTAACGAACTTTCGGCCCGCATCCAGCAAAGGATGCGAGCCGAAAAGTAAGACTGTGAAGGGTTACTTCCAGGCGCGGTGTACCGCGACGATGCCGCCGGTCAGATTGCGGTATTCCACATTCTTCCAGTCAACGTTGATGAACTTGGCGCCCAGATCCTCCTGGTTTGGCCAAGCCGCGATGGACTCTGCCAGGTACGCGTAAGCGGTTGGGTTAGGCGAAACAATGTAGCCCAGCGCAGGGATCACGCGTGGCAAAAATTGCTGGTAGGCCACCTTGATTGGGGTAACCGTTGGGGTGGAGAACTCAGCGACGACGATGCGTCCGCCTGGCTTGGTCACGCGACGCAGCTCCGAGAGTGCCTTCTCGGTGTCGTCGATATTGCGCAGACCGTAGGAGATGGTCACCGCATCAAAGGTGTCATCTTCAAATGGAAGTTCGTGTGCGTCGCCGTAGACGAAGTCCAGCTGTGGGTAACGCTTGCGTCCTTCTTCGAGCATGCCGTTGGACATGTCGCAGGCGGTGACATTGGCGCCCGCTGCTGCCAACGGGACCGAAGAGGTGCCGGTGCCAGCTGCTAGGTCGAGGATGCGCTCGCCGGGCTTTGGGGCAATAGCCTCGGTGGTGATCTTGCGCCAGTAGTTCACAATGCCACCGGTCATCAAGGTATTGAGCAAGTCGTAGCGTGGAGCCAGCTTGTCGAACATGTCCTGAACCTGATCGGCCTTCTTATCCAGGCCCGCGCGCGCGTTGTGAGAACTCATGAAGCTAAGTCTTTCATATTTGCGCGCGAGCGAAGACAGGATGTGGGGCGAATCGCCATCTAGAGAATTGATTCGAGCCGGGCGTAGCTGGCTTCCATTCCCTCTGTCATTCCGGTGGCGAGCACCATGTCGCGGGTTTGCGCGTCGGGATAGGTAATGAGCGCGGTGAGCAGGGTTCCGCCGTCATTTGGTGTCAGTGTCAGCTCGTTCACCGTGGCTGGGTAGTCCGTGTCGATCATCTGCTCGGTGGTCTGTTCATAGGACTGCGGCAAGGATTCCAGCACGGCGCCGGTGAACCCGAACCCGGAACCCGCATCAGCAGAAATCGGCTCCCACCAGTATCGGTAGGTCTCGCCTGTTTCCTGCGCCGTTGCACATTCAGTCATCTGCCATCCGTCGGGGCCGAGCATCCAGCGCTTTATGAGCTGCTCGTCATGGTGAGCCCGCCAAACTTGCGCGACTGACCCGCGAATCAGGCGGGTGATGCGTACCTGGGTATCAGAGAGAATCTGTGCATCGGTACTGAAATTTTCGGCGTAGTCACGCAGGTCGATGAGGACCTGTTCGATCTGGCTCATCGCCGAACGGGTGCCATCGATCATGCCCATGGCCACCACCTGTTCTAGTTCCTCGACGGAGTCAAAAACCGCGGTAATGCTCAGCTTTGATCCTTCGGGTGTCGGGTCGAAAGTGAAGACCATGCGGCTGAGTGGCAAATCGGTATTCGGAGTCCCGTCTGCATGCGCAAAGCCGTCACTAACTTCGAAGAACTTGTGCTCGACGATTTCGTTCCAGATCCAATAACCGTGAAATTCTTCTCCCTCGGGCGTGGTCATGTGGTAATTCGAACGACCGCCAACAATGGCATCATGTCGGGTGAAAGTTGCCGGGCATTCAACCGGACCCCAGAACTTTTCAAGCTGCCGGGCATCAAGGTAGGCATCCCAAAGGCGGGATACCTTGACCGGAAATTCTGCATGGACGGTCAGCGAGAGTGTTTCCGGATCTTTGACAACGGATGTGACGGGCATGGGAATGCTCCTTATTTGTCCCCATCGGCGAGCAAATCATCGAGCCTGCTGATGCGCTGACGCCAGATGCCTTCGAGGGAAGAAAGTAGTTCTTGTGCGTGCCGGATGGTGTCCGGCTGTCCGCGAACTATGCGTTCGCGACCACGTGCGATTTTGATGACCAGACCAGCGGCTTCCAATGCGGCGACGTGTTTCTGAACGGCCGCAAACGACATGTCGTAGCTTGCGGCAAGTTCAGAAACGCTGACCTCGACGTGAAGGGTCCGCCGTACGATATCTCTTCGTGTGGCGTCTGCCAAGGCGCGGAAGACCTTGTTCGTCTGTTCTTCGCTCAACTCATATACAACCATTTGGTTGTATATTACTCTCGCGCAGAGGGCAGAGTAAAGAAATGGGTAAAAATAAAAGAAAGATAGTGTACTTGTCGACTATAAATTGGGCTCAATGTAGGTGACTTGTCGAACCGAATGCTCTGGCGGGGCTTGATATCTCTTCTCAAGCTTCCGCTATTGACCTAGTCTGGTTGGAACTGCAAAGAACCAACTTTTTAATGGGGTGAAGGGGGAGTATGGGCACGTCTGCTATCGACTGGTCCAACGCAACTCGCCGCGCACAAAAAGCCCGCGAGCTACTCTCCACACAAGAAGCGGCTCTAGGTGAGCTTCCATTGCGCACAGATGTTCGCGAATCCTGGAAACGGTCACTGGCCCAAACGGGTTCGCTCCAAGGCCCACCGGTTTTGAGCGACGACCGGCTGCGCCTTGCCCGTGAACGCAGTGAACTTCAGCGGATCTGGCCTGTTTTTGAAAAGCTCCTTGTTCCTGCCGCGACCGACGCCAATCTTTTGGTCGCGCTGGCGGATGCCGGAGGAACGTTGTTGTGGGTGGCGGGTAGTAACAGCTCCATGAGCCAAGCCGAGCACGTAGGTTTTATGGCCGGTGCCGACTGGGCCGAAAAGTCGGTCGGCACCTCCGCGCCTGGCATGGCGTTGGCCACCGGGGAAGGATCTCAAGTTTCCGGTGCGGAGCATCTTTACGAGCAAGCGCAGCAATACAGCTGTTCGGCGGTTCCCATTCGCAACCCGCGCACCGGACAGGTGATAGGCGCGATTGATCTGACCGGTGGGCCGGATGCGATCGCCATGCACTCTATACCGCTATTGCAGGCCGCCGTGATGGCTGCAGAAACTCAGCTGCTACTTCCTGGCGCAGGTGTGGTGGCTGACCCGGATTACCTTGATTTGGGTCAACCCGATGGTGCTCACCTTGGATCGCACCCAATTTCTTTGAGGCATGCCGAGATCTTGACTCTTTTGGCTCAACATCGTGATGGACTCTCCAGCGCACAGCTGGTTGACGAGCTATTCGAAAGGCCGGATTCCGCAGCCGAAG
>CAACWO010000271.1_pt1 | contig 33366 bp, 27 predicted proteins | sample 2275661 | NCBI WGS metagenome assembly CAACWO01 (sample SAMEA5312466, study PRJEB27640) | indoor metagenome | biome: indoor environment; feature: uncontrolled; material: polymer concrete tiles wood | place: Germany | collected 2014-07-07 | reverse complement strand
GCCCGGGCAGTCCCCTCGTGCAAAACACCTGCGGGCATCCAGACACCGAGCACCGGGGTGATGGTCCACGTCTTCGGGCCAACACTGACCGACGAGACGCCCTGCTGGTTCCAGAGCAGCTCATGGGTCGGATGGGAATGCGATGGCCAGCAGGTATCCACCTGAACGCGTTCCTGAAAAAATCCAATGACAAACGGAACGTCAATCGCGCCGGCTGCATAGGCTGGCAGCTTCCGCTCTTCAATCATGCCCTGCCCTCCATTACGCGAATCACCACGTCCACCCGATAGATTCACGACTTCTTCTAGCCTAATTCTTAGACGGATGACCTACGCTAAAACTATAGAGCGTTCATGTCTGTTGACATCGCCCCAACCTGTAGAGGTGATTTAGGATTTCCACTCCATACCCAGAGGACAATAGCGGCGTCATCCCGCTGCCTTCTACGGCAAATCTGAGCTCTGGCGAACTACAAGAAATGACCCAGGCATTCCGGCTTCAGTTCCAGCGTTTCATGATGGAATACCAATTTGCCGTCGACGAGGTACTCACCAAGGTCTCAATTCTTCGTGAAGAGTTCCTCTACCTGCACAAGTACAACCCCATTGAGCACATCACCTCCCGGGTGAAAACACCTGAGAGCATCATGCGCAAAGTGAGCCAGAGGAATATCCATCCTTCACTCACGGCAATCCGCGAAAACATCAGCGACATTGCCGGCGTCCGAATCACTTGCAGCTTCGTGAAAGACATCTACAAGGTACTCAATACCTTGACGGCGCAAAATGACATCCGCGTCATCCAGATCAAGGACTATATAAAGAACCCAAAGCCCAGCGGATACAAGAGCGTGCACGCCATCGTTGAAATCCCCGTCTTCCTTTCCGACGGGCCGGTCAATGTCGTCGTCGAGCTGCAGATCCGAACGATCGCCCAGGATTTCTGGGCCAGCCTGGAGCACAAGATTTTCTACAAATACGATGGTGAAGTACCGGCGCATTTAGCTACAGAACTCGCCGACGCCGCGGCTGTTGCCACGAAGCTTGATATGCAGATGCAGCGACTGCACACAGAGGTACATGGCCATGACGCCAACGACGAAAAATCCGTGGGCCAAGAAGTGGATTCAGACGTAATCCAAGGTCTGTTAATGCTCGCCAAGGAAGCCTCGACGAGCAAGGACCAGAGCGAGTCAGAGTAGCCCCACCCTAAACGATGAAATGCCTCCGACGGCGCATTTGATGTGCTCGGAGGCATTTCATTTTTCAGAAATTCCGGGGACGAGAAAGCCCCGAAATCCAACAGGATTTCGGGGCTAAATCTGTAGCGGCGCCGGGACTCGATCCCGGGACCTCACGATTATGAGTCGTGCGCTCTAACCAGCTGAGCTACGCCGCCACAAGTGAGAAGCAATCCAGTAGAAGCCAAGACTACTTCTCACTCAGAGCCCCCTGCCGGAATCGATCCGGCGACCTCGTTCTTACCAAGAACGCGCTCTACCACTGAGCTAAGGGGGCAACGAGTAAATACTCTACACGGCTTTGGGCACAAAGAAAAATCGTCATTCGCCTCCAATGAATTTCGGACCGCGTCGCGTTACCCCAAGTCAACGCATGTTTCTAGAAGACGTAGTGCTGACATGGAACGAAGGTTGGCACAAAAGCGCATAGGTGACGATGCTCACTGGAGCATTAGTAGTGGTCAATTTGGTAATTTCCAGCCTTCGGAAAGCGCTGCACGAGTTCCTTTTCTAACGACCAAGCGGTGCCACTTTCCTGCCGCTTGAGTCAGTGAAAATCACTTTTCCAACAACAAAACATCCGGACATCTTGATGCTTCGCAGTCAAAAGAGGCAAATATCAACATGTGCGAGGTCTGCCATTTTTCGCGGCGCAGACTACCCGCGTTTAGAACACCATCGAGCAACCGATCCCCTGCCGCGTTTTTCCTACTTGAGTAGGGGTCTTGTGACGTCAGCTACAAACTCGTTACGGATTTTGAAATCGCCAAAAACCTGTGTAGAGTATTTACTCGTTGCCCCCTTAGCTCAGTGGTAGAGCGCGTTCTTGGTAAGAACGAGGTCGCCGGATCGATTCCGGCAGGGGGCTCGAAATAAGAGAGACAATCTGAATTCAGATTGTCTCTCTTTTCGTCTATCTGGACTTATTTTCTTGGGCCCCGCTGCCACTTCGCTTCGCCCCCATCTTCCACTTCCAACGCTCAGACCTAGCGTCAAATTTTGGCGCCCATTCTTGTGCGCCGATTTTTTCATGCTAGTGTCGTCTCCGACCACACGGGAGCCCCATGGCAAGGGCTGAGATCGGGCTATCGCCGTCCGCGACCGTTGAACCTGTCCGGGTAATGCCGGCGAAGGAAGTGAGTTTCTCAATGGAACAATTTGAACAACATCCTGCCCACTCTCTCGCGTTCCGCGAATCGGAAGGGATCTCAGTTCCCGTCACGCAAATTCAACTTGCGGACTCCCCCAACGGCCAGCCAAATGAACCGCTACGGGTGTATCGCACCAGTGGTCCAGGTAGCGAACCAACTCAGGGACTGAATCCTTTTCGGGAACCGTGGATCATGGAACGAGCAGACGTTGCGGTCTATGAAGGCCGCGAACGCAATCTGCACGATGACGGGCGCTCAGCGGTCCGCCGAGGAACTGCCAGCGATGAATGGGCCGGACGCACGGCGCCACCACTACGTGCAGTTCAGGGGGCCACAGTAACCCAAATGCACTACGCACGAGCTGGGGTGATCACCCCTGAAATGCGATATGTAGCGGTTCGCGAAGAGTGCGATGTAGAACTGGTGCGCAGCGAGCTGGCGGCCGGGCGAGCAATCATTCCGTCCAATATCAATCACCCGGAATCTGAACCGATGATTATCGGCAAAGCCTTCTTGGTGAAAATCAATGCAAATATCGGCAACTCTGCGGTGACCAGCTCGATTGCTGAAGAAGTATCCAAGCTGCAGTGGGCCGCCAAATGGGGTGCAGACACCGTCATGGATCTATCCACCGGTGATGACATCCACACCACTCGTGAGTGGATCATCCGCAATTCACCGGTGCCCATCGGAACGGTGCCCATCTACCAAGCCTTGGAAAAGGTCAATGGCGAAGCCAACGCACTGACCTGGGAGATCTTCCGCGATACCGTCATTGAACAGTGTGAGCAGGGCGTGGACTATATGACCATTCACGCTGGCGTGCTCTTGCGTTATGTTCCTTTGACTGCCAACCGGGTTACCGGCATTGTCTCGCGCGGTGGGTCCATCATGGCCGGCTGGTGCTTGGCACATCACGAAGAGAATTTCTTGTACACGCACTTTGATGAGCTCTGCGAAATCTTCGCACAGTACGACGTTGCTTTCTCACTGGGTGACGGGCTTCGTCCCGGCTCCATTGCTGATGCCAATGACGCCGCGCAGTTCGCTGAGCTAGATACCCTAGCTGAGCTGACCAAGCGGGCCTGGAGGTACGACGTACAGGTCATGGTTGAGGGACCGGGACATATTCCATTCCATAAGGTCCGGGAGAATGTTGAACGCCAGCAGGAGTTGTGTGATGGTGCGCCCTTCTACACACTGGGCCCACTGGTTACCGATATCGCTCCGGGCTATGACCACATCACCAGCGCCATCGGAGCTACGGAGATCGCTCGATATGGCACAGCCATGCTTTGTTATGTCACACCCAAGGAACATCTGGGATTGCCTAACCGTGACGATGTAAAGACCGGTGTTATCACTTACAAGATTGCAGCTCACGCCGCCGACTTAGCCAAGGGGCACCCGGGTGCCAGTGCGCGCGATGATGCGCTGAGTAAGGCACGCTTTGAGTTCCGCTGGAATGACCAGTTCTCGCTGAGTTTAGATCCCGTCACGGCTCAAGAATTCCATGACGAGACTTTGCCCGCAGAACCAGCCAAGACCGCACACTTCTGCTCGATGTGTGGACCAAAATTCTGTTCCATGCGGATCTCCCAAGATATACGTGATGAATACGGTTCTGCGGAGGCTCAAGCGGCGTTGGCAGGCATGGCAGAAAAGAGTAGAGAGTTCTTGGAGAGCGGCGGGAAAGTTTATCTAGGAGATGAGATTCCGGTAGGCAGCGCAGCCCAGTAATAGCTGGCTGCTGGAACAAGCATCTTGGAGAAACACACAACGCCCCTGGATCAAACCTTTCGGTTTGTTCCAGGGGCGTTGTGTTGTGCTTTTAGCTAGTTAGCTTAGGAGCGTCGACTTAGTAGTCGCGACGTCCACCGCTACGGCCCGAGTCGCTGAAGCGCTTGTCGCCGCCACGGCCACCGAAGCGCTTTTCGCCGCCACCGCGTCCGCCGCGGAACCCGCCACGGTCTCCACCGCGGAACCCGCCACGGTCTCCACCGCGGAAGCCGCCACGATCGTTGTCATCGTCGTCGCGTGGCTTACGGCCGGAGTCAAGCTCCATGCTGATCAGTTCGCCGCCGATGCGGGTCTTGGACAGTGCACGCCACTGGTCCTTGCTCAGCTCTGCTGGCAGTTCAACCAAGGTGTGATCCGAACGGATCTCAATGCCACCGATTTCCGAAGAATCGAAGCCACCTTCGTTAGCCAAAGCGCCAACGATCGAGCCTGGCTGCACGCGGTTGCGGCGGCCAATGGCCAGACGGTACATGGCGTTGCCTGCAGCAGCAGTCTTACGTGCACGTGGGCCACGGTCGCCGCGATCTCCGCGGTCACCACGGTCGCCGCGATCGCCACGTTCTGGGCGGTCACCACGTTCCATGCGAGCCTTCTTGGAAGGCGAAGCTACTGGTTCGGTCATCAGCAATGGACGTCCACCCTGAGCCATCAAAGCCAGTGCAGCTGCGATTTCCAGCTGATCAAGGTCTTCGTGCTCAGAAGCGAACTTCTCAACGATTTCGCGGAAGGTGGTCAGGTCCTGACCACTGATGGTCTGATCGATGCGATCAGTGAACTTCTGGATACGACGGTCGTTGACCGAATCCAGCGAAGGAAGCTGCATCTGGGTCACCGGCTGGCGGGTAGCCTTCTCGATGGCACGCAGCAAGTACTTCTCGCGTGGGGTCATGAACAAGATCGCGTCGCCCGAACGACCTGCACGGCCGGTACGGCCAATGCGGTGAACGTAGGACTCGGTGTCATGTGGGATGTCGAAGTTGATGACGTGGCTGATGCGCTCAACGTCCAAACCACGAGCTGCAACGTCGGTAGCAACCAGGATGTCGATCTTGCCTGAACGCAAGTTCTCAACGGTGCGCTCACGCTGCTGCTGTGGGATGTCACCGTTGATAGCTGCAGCGGTGAAGCCGCGAGCCTTCAACTTGTCAGCCAGGTCCTCGGTAGCCATCTTGGTACGAACGAAGGCGATAACACCTTCGAATGACTCGGACTCGAGGATACGGGTCATGGCGTCAAGCTTGTGCGAGCCCATAACCTGCAGGTAACGCTGGGTGATGTTGGTGCCGGTCGACTGCTTGGACTTGACCGAAATTTCCTGCGGATCGCGCAGGTATTCCGAAGCAATACGACGGATGGTACGTGGCATGGTGGCCGAGAACAGGGCAACCTGCTTCTCTGCTGGGGTTGCTTCCAAGATCTTGTCGACCTCTTCGGCGAAGCCCATGCGAAGCATTTCGTCGGCCTCATCCAGTACAACGTACTGAAGGTTGGACAGGTCCAAGGAACCCTTGTTGATGTGGTCGATTACGCGACCTGGGGTACCAACAACAACCTGAGCGCCACGGCGCAGGCCGTTGAGCTGTGGGCCGTATGGGGAGCCACCGTACACTGGCAAGACGGTGAAGTCTGGCAGGTACTTTGCGTAGGAAGTGAAAGCCTCAGCTACCTGGAGGGCCAACTCGCGGGTTGGAGCCAGAACCAGGATCTGTGGGGTGCGGGCTGGACCATTGGTGTCAGCCAGCTCTGCCATGCGGGACAGGGCAGGAAGCGCGAAAGCAGCGGTCTTACCGGTACCGGTCTGAGCCAGACCAACAACGTCGCGGCCTTCGAGAAGCTTAGGAATAGTGGCGGCCTGAATTGGCGATGGCTTTTCATAGCCCAGGTCAGCCAGTGATGCAAGCACACGAGCATCCAAACCAAGTTCGGAGAAGAGCACGGTTGGCTCTTCTGGGGTCTGGTTGTCATCGGTGTTTACGGGCATGTCAGAAGACACGAAGATTTACCTCATTCGTTGGGGAATATGCCTTAGCCGTCCCCAAAGAAACGACGTATAGGCTACACAGTCAGATACAAGTCACGCTCTACAAGCGCTCCCCTATGACATAAGAAACCGCACACACTTGCGGAAATACAACACGAGAAGGCTCCAGCCTCAAATATTGGGCTGGATGCAAGGGATACCCTTGAAGTTTGCGAACACTTAACACTAACGCGAACCACCGCTAATTGTCAGTGCCCAGAGCGTGTGAGATCGGGCACCGCGCCAAAGCACGTAGTGTTAAAGATGTGAAAATACCATTCTTGCCACGCCGCCCTGAAGAGCCTGTACCCAGCGCTTTGTTCATCGCGCAAATGCTTTGGTTACTAGCCGGAGTGCTGTTTTTAGGCTTTGGTGGCTTCCTCATTTATGAGCAGAGCGACTCAGGTTCACTGAACTTTGCAGCCATTGCCTTGGCCATATTTTTTGCTGCCGCCGGCTGCGCCTGCGGGGTTCTTGGCTACCGTTTGTTCACCGGTCAACGTGCTGCCCGCACCAATCTCACCTGGCTCGGTGTGATTACCGCGGTGCCATTGTTGATGCGTTTTGGTCGCTATTCACTACTGGCCGCCATCATCATGTTCTGTGTAGCTCTCATGTGGCTTCCTAGCAGCAACTACTACTTCAAGGTCGTCTCCCCTAAGCCGCCTAAACGGCGTCGCTAGCGCAGCTGAAACCCGATAAACAAAAAACGCGAGGGTGAACATTCCATACGGAATGTTCACCCTCGCGTTATATGCGTTGATTTAGAGGTTGCGGAAAGCCTTCTCTAGGTCATCAATGAGATCTGCTGGATCTTCGATGCCCACCGAAAGACGCAACAGGTTCACTGGAACCGCCAGCTCGGTACCCTTGACCGACGCGTGGGTCATTTCCGATGGGTAGTTCATCAAGGATTCAATGCCACCCAAGGATTCAGCCAAGGTGAACAGCTTGGTGCTTTCAGCGATCTTGCGTGCTGCAGCTTCGCCGCCCTTGAACTGAACCGAGACCATGCCACCGAAGTCGCTCATCTGCTTCTTGGCGATCTCATGGCCTGGGTGATCTTCGAAGCCTGGGTAAAGTACGCGCTCAACTTCGCTGCGCTCGCGCAACCACTGGGCAACGGTGGCCGCGTTCTCGCTGTGTGCGCGCATGCGCACACCCAAGGTCTTCAGACCACGGGTAGTCAAGAAGGCATCCATTGGGCCAGATACTGCACCAACGGCGAACTGGATGAAACCAATCTTCTCTGCCAGGGCTGCGTCCTTGACGATCACCGCACCGCCCACCACATCGGAGTGACCACCGATGTACTTGGTGGTTGAGTGAACCACAATGTCAGCACCCAAGGTCAAAGGCTGCTGCAAGAATGGGCTGGCGAAGGTGTTGTCCACGACCAGCAGTGCGCCGGCAGCGTGAGCAATTTCGGCTACCTTGGCAATGTCGGTGATGGTCATCATTGGGTTGGATGGGGTTTCTACCCACACCAGTTTGGCCTTGTTCTTTTCGATAGCTGCAGCCAGGGCAGCTTCGTTGCTCATATCTACCGGGGTGTTACCGATGCCCCAGTCACCGAGCACTCGGTCAATGAGGCGGAAGGTTCCACCATAAGCATCGTTACCAAGGACAATGTGATCGCCTGGGCGCAGAATTGCGCGGATCAATGAGTCTTCGGCAGCCAGTCCGGAGCCGAAGGAGAAGGCGTGGGTGCCAAATTCGGCGCCGGCAAGCTGAGCCTGCAGGGCGTCACGAGTTGGGTTGCCACCGCGGCCGTACTCGTAGCCGTTGCGCAGGTTTCCGATACCGTCCTGTGCGTAGGTGGTCGAGAAGTGCAGCGGTGGCACGACGGCACCGGTGTGTGGCTCAAATTCCTGGCCCACGTGGACGAAGCGAGTGTTTGATCCCTGAGTGTTTTCGGTCATCGATATCAGTCCTTAAGTGAAATCATTAGCGAGTTGAGTAAGCCAACAGATCTGCTGACGTGGCGCCTGCAATAACGTCGCCACCCTTGGTCAGCAGCACCGCTGGATGCTGTTTAAGTAGTTCTTGGGCGTGTTCTAGGGTGTCAGCTACGCCGATCAGTGGCTTGGGCAAATCTCCCAAGTCCTTGATGGTGCTTGTTGGTTCTGCTCCACCGAGCAACGCTTCGGTAATGGTGCTGGCGCCGATGACGCCACGTACTTCACCAATGCGGGCTGGCAGCGAAGTGCTGGCAACGACCAACGCGTCGGCACCTTGTTCGCGTAAGGCCCTAGCCGCCTGTAACAACGTTGCGTTCTCGTCGATTATTTCCGTGCCTTGCTTTGACAGGGCGGAGCCGATGAAGTCCAGAGCGGAGTATTCATCAGTGATGAAGCCCTGCTGCAGCATCCAGCTGTCGTTGAAGATCTTGGCAAGGTAGCCGCGTCCGCCATCTGGGGCGATAACTACTACAACGTCGTCTTCGCTGAGTTCACGCGCGGTACGTAGCGCCGCAACAACTGCCATGCCTGAGGAACCGCCCAAGAGCAGTCCTTCTTCTTTAGCTAGACGACGGGTCATCTCAAATGACTCAGCATCAGTGACCGCTTCAATAGCGTCGGGGACCGAAGCATCGTAGTTGCCCGGCCACATATCTTCGCCAACACCTTCAACAAAGTATGGGCGTCCGGTGCCACCGGAGTAGACCGAGCCATCTGGGTCAGCCGCGATAATTTTCACTGGGCCTGAAGCACGCTGCGCCGAGATCTGCTTGAGGTAGCGTCCGGTGCCGGTAATGGTTCCGCCGGTACCTGCGCTAATGACCGCGTGGGTCACTTTGCCGTCGGTATCGTTCCAGATTTCTGGTCCGGTAGTTTCAAAGTGGCTATCAGGTGCGCCCGGGTTGGAGAACTGGTCGGGCTTGTAGGCGCCCTCAATTTCGGTCACCAGTCGGTCCGAGACACCGTAATAGGACTCTGGAGAATCAGGGGCTACAGCGGTAGGCGTGACCACTACTTCGGCACCATAGGCACGAAGTACGTCGCGCTTTTCCTCGCCAACCTTATCTGGCGTGACGAAGATGGTTTTGTATCCCTTGAGCTGGCCAACCATGGCCAGACCTACACCGGTGTTTCCACTGGTAGGTTCCACGATGGTGCCGCCGGGCTTAAGCTGGCCACACTGTTCAGCACGTTCAACCATCTTCAACGCAATGCGGTCCTTAATGGATCCGCCGGGATTTAGGTATTCAAGTTTGACCAATACGGTGGCTTTGATTCCGTCGGTAACGCTGTTGAGCTTTACCAGCGGAGTGTTGCCAATCAGATCAAGAACAGTGGAAGCATACTTCATGTCAAGAACTTTACCGGCGCTTGTCACACTTGTCCTTGCCGATCGTAGTGAAACGTCATGCAGTGGACGTGATGTTTGCGTCAGTGCTAAAGGCCACTGAAGCCCCAAGCTCAAAGATCCAGACGATAAAATGCGAAATATGCAGAAATCTTGGAGCGCGAGCTTCACTCCTAGCGGACCGGTGTCTTTGACGAAGTCTCTGGGTATCCTGCGCCGAGGCCTCGGTGACCCGACGATTCGGCTTTCGGCAAGTGAAGCCTGGCTGGCTTTTGCTACTCCCCTAGGCCCAGCAACCCTGCAAATTTCAAAACCCACCCTTCAAGGTGCTGCCGACTTCCAAGCATGGGGTCCCGGCGCATCTTGGGCATTGGACTCTGCGCCCAATCTTTTAGGCGCGCAGGATGATTGGAACGAATTTGATCAAGGTCTGCAAGAGGGAATCTATCCGGAGATTATTGCCCGGAACCGGGCAGAACATCCTGATGTAGTACTCCCCAAAACCGGCAGGATCTTTGAGCATGCAGTAGGTGCCATTCTTGAGCAACGCGTTACTGGCATTGAAGCGAACCATGCGTGGCGTTGGCTCGTTCATCGATTTGGACAGCCCGCGCCCGGTCCGGCCCCTGAAGGGTTGAAGATTTTTCCTTCACCGCTGGATCTGGCACAGATGCAACGGTGGGATTGGCAGCAGGCTCGGGTTGAAGGGCAGCGCGCCACAACGATAAGAAAATTCGTTCAGGTAGCCGGTGCCATCAATTGGTGGGCGGATAAGCCACTGAACCATGCCAAGCCGGCGGCAAAAGCGCCTGGAACATTGGAGGCGGCGTTAGCCTCGGTGCCTGGAATCGGGCCGTGGACTATCGCTGAAACTCTTCAGCGGTCGCATGGGTCTTCAGACCACATCTCAGTGGGAGACTTCCATTTGGCCCATTTTGTTGGTCAAGTACTGACCGGAAAGCGGATCACTGATCCACAAATGCTGGCGCTCTTGGCACCCTACGCACCACATCGGCAACGAGTGGTGCGACTGTTGATGCTCTCTGGCGAGCGAAAACAAAGCTTCGGGCCACGCTACGCTCCGCTGGATCACCGGCAGAGGTAGGGCCCGAAACTCAAAACGCAGTCCTAGGAGTCAGCCTGAGCTGCTTCTTCAGCGATCTGCTTGTGAACTTCACTCATGTCGATGCCCTTGACGGCGGTGACCAAGTCTTCAAGCTGTGGCTGGTTCAACGCACCTGCCTGCGAGAAGACGAGTACCTGCTCACGGAAAGCCATGATGGTAGGAATCGAAGTTACGTTAGCTGCACGGGCCAGGCCCTGTTCTGCTTCGGTGTCTACCTTGGCGAAAACAACATCAGTGAACTTGTTTGAGGTCTGATCATAAACAGGTGCAAACTGCTTGCACGGTCCGCACCAGTCTGCCCAGAAATCCACAAGGACGATATCGTTGTCTTCAATCACCTGTGCGAAGTCATCTTCGCTCACATTTCTAGTAGCCATGCCTATACGGTAACCGAACATTAGGTGAAATACGTAGAAAGGTGATCTTCATTGACACCGGGAATAGATCCGGATCACAGTGCAACAAAGTTTGCCCGGATGCAAAAAACTCCCGGATCAATGATCCGGGAGTTTTTGTGGCAGATACTGGATTCGAACCAGTGAAGGCGTTGCCAGCTGATTTACAGTCAGCCCCCTTTGGCCGCTCGGGTAATCTGCCGAGATGGTTCGTTCAAGAACGTTTGTTCTTGTCGGAACGAGAAATAACTCTACAGGAGATTTTCGATGATGTGAAATCGAGGGGGCTCTTTTCTCTGTAAGCCTGATCACAGCCCGAATTTAGGGCGCAAAACCGGTAGGCTATGAAACGAATCAGACCCGTTACAGCTAGGAGTATTCACATGGCTAGTGATTCCACATTCGACGTCGTCAGCAAGGTTGATAGCCAGGAAGTCGCTAACGCGATGAACCAGGCCCAGAAGGAAATCGCCCAGCGCTACGACTTCAAGGGTGTAGGCGCTGAGGTTGACTTCAGTGGCGAGAAGATCTTGATGAAGGCTAACTCTGAAGAGCGCGTCAACGCTGTACTGGATGTTTTCCAGTCAAAGCTGGTCAAGCGTGGCATCTCATTGAAGTCCTTGGAATCCGGTGAGCCATTTGCATCCGGCAAGGAATACCGCATTGAGTCCAGCATCAAGGAAGGCATCGCACAAGATGTCGCCAAAAAGATCAACAAGTTGATCCGCGATGAGGCTCCTAAGGGAGTCAAGTCCACCATTCAGGGTGACGAGCTTCGCGTCTCTTCCAAGTCCCGCGATGATCTGCAGGCCACCATGGCCCTGCTGCGTGACTTCGAAGAAGCTGACCTTCAGTTCATCAACTTCCGGTAGGCATCTTTAGGTTCTCTTTGAACTAGAAGTGAGCGGCGGCATCCCACAGTCAATGTGGGAAGCCGCCGCTCACTTTTTGTCTACGCGCAAACACCGCTAAGGATTTCTAGTACTGCTGGCCGCCGGCCATGGCTTCGAGGCGAGCAATACGCTGATCCATTGGTGGGTGCGTGGAGAACATCTGCTTCAGGCGCGAACCGAAAGGGTTAGCGATCATCAGGTGTGAGCTGTTGACCAGCTTCTGGTCCCCCGTAGCCAGTGGAGCCTGAGAAATTCCGGACTCCAACTTTCGCAACGCGCTGGCCAGAGCCAATGGGTCGTTGGTTAGTTTGGCTCCATCTTCGTCAGCGTCATACTCACGAGTCCGGCTCACAGCCATCTGAATAATTGATGCGGCCAGTGGTGCCAAGAGCGACAACGCGATCAGTGCGATCGGGTTGACGTTGCGGTTTTCATTGCTTCCACCGCCACCAAAGAACATCAGGAACTGTGCCACCGAGGTGATTACACCGGCAATCGCCGCAGCCACCGATGAAGTGAGAATGTCACGGTTATATACGTGCATCAGTTCGTGGCCCAGCACGCCGCGCAGCTCGCGCTCATTGAGTAGCTGCAAGATTCCCTCGGTGCAGCACACCGCAGCATTTTGTGGGTTGCGGCCGGTGGCGAAGGCATTGGGCGAAGTAGTTGGTGAGACATACAGTCGCGGCATTGGCTGTTGAGCGTTCATCGATAGCTCGCGCACAATGCGGTACATCATCGGATTCTCAGCTTCACTCACCGGGTAGGCGTGCATGGAACGCAAGGCGAGCTTGTCACTGTTCCAGTAGCCATACGCGGTGGTGCCCAAACCGATCAGGGCGAAGACCCAAATGAACATTGACCGGCCAGTTCCGGCCGAAATGAGCGAACCGATAGCCAGTAGCAGGGCAAACATTCCGCCGAGCAACAGTGCTGTTTTCAGTCCGTTGTTATGACCATGCACCGTGACGCACTCCTTGTAAATGACTCAGACCAAGTTGGTATTTCTTAGTCTAGTCAACGTTTATGCCTGCAGCTTCGTTCCGGTATTAAGCATTTGAAACGCAGTTGTGATGTAGAGTACCGAATTCTGCCTAACGTATTTCGCTCTGCGGGGAATATTGTCTAGCTATAGGCGTTGTACTTTGTGAGTTGCAGGGTGCAATTTTTGCCCCGTAGCTCCGCCTTTTCCTGCTTCACAATAGTTCGAAAGCGTACATTCTGCATGTCATCAAGCACCACCAAACCGGTCCGCTCTGAACACAGCTATGGTCTGATTCAAGGCACCTCTGCCTATCTCATCTGGGGATTGCTCCCCGCATACTTCTTGCTGCTCCCGGAGATCTCAGCTGTGGAGTTCGTAGCCGTGCGAGTTCTCTTCTCTTTGATCTTCTGCTTGATCCTGCTCGCTATTACCTCGCAGATTCGTCAGTTTATTGCGATGTTCAAAGATACAAAGACCATGATGCAGTTGGCCCTGGCCAGCGTCTTGATCGCGGGCAACTGGGTTCTCTACGCCTTGGCAGTGTTGACCGGACACGTACTTGAGGCGTCGCTGGGCTACTTCATCAACCCCATTGTTGCCATCCTGCTCGGCGTGCTGGTGCTTAAGGAAAAGCTGCGCCCCTTGCAGTGGGCAGCAGTGGCGCTGGCTACCGTAGCCGTTATTGTGCTCACCGTGGGCTTGGGCCGCGTGCCATGGATTTCTCTGGGCCTTGCGTTCTCCTTTGGCTTCTACGGCCTAGTAAAGAACAAGGTCGGCTCCAAGGGCACCGCATTGGGCGCACTGACGGTCGAAACTGTGTGGCTAACCCCGCTGGCCATCATCTACGTCATTTGGCTCTCGCAGACCACCGGTTCCACCTTGCTAGACAGCAACCTCGGTGGCGTACTCTTGCTGGCTTCCAGCGGCATCATCACTGCTGTTCCACTCTTGCTCTTTGGTGGGGCTGCTCGACGCCTTCCGCTGAGCACGGTGGGCTCGCTGCAGTTCATCGCTCCCCTACTGCAGTTCATCCTTGGTGTACTGGTGTTCCACGAACATATGCCGTTTGAACGCTGGATGGGATTTGTCCTGGTATGGATTGCGGTCATCTTTGTTTTGGTCGATATGCTTCGCGCACCTAAGGCCCGGAACCTTCCTGAACCAGTAGAGATCAGCTAGCTGCCAACGCATTTAGCGCACAAAGAAAAAAGCTTCGGCCGTTCTAGTTTCAAACTAGAACGGCCGAAGCTTTAGTTATTTACTTCCGGGCTAAGCCTTAGGCAGCAAGCTTGCGGATAGCAGTCTCAAGAACGTCGAATGCATCGTTGAGCAGCTCATCCCCGATAACCAATGGAGGCAGCAGACGAATGACGTTGCCGTAGGTACCGCAAGTCAGGATGACAACACCCTGAGCCAGGCACTCGGCAGCGATAGCCTTGGTCAGATCTGCGTCTGGCTCTTTGCCACCAGCCTTGACGAACTCAATAGCAATCATTGCGCCACGGCCACGGACTTCACCGATAGCTGGGAATGCGGACTGCAAAGCGGTGAAGCGAGCGAAGAACTTCTCTTCGATCTCACGTGCGCGACCTGGCAGGTCCTGCTCTTCCATGAACTTGATGCTCTCAAGTGCTGCAGCAACAGCTACTGGGTTACCACCGTAGGTGCCACCCAAGCCGCCACCGTGAACCGAGTCAAGCAGTTCGGCGCGGCCAACGATGCCCGACAGTGGCATACCGCCGGCGATGCCCTTAGCCACGGTGACGATATCTGGTTCGATCTCTTCGATGTCCGAAGCGAACCAAGCACCGGAGCGTGCGAAGCCGGCCTGAACTTCATCAGCAATGAAGACAATGCCGTTTTCCTTGGCCCATTCAGCAACGCGTGGCAAGAAGCCGGTTGCAGGAACGATGAAGCCACCTTCACCCTGGATTGGCTCGATGATGATCGCAGCGATCTGGTCGCCACCGATCTGCTTCTCCATGGCCAAGATCGCGCGCTCTGCAGCTTCCTTGCCCGAGATGTTTGGATTCTCTTCACGGAATGGGTAGCTCATTGGCATGCGGTAGATCTCTGATGCCAGTGGACCGAATCCGCGCTTGTATGGGGCAGCCTTAGCGGTCAGACCCATGGTCAAGTTGGTGCGGCCGTGGTAAGCGTGGTCGAAGGCTACAACTGCCTGGCGACCGGTAGCTACACGAGCAACCTTGATGGCGTTCTCCACGGCTTCAGCACCGGAGTTGAAGAACACTGCGCGCTTCTCGAAGTTACCTGGGGTGATGGCAGCAAGCTTCTCAGCCAAGGCAATGTAGTTCTCGTAAGGAGCAACCATGAAGCAGGTGTGGGTGAAGCGCTGCGCCTGCTCGGCAACGGCCTTAGCCACTGCTGGGTTGGATGCGCCAACGGTGGTTACCGCGATGCCCGAGCCCAGGTCGATCAGCTGGTTGCCGTCAACATCAACAATGATGCCGCCGTCAACGTCAGCTGCGTAAACAGGCAGGGTGGAAGCAACGCCGGCAGCAACTGCCTTGGCGCGGCGTGCGGCGAGTTCTTCCGACTTTGGGCCGGGGAATGGCCCGTTGATCTTGCGCTTCTGTTCAATACGGTAGGTAACGTCCACCTGCTTGTCCTTTCACTAAAGTTTTACGAGCATGTCGCTCGACGTGTTCTAACCAACAGACTATTCTTCAAGGCCCTTTGCGACTAGCAAAGTTGGCACAAATGACTTTTGGTTTTGTAGTGCATCTGCACAGCAAAGCCTCCCCGTTCCAAGTCGGACTTGGAACAAGGAGGCTACAGCTAATTTCTGCGGAAATTACAGGTTGCTATTACCTGCAGGTTCAGCGGTTTCAATCACGTGGTCATCATCCTTTTCAGGATTGCGTGAGAGGTTGATCAGTGAGATGGCCAGGCCACCCCAGATGGTCAGCATGGAAATGATCATGAATACAATTGCGATGCCGCTCATGACTAGTATTCCTTTCCGACTGCGTCAGGAAGTTCTTCAGCTTCAACATTCTTCTGATGCTGTTCAAACTCTGGATCATCGATCTTTGAGTTTTTGCCCCATGGGATCAGCGACATGAGTACAGCGCCAACAATCAACGCGCCAGCCATGCCCCAACCGAAGATGCCGTTGAACCATGCTGGGTAACCCGAGTACGGCTCGTTGATCTTGGACTGTACTTCGTTGATCAGCATGTAGCCCAGCGCTGCCGGACCGATGCCGCCAACCAGGACCTTCCAACCGGTGCCCAGCTTGATGGAGCTGTGACGGTTCATGTGCTTGGCCAGCTTAGGCAACATGCCAAGACCTGCGCCAAAGACAATCACCAAGACCAATGCACAAGCGAGGATGCCGAACTGGTTCACGAAGGCGTCCATGGTGTCCAGTAGGTACAAACCGGTGGTTGTTGGGAACAGCACCAGTGAGATCACGGCAACTGGAAGAACAACTACCAAGGTTGCCGGGGTACGCTTCCAACCCAGCTTGTCTTGGAAGGCCGCAACGATGACCTCAAGAATCGAGATCAGCGAGGTCAAGCCCGCGAAGACCAGCGAACCAAAGAACAGCACACCAATGAGTCCACCCAGAGGTGCCTGGGAGACGATGGTTGGGAAGGCAATAAATGCCAAGCCGATGCCACTGGTGGCCACGTCATCAACGCTGGATCCAGCGTTGTGCGCCATGAAGCCTAGGGCAGCGAAGACGCCGATACCGGCGAGCAGCTCGAAGCCCGAGTTAGCAAAAGCAACAACATAACCGGAACCGGTCAAGTCACTCTTGCGCTTCATGTACGAGGAGTAGGTGACCATGATGCCGAAGGCCACGGACAGCGAGAAGAAGATGTGGCCGAAGGCCGCAGCCCAGACGGCCGGGTTCTGCAAGGCCGCGAAGTCCGGGGTGAAGAAGGCATTCAGGCCGTCAATGGCGCCTGGCAGGAAGACCGACTGGACCACGAGGATCACGAACATGACGATCAGCAATGGCATGAAGACCGCGTTGGCTCGGGAAATACCCTTGTTAACGCCGGCAATCATGATCACCATGGTGACCAGCCAAACGATCAACATCGGCACGAAGATGCGGCCGACCACGTCGAAGGAAACGCCCACGGTATCGGAAACCTTGAGGAAGTCATTCATAAAGAAGCCTTCGGCTCCCTTAGGGTTCTTGTCCCAGGCCTTGGTGATGGAGAACCAGCAGTACATGGCAGCCCACGCGATGATGGCTGCGTAGTAAATGGCGATTACGAAGCAGATCAGTACCTGCCACCAGCCGAGCATTTCGGTTTTACGGTTGGCCCGGCGATAAGCCAGTGGAGCCGAACCGCGGTAGCGGTGACCGATGGAGTAGTCGAGGAATAGCAAAGGGATACCGGCGCAGAGAATTGCGACCAGGTAAGGGATCAGGAATGCACCGCCGCCGTTTTCGTAGGCAACATAAGGGAAACGCCAAATGTTTCCCAGACCAACGGCTGAACCAATCGCAGAAAGGATGAACAACTTTCGAGAACTGAAGGTTTCACGCTTTTCGGATGCGAGTGGAGCGCCCTGTGTAGAAGATGGAGAGCTCATGAATCCAAGCTACTGCAAAAAGTTCACATTCTGGTCAATTTTCGGGTGCGTGTGTCCATTATTTGAGCATTTTGCTGAAATGGGAACTTTCCGTCTCCCAACTAGAATAGCCACATGGCAATTAGTTTACGCGGACTCCTTGAGCATGACGAGCTCAACCTGAAGCCGATGACCGACCACACCCATCGCGACGACGTGGTTATCACCTGGGGAGCCATCACGGAGCTACTTGACCCCTCACGCTTCCTTACCGGTCGAGAGATCGTGTTGACCACCGGTGTGCGTCAAAAGACAAAAGCCGCCCAACGAGAATTCGTTCGTGTTCTGGCCGCCAATGATGCAGTGGCGCTGGGTTTCGGCACCGGTCTTGAACATTCCTCGGTTCCCGAGGCAACCATCACCGCCGCCCGCGAAGTAGGATTGCCGGTCTTTGAAGTTCCCTATCAGGTACCTTTTGCCTCAATCACCCGGCTCATCGCCGAGGCGTTGAATGCTGATCACCTCAAGCGCGTTGAGAACCTGCTCAAGTCGCACCAGAAACTGGCTCGCTCGCTGCTCTCCTCAGATCTGGACAGCATGCTTGATGAGCTCGTACGGATGATCCGCACCGATGTGGCACTCAGCCTGCACGGCGAGGTCATCAGTGGCGACTACGACCCAGAACGTATCTGGCATGAACTTCCGGTGGCTACCGGACTTCGCGATAAGTGCATTCTTCATCTGGCCGAACCCTACGTACATGACCCGGTCGTGGACTACGCACAGTCACTGATTGGCCTAGAAATGGCCAACAAGTCACGCCTTCGCGCCTCCCAGCGCCAGGCCAACGGTCAAGTACTCGCTGACCTTGCCGCCGGCACGCTGGTTGGCTCGGACGCAGCCGGACGGCTTGGCGCCCTGGGACTAAACCCACAGCGTGAACACGCAGTGATCTTGGTGCAGGCTTCATCTCAAGCCGAACGACTCCAAACACTGCCATTACCAGCTGATCTTTCTTCCCAGGTCTCCGCAATGATGGAAGGACGGCTTGCGGTCATTGTTGCCCACTCCAAGGTGCAGCTATCAATCAAGCATCTAGATGAGTATCTGGTGGCTGCCGGTATTCCCGCCCGCGTTGGCTACGGTGGACGCTATTCAAATACCACCGGTATTCGTTGGAGCTACTTTGAGGCGCTTGAATCCCTTCGTCACGGCGAACGTGTCAACGTGCCAACCAAACTTTCTTTGACCTCGCTGCTGCTCGCTGCCCGCGATGTCCCATTGCAAGACTTGGCTACCGAGGCTTTGGGCCCACTGCAGGACTTTGATTCCACCCATGAGTCAGACTTGCTGTTGACCTTGCGTGAATACCTGAATCGGGATGGATCTGTCGGCGCCGTTGCCGAAGCTTTAGGGTTGCATCGCAACACGGTGCGCTATCGCATGCAGCAGATCTCAGAGCTCTCGGGCTATGACCCGAATGTGACAAGTGACCGAGTCCAGCTTTGGATCGCGTTGAGCGCACTAGAGCTTGGCTAATCTCGATAGGATAAAGACATGGCTGACATGTTTCTAGAGAAGTTCTGTTCCTTGGTTCCAAAATATTTGGAAGACCAGTGGAATGAAGCCGACGGGTTGAACAGCGAAGAGCTGAGCGAAGCCCTAGCGCAGTCCAAGGTTTCGATTCCTTTTGTGCTCGAAGAGTTCTACCGGGCCCTAGGCAACAATGAAGACTTCATGGAGGCCTACCACTACTTCTTCGACCCAGAAGAGCTGGAAATCGAAGACGGTCACCTGCTGTTCTTGGAAGACGAAGAAGAGAAGTTTGTCTGGGCGTTTAAGGCTTCACAGCTTGATGTTCCGGATCCAATTGTCTATCGCCGCAATAACGCCAAAGGTACCTGGACCAGTGAAGAAGGCACTTTCAGTGAATTCACGCTGGACATGTTCGCATGGGTCTTTGACGAGCTGGCTGCCGAACTGGAGGACTAGTGCTCCACCATTCCCATCAACCGGACGGCTACCAATGCCCATTTTGCGAATTGGTGCTTGACTTACCGTTCAGCCAAGACAACTTGTGCGCACCCACAGATCTGATTTATCAGACTGATCTGGTGGCCGCCATAATGGCTTGTGATGGGTTTGGTAATTACGGCGGGCATGCCATGATCATTCCCACCAAACATTTGGAAGCACTCTACGACCTAGACGACGCCACCGGTGCGGCGATCATGAAGGAAACCAAACGCGTGGCCTTGGCCATGAAATTAGCGTGGGATCCCGAAGGAACCAGTACCAGGCAACATAATGAACCGGCAGGAAACCAGCACGTCTGGCATTACCACCAGCATGTGTTCCCGCGGTATCACGATGATCAGTTGTACCAGCAGCTTCGCCACCGGGTCTCGGTTGAAGAACGAGCGATCAAAGCCAAAGAACTACGCGCGGCTCTATTCTCTAATGAGCATCCAGAGCCACTAACTGCTGCACAAGTTATCCGCTGAGCACCGGCGATGACCAAGCAAAAAATCCCCTGAAGAAATCAATCTTCAGGAGATTTTTCGTCTCAACATTCTTTAGGCGTCGCGGGTTACCACGGCGTCAGCGAAGGAGATCAAAGCTTGCTTCACGGTGCCCTCTGGCAACGGATTCAGCGCCTGGATCGCGGAATCTGCCCACTGACGGGCAACCTTCCACGCATCGTGGAGCGCGGTGTGCTCACGGACCGCTGCTACTGCTTGGGCCAAGGCCTCATCGGTAGTGAGGTCTGCATCAACCAGTGCCAGCGCAGCCTGTGCTTGTTCGTCTCCAGCCTCAGCAGCCTGACGCAACAGCAAGATTGGCAACGTCGGAACACCTTCGCGCAAATCAGTGCCCGGAGTCTTGCCCGAATCTGCCTTCTCGGACGCTAGGTCAATTACGTCGTCGGCAACTTGGAAGGCAACGCCAACCTTTTCACCGTACTCACGCAAGGTCTCAATAAATTCAGGTGCTCCACCAAAACGAGCGCCAAAGGCACCGGAGGTGGAAAGCAAAGAAGCGGTCTTATCGCTGATGACCTGGATGTGGTGCTCAATCGCGTCGTCGCCTTCACGCGGCCCGATGGATTCATGCAGCTGGCCTAGGCAGAGGCGCTCAAAGGTTCGCGACTGCCACATCACCGCTTCTGGTCCCAGATCTGCACCGAAGACCGAAGCCCGGGCGAAGATCAGGTCGCCAGCCAAGATGGCTACCGAGTTGCCCCAGACCTCGTGGGCGGTGGGGGCTCCACGACGTAGCGGAGCTGAGTCCATCACGTCATCGTGGTACAGGGTGGCCAGGTGGGTCAGCTCCACAATGGCGGCAGATTTGATGACCTCGTCGGTCACACCGTGGCCGAGCAGTGAGGTCAGCAGCACCAGCAATGGGCGCACGCGCTTACCGCCGGCTTCGACCAGGTGCCGGCTGGAGGCATCAATCAATGGATCGGAGTTAGCTAGCGCATCGCGCAATAGCTTCTCGACCTTTGCCATACCGATGGAAATAGCCGGACCAAAGTCCGGGTCCTCGGCCAGCATTGCAAAGCCCGAGGGAAGATTGATAGCCGCAGCTAATGCAGCGGTTTCAGGATTCAGCTCAATCGAGTCGGACACTTCGTGCCCGGCTGCGGTCCAGTTGCTCTTCGAATCAGTCACTGTTCTACGGCTTACTTATCTTTCATCGGGGCGGCCATCGCGGAATGCGAAGACTTCTGCGCCTGCATAATGCAGACAAACATCTCTTCACTCTAACCGATGCGGTCCACCGCTGGTGATCGGCACGACGCAACATTTTGCAGGTTACAGGCCAGCGACCGAGCGGTTCGGTTTAGAGTTTACCGACTTAGGCTAACAGTTCTGCCAAGACCCGCCATATCTCACAGTCGTGACTGGGGACACCACCACCGCTTGAACCCCGGCATCCCGCGGTAGGCTTAGCCGTATCATGTCTGCAGAATCGTCCGTTCTTAGCGCCAGCGCCCATCAGGCGTCGGCTCCATCGCTGTCCAGCATCACCTTTGAATATCTTGATGCCCCGCAAACTCTGCTTGGCGACTCATTGCGTCACCGAAGCATGGTCTGGACCCGGAACGGGCATGGCTTGGTGGGTTTTGGCACCGCCGCCCGCCTGCACACCCACGGGGAGGAACGCTTCGCGCGGGCCCGCGCGTGGTTTGCACAGGTCATCGAGGCCGCGGACATCATTGATCCAATCAACCGGCCCGGTAGTGGTTTGGTCAGCTTTGGATCCTTCGCTTTTTCCTTTACCAGCGTTTTTGAATCGCGCATGATCATCCCGCAGCTGGTGGTTGGACGCGATGAGCAGGGCGCGTGGATTACCGTAACCGGCACCGCCGAGGAACTAAGAGATCTGACCTACGAGCAGGCTTTGGCCCGGGTCAACGCCGCCATGGAGGACGCGGCCATCGCTGCCACCGATCCAGGGGCTATCAAGCTCACCAGTGGACAGTTGACCGCAGGCTCCTATGTTGAAGCCGTACGCAAAGCACTGGGTCATTTTGAAGAGCGCGGAATCTCCAAGCTGGTGCTGGCTCGCGACGTACTAGCCCACAGCACCTCCCCCATCGATCTGTCCGCAGTGGCCCACGCCCTGACCGAACGTTACGCAGACTGCTGGACCTACAGTGTTGATGGCCTCGTGGGTGCCACCCCGGAAATGCTGGTTCGCGTCACCGATGGCCTGGCAGAAGCCCGCGTCTTGGCCGGCACGTTAGATCGTGCCGCAGCGGGAGCCGCAGACCCTGAGTTTGCCCAGCATCGACTCTTTGAAGATCCCAAGCAGCGTAATGAGCATCAGCTGGCCATCGATTCACTCACTGACTCGTTGAACCCAATCTCGCATGGCATGAGCGCACCCAAAGAACCATTTATTCTCCAGCTACCGAACGTCTGGCATCTAGCCAGCGACGTACGCGCACAGTTGCGTGCCGACGCAACAGGCGCCTTGCCCTCCGCTTTGGATGTAGCTGAGATTTTCCATCCCACCGCAGCGGTGTGCGGAACACCCACCAAGAAGGCCGGGGTGCTCCTGCGCGAGCTCGAAGGTTTGGACCGTGGACCTTACGCGGGCCCAGTGGGTTGGGTTGATAGCCGAGGCGACGGAGAATTTGGCATCGCCTTGCGCGGAGGAATCTTGGAAGACGAGAAACTCATGCGCCTCTACGCCGGATGTGGCATCGTTCCGGGTTCAGTGCCGGAGGATGAACTGGCAGAGTCTTGGGCAAAAATGCGCCCCATGCGCCAGGCCCTCGGCGCCGAGTAGGACGCAGATCACTTTTCGGTCAATTGTTTCACTCTCATGTTTCTTCAGCGTAAATTTTTCTTGCCCTCGATGACACTTGTGTGAAGTGCGTCTCTCGCTAGTGTTACCGCGGTTATGATTAGGGCATCGCAGTGATCCACTCGCAATGACCCGAAAGTAGGTTTTGATCCTATGCGCAGCCCTAAGAAAAAATTCGCCGCCGCTATCGCTCTCAGCTCCGTAGCACTCTTGGCAATGACCGCCTGCGGTTCCGATAGCAGCTCCGAATCCTCAGCGGATGGTGCATCCTTCCCGCTCAACCAGGGCAAGCTGACCGTCTGCTCGGATATCCCTTACGAGCCATTTGAATTTGTTAAAGACGGCAAGAACGTCGGCTTCGACATGGATGTTGCTGCAGAAATCGCCAAGGACGCCAAGCTGGATTTGAACGTCATCGACGCCAGCTTCGACTCCATCGAATCGGGCCTGTTCAGCACCCAGTGCGACATCGCAATTTCCTCGATCTCCATCACCGATGCACGCAAGGAGAAGATGGACTTCTCCACCCCTTACATGGATGATGACCTGGTTCTGATCGCCAAGAACGGCTCGGGCATCACCGATCTGGAAACCGCCAAGGACAAGAAGGTCGGTGTCCAGCAGGCCACCACCGGTGAAAAGTACGGCAAGGAAAACGGCCTGGAGAACCTGGTCGGCTACGAAGATGCCGGTCTGCAGACCCAGGCCCTGCTGGCCAACCAGGTTGACGCGGTGCTGGGCAACCAGTCGGTCCTCGGCTACGCGGTGAAGGACAAAGCCGATTACAAGGCTGTGGCCAACTTCAAGACCGGTGAGCAGCTAGGTGTTGCCGTTCCTAAGGACAAGGCTGACACCTTGAAGCTGGTCAACGGAACCCTGAAGCGCCTGACCGATGCCGGCACCATGGAAGAACTGACCGTGAAGTGGTTCGGCGAAAAATAACTCGTCACTGAACACGCAATGATCTACCAGCGGGGGTTCACCGCCCAACCGACAAGCATGACCCGGTTGCAAGTGCGAACCCCCGCTACCTTTACGAGAGGTACAACCCCATGGCAATGACTACCAGTCAGCGTGCCCGTACGAGCAAGACCATTCAGATAGTTGTCTTTGTAGGCATCATCATCGCGTTGATTGCGATTATTGACTGGGATAAGGCCGCTTACGCGTTCTTCTCCTTTGACAAGCTCGGCCCGATGTTCCCGGACATGATTTTGGTCGGCCTGAAGAACACCATCTTCTACACGATCATTGCCTTCGCCTTTGGCTTGGCGCTGGGTCTGATTCTGGCCCTATTGAAAACCGCGAGCTTCGCGCCCTATCGTTGGTTCGCCACCGCATTTATTGAATTCTTCCGTGGCATCCCCGCGATCCTCGTGCTCTTGGCTTTTGGATTTGGCTTGCCTCAAGCTTTTGGCACTACGTGGCCGCAGCCGGTGAACGTGATGTTCGCTTTGGGTCTGGTTTCCTCGGCTTATATCGCTGAAACCCTGCGTGCTGGTTTGCAGGCTGTCCCTAAGGGTCAGACCGAAGCAGCCCGTTCGCTGGGCATGCCAGCCTGGCGCGCAATGGTTACCATCGTCATCCCGCAGGCATTCAAGATTGTTTTGCCACCGATGACCAATGAGATCATCTTGCTCACCAAGGACACCTCGTTGGCATTTATTCTTGGCGCAGCCATGGCCCAGTACGAGATGACCAAGTTCGGCCGTGACGGTATCTCCCAGTTGGATGCAGGCCTCACCCCGCTGGTGGTTGCTGGCTTGTTCTACCTGGTTATCACCATTCCGTTGAGCTTGGTAGCCCGTAAATTCGAATCCCGCGCAGCGAAGACCAAGCGGTAGAGAGGACTTGAGAATGTCTACTGACACTAATCAAATTTCAGTCAATGCCGCGGGCGTGGAGATCACCGGACTGCGTAAGTCCTACGGTTCCAACGAAGTACTCAAGGGCATCGATCTGAAGGTTAAGCCGGGCGAAGTTGTTTGCCTGATTGGTCCTTCAGGTTCCGGAAAATCCACCTTGCTGCGTTGCGTCAACCTACTTGAGCAGCCCAACGGCGGCACGATCATGGTCGGTGGCTTTGATGCCACCAACGTAGATGTCAATCTTGATCAGATGCGTCAAAAAGTTGGAATGGTTTTCCAGCAGTTCAACCTTTTCCCACACCTGACGGTGTTGGAAAACTGCACTGTTGCACCGATCAAGGTGCTCAAGCGCAAGAAGCTTGATGCGCAGAAGGTAGCTCACAGCCACCTCGAACGTGTTGGCTTGGGCGATTTTGGTGGTCGCTACCCTGACCAGCTTTCCGGTGGTCAGCAGCAGCGTGTGGCTATTGCCCGTGCACTGTCGATGGAACCGACGCTGATGCTCTTTGATGAGCCAACCAGTGCTTTGGATCCTGAGACGGTCGGTGAAGTTCTATCGATCATGAAGAATCTAGCCCAGGCGGGTATGACCATGCTTGTGGTCACCCACGAAATGGCTTTTGCTAAAGAAGTTGCTGACCGTGTGGTCTTCATGGACGGCGGTGTGGTGGTTGAAGAAGGCATTGCTTCGGAAGTCATTGGCAATCCGCAACAGCCTCGTACCCAGGATTTCCTGCGTCGAGTCTTGGACCCTACCCACGTGGATATCTAAGGCCCAAAGAAGCTAAAGAAGATCTATTGCAAAAGAATCCTCTGTCCCGACACCGAGTAGGTGTTCGGGGCAGAGGATTTTCTTGTCGAAAGAATCAGTGAACAGCTTAGGGCTCTGGCCAAACAAGGCTTGAGATGTGTTGATTGAGTCGTTGATTATCTGCCCGCAAGGTTTCACGGGAAGCCGGGACTTCGATGAGCCGCAGCGTCTTTTCCTCTGACTGGGTCAAGATATCTGAAAGTTGTGCTCTGGAGGTTGCCCGCTCATAGCGCCACCCATAAGCCTTGGCCAGCGACTGAACATCAAATTGTTGAGCAGTAGCAAACAAACGCTCGACCGCTTCGGCATAACGTCCCGAGTCATCCACCGCACCGTGCTCCAATGTGGAGAAAATGGCACCGCCACCATCGTTGTACACCACCACATCCAGTTGAGGTTGTGGCTCTGAAGGTGCCCACATCAAGGAGCTGGCGTCATGAGCGAAGGTGATATCTCCCATGACAGCGACAGTTCGCTGTCCACTGCCCACGGCCAAGCCCATGGCAGTAGAAATCGTGCCGTCAATTCCCGCTAAACCACGGTTGGCATACACCTTGGTGCCATGACTCTCGGTCGGCTTGGCAGCCAGATCAAAATCGCGAACGATATTAGATGAGCCGAGCAGTAGAACCTCCGGCTGGTTTTCCCAGAGCACTTCAGCCACGTCCAGCCCGTTGAGCGTGGACTCTTCGCCGTGCAACGCACGAATCTGCTGGGCGTGTCTATCTAGGTCTTGCCAGTTGGCCAGCCATCCCTCAGCGCCTACACCGGCAAACTCTACAAGCTGTTCCCAGCTATTGATCGGTTGCTCACGACGCCGCCCTGGCTCATACCAAGGCGCTGGTGTCGGTTGCCAGATGGCACTGTCAATTCGAGGATCAGCTAAGAGTTTGGCTACAGGCCGGCTGAGCGTAGGACGCCCAAAAAGCACTACACGATCAATGTGTTCACTGCCCACGGCAATCAACGGCCGGTAATGAGTAATGGCATTTGTTGAAAAGCGTGCGTTGGACGAGGGCTCAGCAAAAAGTGGCAGACCTAAAAGTTGTGCAAACTCTGCTGCCTGCTCCCCCGCATCATGTCCTGCAACAACAACCGTGCGACGCAGTGGAAGGAATTGAGCACTCACGATTGCTGTTGATGATTGATTCACGACACCAGGCCATATACCGGCCTGAATGTTGGTCCAGGGCTGAGAGCCAATCGTTTCGTCTTCACCTGGGATCAGCGGATCGCGAAATTGCAGGTTCAGCTGCACTGGGCCGGCCGGGTTCAGCTGGCTACCGGCGAGCGCTATTAGCGCTCGATTCACATGGGTGACAGGATCTTGGCCTGCAGACACGTTGAGCGCGGCCCTGACGTGTTCGCCGAAGAGTGTCTTTTGTTTGGTGCTTTGGCTGGCACCCGTGCCATGTAGTTCATCGGGCCGGTCCGCGGAGAGGACTAGCAGTGGTGTTGCTGTGTGGTTCGCCTCCATGACGGCTGGCAGCATCTGGCCGATGGCAGTACCACTGGTGGCAGCTACGGCTACCGGTGTTCTTGTGCTTTGCGCCAGACCTAAGGCCATGAAGGCGGCTGAACGCTCATCGATGCGCACATGGATGGTGAGCAATCCTGCGTGCTCAGCTTCAGCGGCGGCATAGGCCAAGGGCGCGCTACGTGAGCCGGGAGAAATCACTAGATCTCGTACTCCCGCCTGGATCAGTGATCCGAGGACTTCACGAGCCGTGCTGATGGCGCGTTGCTCTTCTGGTTGCTGCAATCCCACGCGATGTGGCTCCTTCGATTCCTCAGCTTAGGCACTACCCCAAGTCTATGCCTTGGTACGCGCGCCGACTGTGAGGGTGCAACAAGACGCCGGTGAGATCTGCGAAACTCACAGATCTCACCGGCGTCTAATTACACGATGGCCGAAAGGCTACTTGTTTTTGCCTTTGCCCTTACCCTGGTTTTCAGTCTCTGCTTTGAAGACCTGAACCACGGTTGGACGTGGGCCGTAGAACTGGCCTGCGCCTGCTGCGGCTGGGTTCTCTAGGAAGTCAGGGAACAGCGAGCTTGGGGAGGCGAAGGTGCCGCCTTCTCCCGGGTGCTGCACAGAGACGAAGACTGAGTTGTCTTTGTCATGGATCAGTGGGCCACAGGTTTCAGCGCCCGTTGGGACAGCCAGGAACTGTTCCACGCGGCCACGGTCCTTGCCGGTCAAGGTGACCTTGTGCAGTGCATCCGAGTAGCCGATGGTGCTTGGTGCGCCGTCGGTGGAGATCCACAAGTTGCCCTTTGAATCGAAGGCCAGATTATCCGGGCAGGAAATTGGTGAGACCTTATCGGCAGGGTAACCAGAGAAGTACGTTGAACCGTTGACCTTCGGATCGCCTGCAACCAGCAGAATGTTCCAAGTGAACTTGGTGCTGGTGGCGTCGTTTCCTGCCTCGGTCAGTTCAATGATGTGTCCATCGCGGTTGGAAATGCGAGGGTTCGGCTCGGTTGCGCCTTCCTTGCCGGTCTTGCCACGATCAGAGTTGTTGGTCAGTGCCACGTACAGCTTTCCCGACAGCGGGCTTGGCTCCACGTCTTCTGGGCGGTCCATCTTGGTGGCGCCGAGCTTATCTGCTGCCAGACGGGTATAAACCAGAACCTCTTCAACGCTCATGCCTTCAACCATCGACTTGCCGCCCTTGACCAATGGCAACCAGGTGCCGGTGCCGTCGAATGCGCCGTCCGCTGGTAGCTCGCCGTTGCCGTCAATTTCGTTTGCTGGCGAGTTGCCGGCGAACTCTGCGACGTAGAGGTCACCGTCGGAGAGCAGGCTCATGTTCTTCTTGCGGTCATGCTTGGAGTAGGTGCCCTTGGAGACAAACTTGTACAGGTACTCAAAGCGGGAGTCATCACCGGAGTAGGCAACAGCCTTACCGTTCTTGGCGATGCGCACGTTGGCACCCTCATGCTTAAAGCGGCCCAAGTTGGTGTGCTTTACCGGAGTGGACTTTGGATCCTGTGGGTCAATTTCGATAACCCAGCCGAAGCGGTGTGCTTCGTTTTCATAGCCTTCGTTGCTCAGGCCAAAGCGTGGGTCAGTATCTTCCCAACCGCGCTCGGTGGCTGCGGTGCCTATGCCGTAGCGTGCTTCTTCGGCAGTGCCCTTGCCCTTGAAGTACTGGTCAATGTTTTCTTCACCGGAAAGCACGGTGCCCCATGGGGTGGTACCACCGGAGCAGTTATTCAGGGTGCCCAGAACCTTGGTTCCGGTTGGGTCTGCAACGGTCTTGAGCAGATCGGCTCCAGCTGCCGGGCCATCTACCTTGAATTCAGTCTGTGCGGTGATGCGACGGTTACGTTCGCCGCCCTGGACGTAGCTCCACTGCTTGTCATGCTTCTTGCGCTTTACTTCTACAACGCTGAAACCGTGAGCGTTCATCGCGATGCGGCGAGCTTCGTCCTTGTTAGCTTCAAACCACGCAGCGTCAAACATCATGTCTTCGTTGGTGTATTCGTGGTTAGCTACCAGCACGCCGGTGCGGCCCGAGTACTTATCAACGATGATGTCTAGGTAATCGTTGTTGTAACCGAACTGTTCGGCCTGCTTCTTGGCACTCTGCTTGGTGGCGTCAAACTGTGCGGTGTTCTTGAATAGCGGGTCACCCCAACGGATGATCGGAGCCCAATCGTAGCCTTCTGGAACGGTGAGGTTATCTACTGAACGAGACACCGGCTCAATGGCGTCAAAGGCCAGCTTCCCGCCCTTGGCGGAACCGTTCTTTAGCGGCACCAATGGTGCGGCGGTGGCATCAGAGGCACCGAAGAACTGTGGTCCAACTACTAGCGCCGATGCACCGACAGCGCCTAGGCCAAGGATGCTGCGGCGAGACATTGCCTTATCGGCGATATCTTTGAAGTAGCCGTTGGACGAGGTATTGCAATCTGGCTTAACGCAGGCATCTCCACACTTAAAGTGGCAAGTAGCTGCGGAACGTCCGCCACGGGTGTGGCCTAGCATTGGCAAAAGGGTACGGGTTGGATTCATGATCCATCACTTCCTCAGTTAGGGCTCGCTGTCAGGGGAACGACTCGATATGAGGTTTTCACCCAGAAGTGTGCAAAATGCAACGCGTAAGTTAACTGCGGGGAAATAGATGGGTGCTACAGGCTAAGCATTCACCAGCTGCTCATAACATTGCTCAACTCTGCGTAGCCACCACTGAACTTTCGAGGCTTCAGGGCGTAGGTCCTGAAGTTTCTTGGCATCGGCTTCGATTCGACGCACCGGAAGGTAGCCGGCTTTGGCCAGCAATGGATCCGCGCATACGTCATCGGCTAATAATGTCCCGGTAGATAATCCGCAGGCGTAGGGCAGTTCTGGTAGCGCACTGGCTAGAGCTGCCGCTTGAGCTAGTCCTACCGAGGTGTCCAGAGCGCTAGAAACGACGACGTCTAGTTCAGCTTTCTTAGCAATATCCAGTACGGCCTGAATCCCACCCAGTGGCTGCGCCTTGATGACCATGAGATCTGCTGCGCCCAGCCGAGAAACTTCCAGCGGGTCTGTGTGCTTGCGTACTGCTTCATCGGCAGCGATCTTCAAATCAAAGCCTGCATTGCGCAATTTCTCACGAACTTCAGCCAAACCGGTGATGCCCGGTACTGGCTGTTCAGCATATTGCAGGTCGTACTCACTGAGGGCCTTGAGCGCATGGACCGCTTGCTCAATGTCCCAGCCCATATTTGCATCAACTCGCAAAGCGGCGTGAGGGTAAAGCCGACGGGCTTCGGCAACCCGGGCCAAGTCCTGGTCCAAGTCTTGTCCCTGTTCTGCCACCTTGATTTTGATGGTGTGTGGTGCATCGTAGCGTTCAAGTACGGCACCCACCTCGCTGGCTGGGACCGACGGCAGAGTTGCGTTGACGGGGATCAAAGTGCGAAGTGGTTCCGGGAATGGTTGGTAGGCTGCTTCGATGCCGGCAGCGAGCCAGCGGGAGGCTTCGTGGGCTCCATATTCAGGGAAGGCCGAGAATTCTCCCCACCCGGCCGGTCCTTTGATGAGCAGTGCTTCGCGCTGGGTGATTCCGCGGAATTTAACTCGCATGGGTAAGCGAACAACGTGGCTGTTTGCTAGCAGCTCTGCCAGCGGTGGAAGTTCAATGCTCATGTACTAAGCCTAGCGAGCGTGGGCATAATTACAGTCTTTTTGGGTGACGTTTGCACCAGTAATTGTGACAGTCTAGAAGCATGCCCCGCCATTCAGCAGCTCCGCACCCGCGCCACATTCGGTGGTGGTTGGCTCTCATCTTGTTGATAGCCCTGTTCTGCGTGGAATACGTCTTCTTTGTGCTGCTGCGCGCGGGTCAATGGGCCGATCAAGCAAGCTTCATGGCTTGGTCGCAGTGGTGGCCACGTACCGAGTTGCTGGATCCAGTGCGCCAGTTCTTGGATCTGCTTCCGGTGATCTGTGGTGTTGTTGCCGGAATCTTCTTACTCTATCGAGTGATCAGAGACCGAAGTTTCATCAGGGCCATTGTCGCGATTCTCGGTGCGGCAGCAGCGTTGGGCACTACGCAGTTGCTCAAACATGAAATCTTGATTCGTCCGGACTTCAATTTTGGTACGACCGGAAACTCATTCCCTTCGGGACACACCACTGCTGCGGCAGCGGCCATGGGCTTGATGTATTTGATGTCCCCACCAAAACTTCGCCCAGTCATACAGCCTATTGTTTGGCTCTTTGCCACAGTCACCGGTGTGGCAACACTAGTCTGTGGTTGGCACCGCCCGAGCGACATCGCCGCTGGTTTTCTGGTCACTGCTTTTTGGATGGTTATCGCCAGCGTTGTATTACAACGGATTCAACCGCTGAGTCATGAAGTGCGCAAGACTGGCTGGTCCAGACGAGTTGGCGCGACCAGCATCATCGTGTGGGCCATCATCATCGGATTATCTTTCCTCTTACCTCACCCGCACATTCAGAAGATTCCCGAGACCTTACAGCTGACCTACGCAGTCTTGGGCATTGCACATGTCGTCGCGGCATCACTGGTTACAGGGTTGGCGTTACGTTCTGTCGTGCTGGGGCCAATGCGCACCGTTGCGCAATAAGTGGTTCCTCGGGGTCACCAGCAAGGCCGTATTTAGGAATCATTCCTCTGCAGCAGTGCATTGAGTTTCTCGGCGCCACGTTCAGAGTGCGGAACCGTCACAGCAAATCGCGTTGAATTCTTCAGCTCAAAGGCCAGGCCTTCAAAACGTCGTAGGACCACCGCTGATCCACCGGGAAAGAAGCGCCATCCCCAGCCGCCCCACGTCATTGGGTCAATCTCGGTACTGGCCACCGACAGGATGTCGACCAGCTGGATGGTGCGCAAGGGGAACCCAAAGATTGCGGAGGCCACCTGCACCTGTTGGTCAGTGATAGTCACTCGGATCAAACAAAGTCCTAGGACTAGCGGACTAACGACCAGGCAAGTTACTAGACCGGTAATGGTGGCGGCCGAATTCACTTCACCCGGGCGGGCGAAGAATTCGAAGAGAATATATAGCCCTACTCCAGCAATCAGTATCCCGAGCGCCCGCATCCACCACGGGGCCTTCATCGTTTCACTAAATTTCTTGCCCCCAGCGCTCACATCGGGCTGGGGTGTAGACGCAGTTCTTCCCTGAGCTTGGTCGATACGTGTTTGTCGTTGAGCTTGCAGTTGCTTTGAATACGACTGGTAGACGCCGCAGATCCACAGCGGAGTGAGAGCTACCAGCGTGCAGAGCAACATGGGGAGCATCCAGATGCCGATGACAGATGTCTCTGGTGTTTCGGCGAGCGCTGTTGGTATCACCGAGCCTACAAAAACTCCGACCGTGGTCCACGAAAGTAGTGAACCAACAAAGAGGAGCGTCAACAATAAGCCCGGCCTGCGCTGCTGAACTAATGAGCTCAAACCGAGGACGGTTCCTAGGATGCTCAGGCCAATGGCAACTGGCACAAATACTGCAGTGCGGGTGAATTCGTCAGGATAGGTCGATGACCAGTGCGTAGCGATGATCTCAGGCAGCTGATTAGCCAGCGGGAAGTAAATGCCGAGCACGATGAAGACCGGAAGAATCAAGATCAGGTATACCCATGGACGGTTCTTCACTGCATGCCTGGTCATCTTCATCTCGTTTCCATAGTCCAGTTGATCGGCTCCGTGGTTGGTGGAGTCATTTACCAGCCGCATCTACTTCAACAAGGTGCGGAGATGTATTTCCATGCTATCAACACTAATCTGACATGGAACTAAATGATCGATCAATACTGAAATAACAGCATTAAGGATGATCCCCGCCGAACCCGTTTCAACTTGGGTTCGACAGGGATCATCGATGCCACTCAGCAACTGAGTAGTTCAGTGACAGCGCAGCACTACTAGAGCGTCGCCAGGGCCCGCTTGGGATCCGTCATTGCATCAGCAACAAATCGCAAGAACCCGGCAGCGGTGCCACCATCACAGACACGGTGATCAAAACTGAGCGTCAGCTCGCAGATCGAGCGGACCTTGAGCTTGCCGTTGACCACCCATGGCTTCTCGATAATGCGCCCCAGCCCCAGGATCGCAGCCTCCGGGTAATTAATAATGGCAGCCGAACCATCAACGTTGAAGACCCCATAGTTGTTGATCGTGAAGGTGCTACCCGACAAGTCGGACACGCCGGCCTTGCCCTCGCGGGCAACCGTAGCCAAACGAGCAAACTCGGCAGAGAGCTCTTGGGCATTGAGCTTATGAGCGTCCCGTACATTGGGCACAACTAAACCGCGCTCGGTCTGAGCCGCAAATCCTAGATTCACTCCCTCAAATACGGTGTGCCGCAATCCCCCATCAGCGTCGACATCAATACGACTGTTCAATTCAGGGAAACGCTGTAGCCCTGCCACG
>CAACWO010000278.1_pt1 | contig 34015 bp, 26 predicted proteins | sample 2275661 | NCBI WGS metagenome assembly CAACWO01 (sample SAMEA5312466, study PRJEB27640) | indoor metagenome | biome: indoor environment; feature: uncontrolled; material: polymer concrete tiles wood | place: Germany | collected 2014-07-07 | reverse complement strand
GACTTGGAGTAATCCTTCACTGCGGTAGCAAATGATTCAGGGTAGAGAACATTGGCTGGTGCATTGATCAGGTCGCGGGTGCCGCGAACAGCACGTCCGAGCACAGCCGCACGCTTCAAGACCGCAGGAAGGTCTTTGGAAGTGGCCACCGAAGTTGCAATCTGCGCTTCGGCCAAGACTGGCTTGTCGCTCTTCTTTGAGCGGTGGTTCTCGTAGCGGTAGCTGCCCAGGGCGATACCTTCGGCGATGGCTGCGACACGTTCGACCGTCTCGGAAGGCAACACGAAGATGGCGGTTTTGGTATTGGTCAGCTGGCGTGCAGCGGATCCGGCGGCACGACGAAGCTTCTCTTCGGTGAGTTCAGCTAGTTCTTCAACGCCCAGACCAATGAAAAGCAGAACCTTTGCCTTGGACCCCTCAACGCCTGGAAGCAAGGTGGCTTCGTCAGCCTTACCCGAAGCTCCTAGCGTGGTCAGCGACTGCTCCAGCGAAGAAGTAGTTTCCGAAGTGAAAGGCGAGGCAACGATGGTTGCTTTACCGTCATTCTTCAATACGCCCAAAACGAGGGTATCGGCGCTCTTGCGCTTAATGTCAGTGCCAATGGCGCTCAAAGTGAGATCACTTGAGTTGATCACAAAATCATTCCTTCTGTGCCTTTGTAGGGTCTGAGGTCCAGTGCTCCGGAATGGTGATCCGAAACGTAGTGCATGCTGTTGAGCAAAACACTTGCTAACTCTGATGTTATCCGAGGAAAAGGTTCATCGTGCGTCACTTCACAGCGAGCGTAAGCATCAAAGCGATAGTATGTAATATCGCGGTTAAATTAGGGTGAATTGGAAGATTACGAACGCCCGAGGTCCGCTAACAAGCAAGTCGGCACTGAATGAGGAGAAAATGTCCAAGGAATCGTTGATGACGTTGGTCGCAGACGACTTGGATAATTCACGCCTCCAAGGCCTCGGAATGTACGTTTTGCTCAAGAGCATGAGTGATGCGGGACAGAGCCAATCTCAGGTCACCAACGAACTATTTGGTCGTCTGGACTCTGAACTGTTTGCAACTTTTGATGCTGATGAACTGGTTGCCTACACCTCCCAGCGTCCACGGTTGACCTTCCTGGGTGATCACTTTGCCGCCTACCAAGCGCCCCGTATTGAGATTTACTTGATGACCGATGGGATGGATCGAAAATTCTGGTTCCTCACTGGAGTAGAACCTGATCTCAAATGGGAACGCGTCATCGCAGAGATTCTCGGATTTATCGAAGCCTTTAACGTGGCTCTAGTTGTTGGCTCTGCTTCGCTTCCGATGCCGGTTCCACACACCCGCCCGGTAGGCGTGACGGCTCATGGAAACCGCAAAGATTTGATCGAGAACATTTCAACGTGGAGCCCCACCGTTGAATCGCCGGCTGGAATTACGTCGTTACTCGAAATTCGGATGACTGAAGTCGGCCGCGACATTGTGGGTTATTCTCTGCACACCCCACACTATTTAGCCGAATCCGAATATCCAGCGGTAGCGGTAGCGACCCTAGAGTACGTCGGTGCCGCCCTGAAGCTCGCGCTTCCCACAGACAAACTTCGCGAGGCTGCTCGACTTCTTGAACAGCAACTAGCGGAGCAACTTGAAGCTAACAATGATGTTCGCCAAATGGTGGATGGATTTGAAGAACGCTTTGATGCCCACGTGAAGGAGCATGAGCCGCGCTCGTTGCTTCTTGACGAGGACAAGCAGATGCCGGGCGCGGAGGAACTGGGCGCAAGCGCCGAACACTTCCTCTCGCTAATCGAAAATACCAATGATTGGTTAAGGAACGGGCGCGAAGAGCCCCAATCAGGTGATCAAGACCAGTGAGTCAATCGCATTTGAATTCGTCGAAGTCCTGGTTGGTTTTCGGATTCGCAATTCTTGCTTATATATCCGCAATTTCACAACGCACTAGTTTTGGTGTGGCCGGCATTGAAGCCACTGAGCGCTTTCATGCCAGTGCGCAGATCCTAGCGACATTCTCAGTAGTTCAGTTAGTTGTCTACGCTGGGGCCCAAGTTCCAGTCGGCCTACTTCTTGATAAGTATGGGCCGCGCATACTGATCACCTGTGGTGCGTTACTAATGTCCGCTGGACAAGCGTTTCTCGCCATGTCGGTCAACGTTCCCATGGGTTTGATTGGGCGCGTCATGGTTGGCATGGGCGATGCGATGGTTTTTGTTTCCGTCCTCAAACTCTTGCCCCTGTGGTTCTCCGGATCAAAAATTCCCGTGCTCACACAGCTCACCGGTACCTTCGGTCAGCTTGGTCAATTGATCAGTATTTTCCCGTTCCACCTGATGCTGCTCAACGCCGGCTGGTCGCCAGCGTTCTCGGTAATGTCCGGGTTTGCCTTCGCTACGTTCATTACGACGATTGCATTTGTGCGCAACGGCTCTGGCTGGGAGGGTTCAGCCCACAGCTCGCATCCCAAGGATTCACGGATCGCCCTTGCACTGAAGCAGCCAGGTACTCGGCTGGGGTTCTGGACCCACTTCACTACCGCATTTATGGCGAACACCTTCATGATGACGTGGGGCTACCCGTTCCTGGTTGAAGGACAAGGCTTAGACAGCACGTTGGCCTCCGGGCTTATGTCCGTCTTTGTTGTCGTCGCGGTTGTCTTGGGTCCTGTGCTTGGAACGCTCACCGCACGCCATGCGCAACATCGTTCCAATTACGCGTTGAGCATTATTGGCCTCATGCTGCTTTTGTGGGCTGTTGTGCTTCTTTGGCCGGGACACGCGCCGTTGTGGATACTGATTATCTTGATGATCAGCGTCGCAGCCGGTGGTCCTGCCTCGGTGATCGGGTTCGATTTTGCCCGCACCTTCAACCCGCCACGCATCTTAGGCACCGCCACGGGTCTGGTGAATACCGGTGGTTTTATCGGTGCATTCGTCACGATCTACGTCATTGGGTTCATTCTCGATTTGCTCAACAACGCCAACGGCTCCACCGGCGAGTTGTACAGTCTCGGATCATTCAGAATCGCACTGTCGTTCCAATTTGTCATGGCAGCAATAGGCATTACTTTTATGCTGATCGAACGACGCAAAGCTCGCCGATTCCTAGCAGAGCAGTAGTCCATCGCCACTAGTGTCCTAGGTTCTCCACAACTGGCCAGTTCTAAGAAATAAAGCTAGTAGATGCAGTGCACGGTAAGTGCATGACAACTACACCAGAACGCCAGCCGCTATCGCTGTCCAGTTACAAAGACATTTTGGCCTATGTGCCGCATGCCCTTGGGTTCCATCCTCGTAATTCAGCGGTATTGCTACTTATTGACGATGATCGTCTTGAAGCCACGTTGCGGGTTGACTTACCGCCATCTACTCGGCGCGAAGACGAGGAGAATTGGTCCAGCCAGGTCAACCGACTCCTTGAACGGATCCCTAGCGTCCAAGACGTCGCTCTGGTGATCTACGCTCCGGAAGATCGCCTCGCTCAGCTTGACGCGCCCTACTCATCGCTGGTGAACCATCTCGAAACCACCCTGAGTCGCAGAAGAATCCGCCTACGCCACGCGTGGTGCTTACGCGGCTCAATGATTTGGGACTACGACCCAGAAGAGGGTAACTGCGCCAAGGCCGTACCGTCACTGGTCACTAATGAAACTCACCTATCGATGGTCCTGGCTGGATCCGCACCGATGGACACGCCATGGGATGGAACCGGTATCGCAAAATGGTCAAATTCCAAAGATGTTCTCCACCTTGTTGTAGATCAAGGTGGCAACGTCATGGAGTGCCTCGAAGCATGGAATCGCACTCTAAAGATGACGCAGAAAGATTCAGAGTCATCCTTGCGCGATGATCCGAGATTGGCTGCTTTACTTCTTGGATCCTTACAGACGAAATTCGTTCGAGACCTCTTGCCGTATCTGGCTGGCCAGGGACTAGAAGACACCCTGGACATCATTTTTGGCGTTTCATTTGACGCGCAGGAGGGTGCCATCGCCCCGTTATCTGATTATCTGCTTGGTCGGGGCTGGTATGCACCAGATTGGCGCAGGGTGGATCGACTGTGGGAGGTTGCTCGTGACCTTTTAGGTGTAGCGTGCGACGATAGCCGACACGCCTTACTGTGCATTCTGGCTTGGATTGAATGGGCAAGAGGGCGAGGGTCAATGGCGTTGGCACTACTGAACCAGGCGGTGGAAGAAAACGAGAAGTATGAATTAGCAGCGTTGCTTCAGAAACTCATGTCTCACGGCATTATGCCCTCGTGGGCAACGGATCAACTTCGTGCCTGGCGTGCGAACTTCGCGTGACACGGGCTCACCGGGGTGTCTCAAGTGGTGTCTGGGTGGTAATTCATGGATAATGAAATTACAGACCCGGTTAGGTTCGAATTGCCTTGGCCTGAAATCTCACGATTTTGGGAACATAAGGCGGGCTTGAAGCGTTGTTATCAATGTGCCAGCCCCGGCGTTTAGTCACTGATTAAACGTCTTCGGACTTGACAGGGTCATAGTGGTGTTACCGGCAGGTGCATCCGGAACGCATCGTTAGAAAGGTTATTCGTGTCATCTTCTGAGACGAACGCTAATCGTCAAGCAACTGAGGCCACTGAGGCCGAGGTCCCCGAGGCAGAGGTATCAGCAGAAACTCCTGCGGCGAAGAAGCGTGCAACCAAGGCTAAGCCTCGGACCAAAAAGGTAGCTGCAGATACTGCAGCACAGGACGAATCAACCCCAGCTGTCGCAGAAGGCGACGACGATGCTGAAGAAAGCACCGATTCGAAGTCTGACGACAATTCGAAGGGCTTCACCCTCTCCAGCGGTGACGACGACGCTCCTCAGCAGCAGGTTATGGTCGCCGGCGCGACGGCTGACCCGGTCAAGGACTACCTGAAGCAGATCGGTAAAGTTGCCCTGCTGAACGCAGAGCAGGAAGTCGATTTGGCTCTGCGCATCGAAGCGGGCCTTTTTGCTACCGACAAGCTGGAGAAGGACACCGGCGCCATTGACCAGCGTTTGCGCTGGGACTATGAGCAGATCATTCACGACGGCAAGATCGCAAAGAACCACTTGCTGGAAGCAAACCTCCGTCTGGTTGTTTCGCTGGCTAAGCGTTATACCGGTCGTGGCATGCTCTTCTTGGACTTGATCCAGGAAGGTAACTTGGGTCTGATTCGTGCCGTTGAAAAGTTTGACTACACCAAGGGCTTCAAGTTCTCGACTTACGCTACCTGGTGGATCCGTCAGGCTATTACACGAGCCATGGCTGACCAGGCTCGTACCATTCGTATTCCAGTACACATGGTTGAAGTCATCAACAAGTTGGCGCGAGTACAGCGTCAGATGTTGCAGGACCTCGGTCGCGAACCAACTCCTGAAGAGTTGGCCAAGGAACTGGACATGACTCCTGAAAAGGTTGTCGAAGTTCAGAAGTACGGCCGCGAACCAATCTCACTTCACACTCCACTGGGTGAAGATGGCGATTCCGAGTTTGGTGACCTGATCGAAGACTCTGAAGCAGTTGTGCCAGCAGACGCTGTGTCATTCACTTTGCTCCAGGAACAGCTTCACTCGGTTCTCGACACGCTCTCCGAGCGCGAAGCCGGCGTAGTGGCAATGCGCTTTGGTCTGACCGATGGTCAGCCGAAGACTTTAGACGAAATCGGCAAGGTTTACGGAGTTACACGTGAGCGTATCCGTCAGATCGAATCCAAGACGATGTCTAAGCTACGTCACCCATCGCGTTCGCAGGTTCTGCGGGACTACCTAGACTAAAACTGAAAGCAAGATAGCCAGTTGAACTTTCGTTCAACTGGCTATCTTGCTTTTAAGACAAAAATTGGCGGCCCACAAATAGTGGGCCACCAATTTCGAGCTAGACGAAAACGAGATTAGTCGTTCGCGTCAACCTTTGGCTTTTCGTAAAGTCGCGAGGATTCGTCCTGCCAAACTGAGGACTGTGGGCGTAGCTTAGGTTCCACATCGCGGGCGTGGTGAGCGCAGAACAGCAGCTCACCGCCGGTTGAAGCCAGCACGGCTCGCACGTAGGCCTGTGCACCACAGCGGTCGCACCGGTCAAGGGCGTTCAGTTCACGACTAGCGGTCGTAGTAGTCATTGCCAGCCTCCTAAAGTTGATGGTTACTCAATAGAACCAGTTTGGGCTTCGACTTTATCCCTAAAATGGCCGTCTTTCGCTCACCGCGTAGTTGATGTGGACAAGGTCATAGCTGTCATCGGTGGCGCCGACCGGCGGAAAATGACAGGTATTCGAACACATTAACGATTAGAATGGAAGACAAGACGTTCTTTCTTATGTAGGTAGGAGACTATAGCCCAGTGGCTTCATCCGACAATTACAGCGCGCGACATCTCTCTGTCTTGGAAGGCCTGGAAGCGGTTCGTAAACGTCCAGGCATGTACATCGGTTCAACCGACTCCCGCGGGCTAATGCACTGCCTATGGGAAATTATCGACAACTCTGTTGACGAAGCTTTGGGCGGCTTCGGTCAGGCAATCAACGTAATCCTGCATGCCGACGGATCAGTCGAGGTCCATGACGATGGCCGAGGCATTCCTGTTGATGTGGAACCCAAAACTGGTCTGAGCGGTCTGGAAGTTGTCTTCACTAAACTTCACGCTGGCGGTAAATTCGGTGGTGGCTCCTACAGCGCTTCCGGTGGTTTGCACGGTGTTGGCGCTTCGGTCGTTAACGCGCTATCGGCGCGACTTGACGTTGAAGTTGATCGTGGTGGCAAGACCTACAGCTTGCAGTTCCGCCGTGGAGAGCCAGGCAAGTTCTCGGACAAGGGACGCAAGAAGGCTGAAGCTCCCTTTACGCCGCACGAAAAGGCCACGATTCCCGAGGTCATCGCCAAAGCTAAACGTGGTGTAACCGGAACTCGAATTCGGTACTGGGCAGATAACCACATCTTTACCCCGGACGCCAAGTTCTCTTATTCGGACCTGCAGGATCGTGCTCGCCAGACCTCATTCCTCGTGCCAGGATTGCGCATTACTCTCCGCGACGAGCGTGGCCTGCCTGGTACACCCGGCGCTGAGGGACCGCATGAGGAAGTGTTCCAACACGACGGTGGTATCAGCGAATTTGTTGACTACCTCAGCAGTGACTCTCCAGTTACTGATATCTGGCGTTTCCAAGGCAGTGGTTCATTCCACGAAAAAGTTCCAGTCATTGATGACAAGGGGCGCAGCCACATGGAAGACGTGCAACGAGTTTGCGAAGTGGACGTGGCCCTGCGCTGGGGGATTGGCTACGACACTTCGGTGCGCAGCTTCGTCAACATTATTGCCACTCCCAAGGGCGGTACTCACAGTGCTGGTCTAGAGCAGGCGTTGCTCAAATCTTTCCGCAAGAATGTTGAAGCTAACGCCCGCAAGCTCAAGTTTGGCCAGAAGGACAAGCTGGAGAAGGACGACGTTCTTGCTGGCATGACTGCAGTGCTTACTGTTCGTCTTGCGGAACCACAGTTTGAAGGGCAGACCAAAGAGATTCTGGGTACCCCTCAGGTGCGCCAGATTGTCACCAAGGTGGTTGAGAAAGCGCTCAACGAACGCCTGGGATCCAACAAGCGCGCAGAAAAAGCAGAAGCAGCTACTTTGCTCGAAAAGGTAGTCAACGAGATGAAATCTCGTGTCTCTGCGCGTATGCACAAGGAAACCCAGCGTCGAAAGACCGCGCTGGAATCTTCGTCCCTACCAACCAAGCTGTTGGATTGCCGGAGTAAAGAGGTCGGGAAATCCGAGCTATTCATCGTTGAGGGCGACAGCGCATTGGGCACGGCTCGCTTGGCCAGATCAAGCGAGTATCAGGCTTTGCTTCCGATTCGCGGCAAGATCCTCAATGTGCAGAAGGCATCCATTTCGGACATGCTTTCGAATGCTGAATGCGCTGCCATGATTCAGGTCATCGGCGCCGGCTCGGGTCGAAGCTTTGACATTGAGCAGGCACGCTACGGAAAAATCATTTTGATGACGGATGCTGATGTTGACGGTGCGCACATCCGCACGCTGTTGCTCACTTTGTTCTATCGCTACATGCGTCCAATGATCGAGCATGGGCGCGTCTATGCGGCGGTTCCACCTCTGCACCGAATTGAAATCATCAATGCGGGATCCAAGCAGAACGAAGTGGTTTACACCTATTCGGAAGCGGAAATGAACCGTCTGCTTGCAAAGATCGAAAAAGAGGGTCGGCGTTACAAAGAGCCAATCCAGCGGTACAAGGGCTTGGGCGAGATGGACGCAGACCAGCTGGCAGAAACGACGATGGATCAGCGCCATCGGATGTTGCGCCGCGTTGGTATCGAACACGCGCAGGCCGCCGAGGAGGTCTTTGATCTGCTCATGGGCTCCGACGTCGCACCACGCAAGAAATTCATCATTGACGGTGCCGATGATTTGGAACGTGAACGTATCGACGTTTAGCGTTTAGAGCTCAAGAGTCCTTGGATGCAGTTCAATTGTGAACCGTATCCAAGGACTTTCTTGTTGCCTGCAAGTTCAGATTTGAAAGCTACCAAGCTAGCAGAGTTGGTGCGACTAACAAGATCGTGGGACAGGCTAGGAGCAGGACCGTGCTGGCAAGTACGAGGAAGCGAGCGAGCTTGTTCAGGGCAGTTTCGGGTGAGAGTAGACGCTGCAGTCGGCGTGAGGAAACCTCACCGCCGGGCATTCCGACCAACTCAGCATTGGACGAGCTTTTGATCATAGAAGCATCATCAACGGCTGCCGCGGTGGCGACGGTAACGATGGCTTTGAGCAGAGTCTGACGGTTGACCTGTTCCAGAGCTTTATCGTCGGCCAGCATTTCGATCAATTGACGCACGGCTTCTAAAGCCAGCTTGGAGGTTGGAAGCCAGGGGAGTGCCTCATTCCAAGCGGTAAAGGCCAAGATGAGCAAGTCGTGTCGTTGGTCCAGATGTGATCGCTCGTGCGTGATTACAGCCTGTTGTTCCTCTGGCGTAAGTTGAGTCAGCAGCCCGCGTGAAAGGACAGTAACTGACCTCGAAATGCCCGGCACACAGTAGGCCACCGGCATGTCATGATCAATGACTAATGTGTTTGGTCGAGTCTCTGAAGGATTACTCAGCAGTCGAAGTAACTGACGGTGCTTTGCTCGTTGCCTTGAGGTCCGCCATGCTGCTCGGATGAGGGTGAGCACCAGGTGGAAGCCAAATAGGAAGGCTGTACTGAGCGCAAAGAGGTGCACAACGCCTGGATATTGCACTTGCGGGTCGCCCATAAGCAGTCGCCAGCCGGCGTGCAACGCAGAAATGAGATTGTCGCCTAGAGGGGATAGCCCCCAGACCAGCATGGAGCCGATCATCGAAAGGCCACCGCCCAAAGCGATTGCTTGCCATAGAAGAACGGCCTGCACCGGCGCGCGCGTGATCCATTTAGCTTTTGATAATGCCAACGGCGTCGGCCACGCCAATGCGATAGCCAACGCCGCTAGGAAATATGAGGTGAGAAGCACTCAGTCCCCGAAGTTTGTCTAAATTATGCGGACTTTACTGAGTCCAAGATAGCACGCAGAGAAGCTGCTTCATCTGCTGTTATGCCGCCAATGAAACGGGCTAGGACTGCTTCGCGGTCCTGCGCGGTGCCAAGAGCCTCGTTGAGCAAGCCAACGGTGTGGTCTTCGCGCGAGGAGCAAGCAGCATAGCGATGAGGGCGTGTGGAGCGTTCACGTTCCACGAGCCCTTTCTTTTCTAGGCGGGCAAGCACCGTGAGCACCGTAGTAACTGCGAGTTCCTTCGCATCGGCGCCAAGTGCCGCAAGATCATCGCGAAGGTCATTCGCGGTGAGCGGTTCTGCAGAGTCCCACAGAAGGTCCAAGACGGAACGTTCCAGATCGCCAAGGCTGGCCACTAGGTCTTACCTCACTTGCTTTTAGTTCTTTCGCTGAACATGTTGGCCCAAGGCCTAGGTGTACAGCTTGAAACACCAATTGTAGCGATTTTTGCGCTAGATTTCTACAACGCGTAAAAGAGTGGTGATTCGTGTTGGTGACTCAGTGGGCTACGCGCGCAGTCAGGATTTCCCGAGCTGCAAGTCGAGGGTTTGATTGGTTGATGCGGTCGTTTCTTGGATGTGCGATGGATCTCGGAATCTTGACTTCTACAAGCTGTCGAAATCGTCTATGGTGATACGTGAAGGCACTTCTACGGTTCGTAGAAAAAGTCTCCCAAGCTCCTACAAAGCGAAAATTGAGGAATCAATGGATGCATTGGAAATTGCCCGCTGGCAATTTGGCATAACCACGGTCTACCACTTTCTCATGGTGCCCTTAACGATCGGTTTAGGACTGACCGTCGCAGTATTGCAAACCATCTGGCACCGCACCGGCAATGAACACTGGCTGCGCATGACCAAATTCTGGGGCAAACTGTTCCTGATTAACTTCATCATGGGTGTGGCCACGGGTATCGTGCAAGAATTCCAGTTCGGCATGGCTTGGAGCGAATACAGCCGCTACGTCGGAGACGTTTTCGGCGCACCACTAGCTATGGAAGCGTTGCTGGCGTTCTTCGTCGAATCGACCTTCCTCGGACTATGGATCTTTGGCTGGAAGAAGCTGCCAAAGCTCGCGCACCTAGCCACCATCTGGTGCGCTTCGCTAGCGACCATGCTCTCGGCGTACTTTATTCTCGTAGCCAACTCTTGGATGCAGCACCCGGTAGGCACCAAGATCGTTGACGGACGCGCTGTCATGACCGACGCGTGGGCGGTCTTCACCAACAACACTGCCTTGATCACCTTCCCTCACACGCTCTTCGGTGCTTTTGCCGTGGCAGGCGGATTCTTACTTGGCATCTCTTGGTTCCACCTATACCGTCGCCGGAAAGAAGGAATCGATACCGTTGATTCCAACGGCTACGTCATCGTCGGCGAAGACTTGAGCAAGGGTAAGAACCGCGACAAGACCGATTACCAAGTGTGGATCAAATCGCTAAGGATCGGCGCCGGTATTGCGGTAGTGGCCTTCTTGGGCGTGGCCCTAACCGGCCACGAGCAAGCAAAACTAATGTTCGAGCAACAACCCATGAAGATGGCCTCGGCTGAAGCTGCGTGCCACGATGGCACCGGATTCTCCGTGCTTTCACTCGGTGACATCAACGCTCATGGAGCTACCGATTGCAACGATGTTGTAGCGGTCTTCGAAGTACCTGGCCTGTTGTCCTTCCTTGCTAACGGAGACTTCACTACCGAAGTAAAAGGCGTTAATACTCTGATTCCTGAATACCAGCAGAAGTACGGTGAGTACTACCCGGATGACGAGTCCTTCGGGCAGTACGCAGGTCAAAAGATCGACTACCTTCCAGTCATGGAAGTGACCTACTGGGGCTTCCGCCTGATGATTACCTTCGGCGGTCTGTCCGCGGCCGCTGCTGCGCTGGCCCTCTGGATTACGCGCAAGGGCACGGTGCCCGAGAACAAATGGATTTCACGACTGGCTGTCTTGGGTATTGCGGCTCCTTTCGGTGCCAATGCCACTGGATGGATCTTTACCGAAATGGGACGCCAACCATTCACCGTGGCACCTAATCCGCAGATGGGTGGGGTTGACCAAGTCTTTATGTACACAGCTGCCTCGGTCTCTCCGACTGTCACTGCTGGAGAACTGCTCTTTTCACTCATCACCTTGACGTCGATTTATGCAGTCCTACTCGTTGTTGAACTGGTGCTGTTGACCAGATACATCCGGGGTGGGGTGGCCTCAGCAATGCCAGAACTCGACGCAACGGGTCACGATGATCATCCTGATTCTGACCACCACGACAACGACGACGTTTTGGCGTTCGCTTACTAGCGGCGCACTCAAAGGAGAAAACCATGGAATGGCTACCAACACTTTGGTTCATCGTCATTGCACTACTTTGGTGCGGCTATCTATTTCTTGAAGGATTCGATCTCGGGGTGGGCATGCTCATCGGTCTGGGTCGGCCTACCGAGAAAAGAAAACGACTGCTACTCAATACCATCGGACCGGTATGGGACGGGAACGAGGTGTGGCTACTAACCGCTGGTGGCGCGACGTTTGCTGCCTTCCCACATTGGTACGCATCGCTATTCTCAGCCTTGTACATTCCACTCACTGTGGTGTTGGTGGCACTGATCTTCCGTGCCGTGGCCATTGAATACCGCGGCAAGGCGATCACCGTGCCCACACGTAAGCTCTGGGATCTAGCCTTGGGAGTCGGATCGCTGGTGGCAGCTTTCGGTGTGGGAGCCCTGTTGGCTTCAACGACCATCGGCCTACCGCTGAACGAGAACGGAGACCGGATCGGCGGGGCCTTCGCGTGGCTTACCTGGCATGCCGTCCTGGGTGGTGTGGCAGTAGTTGCCTTCTGCTGGATTCATGCGCTGGCTTTCTTGCGTCTGAAAACTGACGGCCCGGTACGCCAAGAAGCAGGCAAACTAGTTGGACGCTGGCTATCAGTGGCCGTCCTTCCATTGCTGCTCTGGACGCTTTGGGTTCTGCTAAAGAACGAATCAGCATTCGCGTGGGCAGCCCTAGCGGTCGCCCTGATAGCGGTAGTGGTTGCACTGATAGCAGGTCGAGCAGGTAGAGAAGGAATCTCCTTCCTGGCGCTGGGGATCATGTTATTAGCTGCGGTTGCTGCGATCTTCTTGGCTGCTTACCCAGTAGTTCTGCCGTCCACCATTGACTCGGCATTTGACCTTACCGTCGAGAATGCTTCAAGCACTGCGTACACATTAAAACTGATGAGCGTTGTTGCGGCGTTTGGTGTTCCTCTAGTAGTGGCATATCAAGCGTGGAGCTACTGGGTATTTCGCAAGCGGTTGCGCGAAGAACACATCCCAGAAACTCACCGCGTTACCTCGATCGTCAACTAACCATTTGCACAACCGAAAGTTGAGCTATGCCAGCCCCACGTTTTCTTCCTAGAGAACTGATCTCACCCCGGCAGTTCGCCTTGCTGACGTGCTTTTCTGTCATCAAGGCCGTGGGGCTGGTTCTTGTCGCCTATGCACTCGGGCGCTGGATTGCCACCATGGCACAAGGCGGGAACCCTGATACCAGCCTCCTATACGTGGCAGTAGCAGGTGCCGTGGTGCGAGCCTTGGCAGCGTGGGGACTGAACGTCGGGGCGCGGCGCATGGGACTGGGCGCCAAAGAACGAATGCGGATGAATCTGCTTGAATCCGAAGCAGCTCAGCCAACGATTGTTGCGGCCAAGCAGAATCCAATTCCCGTGGTCGCAACGCTTGCCAGTCACGGAATTGAAAAGCTAGACGACTACTTTACGAAATTCATTCCTGCGCTGATCGGCGCAGTAGCGGTCCCGCTGCTACTCGGCCTGTTCATTTTGAAAGTTGATTGGGTCAGCGCAGTCATTTTATTGCTGACGATTCCACTCATTCCTGTGTTCATGGCGCTGATCGGAATGCACACCCAAGATACCTTGGACCAGTCGCAAGCGGCCCTAGACCGTCTTGCAAGCCAACTGTATGAGCTGGCCCAGGGGCTTCCGGCGCTGATGGGACTAGGACGTGCCCGAGCGCACGGCAACGCCATAGCCAAGGTTGGCGCCAAATATCGCACCGCGACCATGGCGAATCTCAAGACCGTGTTTATGTCCAGCTTCTGGCTGGAGCTCATCTCGACACTTTCTGTCGCGGTGCTCGCAGTCTTTATCGGTGTCCGGCTCGTCAACGGTTCCATCGAGCTATCGGCGGGGCTGACCATCTTGATTTTGGCCCCCGAACTCTTCTCCGCTCTTCGGGAAGTTGGGTCTTCCTATCACGCGGCAGACGACGGACTAGCTGCCTACGGACGCTACGTGAAGCTCAGCAGCTCCACTCCTACCGCCGGCATCAGACAGTCCACGCCACCAAGCGGCGACAACGTGCTTGAAATCGAAAACCTGAACCTGCGCTATGAGCAGGGTGCTTACGTCTACCAAGACTTTAGTCTCACCCTGGCTGCGGGGCAGCGCCACATCGTGGCTACACCCAGCGGTACCGGAAAGACAACCCTGCTCTCCCTCGTTGCTGAGGCCTACAGCAGTGACAACACCTTTGACCCCGAGCTGGTGCAGGGCAGCATCCGGTACTCAGGTTCAATGGCGGTAATCAGTCAGCATCCACGGTTTGACGCGAGCACTGGCGCCGAACAACTAGCCCAAGACGCGCCACTTGCCAGCCCGGCCATGATCTCCGAGTTGGCCAACCGTTTGTCGCTCACAGCCCTATTGGAGCGCAACATCTCCGAGTATTCACCGGGCGAATTACGCAGGCTAGAGGTCATGCGTGCGCTATTGCGCATCCACACCGATACTGAATGCAGGCTACTGCTGGCCGATGAACCCACGGCACATCTTGATCAGGGCAATGCGGCACAGGTCCGCCAGCTTCTCGAAGAGCTTCCCGAGCGTTGCGCCGTACTTATTGCCAGCCACGACCCACTGATCGATCAGACGCTGCGCACAAACCAGGGTGCTTCAGCACTGCCTGCACGGGTGCCAGAACAGCTCGAAACCACACAGCACAGCGACCAGAGCGAGCACTTCGCAGAAGCAACGACGCGATCCTTTACTCCTCGATCTGAGCTGCTGCGCCACTACCATAGCGCACCCAAGGCCGTGCTGTGGGGAACACTCAGCGTCCTATGCGCCGTAGCGCTAGCCGCACTGAGCGGCTGGCTCATCGTTGAAGCCAGCTACCAGCCACCCATCCTGCACTTGAGCGTCGCCTTTGTTATGGTTCGAGCGCTGGGAATTGGCAGGGCAGCATTCCGCTACCTGGAACAACTGGCAATTCACGACGCGGTGCTCGGCTACGCCGGTGACCTTCGCGAAAAAATGTGGAATGCCATGATTAAAGACCCCGCACGATGGGGCTTGTTCAGCCGTTCATCGGTGGTGTTGCGCTTCCTGCTAGCTGAGGTAGACGAACTGCGGGACCAGCTGGCACGGGTCCTGTTCCCGCCGCTCTCAGCAATTGCCTTGTGGGTCCTGGCCACGATCACCCTGTTCATCATCCAACCTGAATTCGGATGGGTAGCGCTAGTTGCTGGTTTGGCGCTGGCTTTCCCTGTCCGCTGGCTAGTAAAACGCGTGGAAGGCCAACAACTTGTTGAACAGATGAATCACCGTTTTGCCATGAACCAATCTGTGCTGAACGTCCTGCGTCATAAGTCGGCGCTGCGAATCAATCAGTCCCTTGAACCAGCGATTCAAACGCTGCATGCGGAACAACAAGCCAATACTCTTGCCGCACGTCGACACGCACTCGGGCAAGGCAGCGCATCGGCGCTCGCCGTATTGTTCAGCGTTGCGATGGCAGTTCTCGTCACCTCGCTCTCGCATAGTTCAGCTTCCCTGACCGCTCTAGCAGTACTTCTGTGTCTTGCTCTGGGGGATAGCGCAGGCAATGCACTGCTGGCGGTGCAGCAGGGGCAGTCGCTCAAACAACTCACCAAACAACTTGAACGCCACGGTCTGACCAGCAATGAGGACCACAAGGCCGCAGAGGACAATCACGCCGAATCACTAAGCGGTGACGTCGTGGGCTTTGAACTGGACGCTGTGGGCTTGGGATATGGTGCTGGCCCGGACGTTGTCTCCGGGGTGGCAGCGAAAATTCCACAAGGTCAGTGGACAGCTATCACCGGTCCATCTGGCTCAGGCAAGTCGACTCTACTGACAGCCCTACTCGGTGCGTTGCCGATTCGAAGCGGTGCATTGAACGTTGTTGATGAGTACGGTCAGCGTCAGCCTATCGATCACGCAGATTTGTCATCGGTGGCATGGTGTCCTCAAGAAGCGCACCTCTTTGACTCGTCCGTCCGTCGAAACCTGATGCTCGGCGTGCCCGAGGAGCAACAACGCACAGATGATCAGCTCATTGACGTCCTCAAACAGGTTAACCTGTACGCCTGGTACCTGAAACAACCTTCCGGACTAGATACCAGAATTGGTTCCGGCGGGCATAACCTTTCGGGCGGACAGCGTTGCAAGCTGGCTGTGGCTAGGGCAATCCTAGGCGGGCACCAAGTTGTTCTGCTCGATGAGCCCACCGCTCATTTGGGTGTTGACGAAAGCGAAGAGCTAATGCGAACACTACGTGAGTCTTTGGCGACTCGCACCGTAGTGCTCATTACTCATGATGAACAATTGGCACAACACTGCGAGCAGCAAATAGACCTTGGCACCAAAGCGTTAATGCGCTGAAACAACTGGCTGAAACAATCAAAGGTGCCTTAGCGAATCGAAGTATCGATTCACTAAGGCACCTTCAGCGCATTTGTCTCAGGACTAGAGAATGACTCCGCCGTCGTCAAAAGGCAAAGTGTCTTCGCCCGGGGTGAAAGTTGGAGCAACCTTTGGCTGCTGCACTTCAACAGGAGAGTCCGGCTCGTCCTGTACAACTGGCGCAGGTTGTGCACCGTTGACGCTTAATGTGCCGCCGAGGATGTTGATCGACTGTGCCAGCGGTGCACCTGATCCATCACGCTTTGCATATTCGGTAGGCAATGCACGAACGATGCCCGCAGTGGAGCTAGCTCGTGCCGGTCCCTGACCCGCAAAGCCAAGCTGCAAATGATCTTCGCCCTTAACAAATCGGTGCGCACGAACGCCCGCGGTGGCACGACCCTTTGACGGGAATTCAGCAAACTCGGTCAGCTTCACGGACTGACCGGACGTCCCCGGCAAGGTTTGCGAACCGGCCGCGATGGTAGCCACAACAGTTTGCTCCGCGTTGGCCGGCACCACACCAAAGAAGATCACACGATCATTCTCGCTGAGCTTGATTCCGGCCATACCTCGGCCGGTCCGACCCTGTGGACGGACCGCGGAGGCTGAGAAGCGCAAGAGCTGGGCATCGCGAGTTAAGAAGACTAACTCGTCTTCTTCGCGTGCCACGGCAGCAGCGATAACGGCGTCGCCGTCCTTGAGTGTAATGGCCTCAAATTCATCACGGTTCAGCGGGTATTCAGGCGTAACTCGCTTGACCACGCCCTGTTGCGTTCCGATAGCAATCACTTCATTGAGCGGCACCAGCGCGATCGCCGTTTCACTCTTGGCGAGCTTGAGGAACTCAGTAACTGGCACACCCTGAGCCAACTGCGGGAAGCCATGGGATTCAGGCAGGGCTGGCACGTCGATTAGCGAAACACGAATGATTCGACCGGTGCTGGTCAGCGCTCCAATTTCACCGCGTGCGCTGGAAGGTACCTGGGATACCAACACGTCGTGCTTGATTCGCGCTGAGTTGAAGTCCACTTCGGTTCGATCGGCAGTACGTGCGATCTGTCCGGTGGCAGAAAGCAGAACCCAGCATGCACTATCAGAGATTTCCAAAGTGAGCTTGGCCTGCTTGCCGTTACCAACGGCCTCCGGAAGCGCGGTGCCCTTCAACGGGGCCAACTGTGCAGACTTGAGCAACTTGGTACGTCGAGGCGTTCCGAAGGTTTCCGCCATGGTGCCAAGCTCTTCGGAAACGAGGGAGCGCAGTAGCTGATCCGATGCCAAAATCGCGCGTAGCTGTTCGATTTCTTCGCGCAGCTGTTCAGCTTCGGTTTCCAATTCCAACTTGGAATACTTGGTCAGCTGGCGCAGACGCAGTTCCAAAATGTGGTTGGCTTGCGGCTCGCTGAGGTCAAAGACCGTCATCAGTCGTTGACGAGCTTCATTAGTCTGTTCCGATGAACGGATGATGGCGATGACATCGTCGATATCAACAATGGCAATCAACAAACCCTCAACCAGGTGCAAACGATCTTCGCGTTTTGCCAGACGATGAGTGGTACGACGGCGGACTACGTCCAGTCGGTGATCAACGTAAACAGTGAGCAGCTCGCGCAAACCCATGGTTCGCGGCTGGCCGTTGACCAATGCCACGTTGTTGATGCCGAAGGAATCTTCCATCGGTGTGTATTTGTAGAGACTTGCCAAAACTGCGTTGGGGTTAAAACCGTTTTTCAGTTCAATAACCAACTTGAGGCCATGGTGGCGGTCAGTCAGATCAACAACGTCGGAGATGCCAGAGATCTTCTTGTTGTTCACACCATCCTTGACCTTCTCGATGACCTTTTCCGGGCCCACACCGTAAGGAAGCTCGGTGACTACCAAGGCGGACTTACGGGCGGAAAGTTTTTCTAAAGCGACGGTGGCACGAGTGCGGAACAAGCCACGACCGGTACGGTAGGCATCCTTCACGCCGTCCAGACCAACGATGCTGCCACCGGATGGCAAGTCAGGGCCTGGAATGAACTTCATCAGTTCTTCAACGGTGGCTTCGGGCTCAACTAGCAAATGCTGGGCGGCGGCAATAACCTCACCCAAATTGTGTGGGGCCATGTTGGTGGCCATACCCACGGCAATGCCGGTGGTTCCGTTGACCAAAAGGTTAGGGAAGGCAGCAGGAAGAACCTCTGGCTGCATGAACTGATTGTCGTAGTTAGGGATGAAGTTCACGACGTCTTCATCCAAGTTGGCCGTCATTGCTACAGCAGAGGCGGCCAAGCGTGCTTCGGTGTAACGAGGTGCAGCCGGACCATCATCGAGAGAACCGAAGTTTCCGTGGCCATCAATCAAAGGAAGGCGCAGCGAGAAATCCTGGGCCAGACGAACCATCGCGTCGTAAATTGCGGCATCGCCGTGCGGGTGCAATTTACCCATGACTTCGCCGACCACGCGGGCAGACTTCACGTGACCCTTTTCAGGGCGCAAACCCATCTGCGCCATCTGGAACAGGATTCGGCGTTGGACTGGTTTGAGTCCATCGCGTGCGTCGGGTAGAGCACGTGAGTAAATCACCGAGTAGGCGTACTCCAAGAAGGAGGATTCCATTTCATTGGTCACGTCGATATCGACGATGTTCTCAACGAAATCCTCGGGAATCTCTTCAGACTTCTTTCGAGCCATTACTCTATTTGTCCTTCACATACTCTCTTGCGGCCTGAGCGGTCGATACTTCGTGTTGCGTCTGGGCACAACGCGAAGGTCACGACTATCCTAAGCCTATGGTGGATCGTAAACTTTCGGCGGCATATCCGGCACATTGGGAAGCTGATGTTGTGCTTCGCGATGGGACGACAGCGCATTTGCGGCCTATCACCCCGCGTGATGCGCAGGCGTTGCAGGAGATGCATAAGCATCAGTCTGAAACCTCGGTCTACCTACGCTATTTTACGTACAAGTCGTCGCTGACCCCTAAAGAGCTAGAGCGTTTCACCAACGTGGATCACACCAACCGTGTGGCATTCACTGTGGTGCGCGGTTCAAAGATTATCGGTGTTGGAAGATATGACCGTTTAGATAATCCGCGTGAAGCTGAAGTGGCGTTTAACGTCTCTGATGAATACCAAGGCACTGGTATCGGATCAATTCTGCTTGAACACCTCGCAGCGGCAGCCCGAGAAAAGGGCATTGAAAAGTTCGCTGCTGAAGTTTTGCCTGAGAACCGCAAGATGCTCACCGTCTTCTCTGAAGCCGGCTATGCGGTAGCTCGCCATTTTGAAGATGGCGTGGTGATGCTCGAATTCTCCATTAGTCCTACCGAGAAGGCACGAGAAGTCACGGAATCCCGTGAGCACCGTGCCGAAGCCAGCAGTGTGGCCGGGCTTCTGTCACCAGATTCCATTGCGATCGTTGGTGCTAGCCGGACGTGGGGAAAGCTTGGCCATGATGTTCTGGAACGACTTATCGAATCCAAATTCGCCGGCATCGTCTACGCGGTTAATGATGCAGCTTTGGAAGTCGGGGGACTAGTCTCTTACGGCAAGGTCAGCGAAATCCCGGGACCAGTGGATGTGGCGGTGCTCTGCATTCCACGCGAACGAGTATTGGAAACGATCAAAGACTGCGCCGCCCACGGTGTAAAGGCGCTCGTGATCATGTCGGCCGGATACGAATCCGCCGAAGGTCTTGGCGCCCAACGCGAGCTAGTAGCCCTGGCGCGCGCTAACGGGATGCGGGTTGTTGGGCCGGCCTCATTGGGCCTGATCAACACCGATCCTGCCGTGAACTTATACGCCTCGGGCAGCGCCGGCTCACCACAACCTGGCAACGTCGGCTTCTTTAGCCAGTCAGCAGCCATGGGAATGATTCTGCAGGGCGTAGCCATCCAGCAAGGAATCGGTGTCAGTAGCGCGATCTCAGCAGGCCTGCGTGCCGACGTTTCTGGCAATGACGCCATGCAATTCTTTGAAGACGACACACGTACCGATGTCGTTGCCATGTATCTTGAGTCCTTTGGTAATCCCCGTAAATTTGCTCGCATTGCCCGCAGGCTGGCGCGACGTAAACCAGTCGTCGTTGCCAAGACCGATGTGATGGGGCGCAGATTGCCACCGGGCCATTCGGTGCGAGTAGGACAGGCACCGGCCGGCGCAATGAACGCGATCTTGCGCCAATCAGGGGTGATCCGCGTTCGGTCCTCCGAAGAGCTACTCGACGTGTCCTCATTACTCTCAGTTTTCCCGCCACCTCAAGGGCCGAACGTTGCCGTCCTTTCGAACTCCATGACGATTGCCGAAGTGGTTTGCGATGTCGCAGAAACACGGAATCTGAATTCCGTGATCCATGGAGGCGAGCTCGATTACAGTGTGGGCCAATCTCGTGCCCTCCCGATGTTGCGCCGCAGAATTCAGCAGCTGATTGACGACCCTCAAGTGCACACTGTCGTGCTGGCACATTTGCCATATTCCGGATTGGAAACCTCTGCTGTTCTCAAGGTTGCTCGTGAATTCTTAGACCAACCCAAGCCTGTTTTGGCTCTCGTCCCTGGCTTGGCCGATACCAAAATTACCGGTGGGCTCAAACAAGGCGTGCCGTTGTACACCTCGCCCACCACAGCGATCGGTGCGCTAGCCAAGGCCTACGGTTATCAGCAATGGATCGACGTGCCCTATGAGGCCATCGAAGAGCCGGAAGGCATCGATGTTGACGGTGCCGCCGACTTCCTCAACGAACTGGGAAAATCCGTCTCGGGTTCCAACTTGTTAGAACTCACCGAATCTCAGGCGCAAAAGCTGCTTGGTTTCTACGGCATCGAAATTTTTGGATCTCGCGTGGTCAACACGGTTTCCGAGGCCATCAAAGCGGCCGATGAATTGGGCTGGCCGGTAGCACTGAAAGCCAATGATCCAGACTTGCGTCAGCGTCTAGATCTTGGCGGAGTACGGTTGAGCATTCCGGACCGTGCCAGCCTGGAATCCAATTTCACCCACATGAAGTTACTGATGAAAACCTACGGAGTGGATGCCCTTGAAGTTCAGAGCATGGCCCCGGCTGGTCAAGCTTGCGTGCTTAAGGCAGTGGAAGACCCGTTGCTTGGGCCCGTGATTTCCTTTGGCCTCAGTGGAGATCCGGTAAATCTCTTAGATGACTGGGCTCATGGGGTAGCGCCGCTGTCCGCTCACGATCTTGAACAACTCATTAGGCGTCCGCGAAGCAGCGTTCGGTTGTTGGGATATCAGGGGCTCGCCGCAGTGGACCTCGAAGCACTGAAGGACTTTATTACTCGCGTGTCTCTCTTCAAAGACAATCACCCCGAAATCACGGTGGCAAAGTTTGCGCCCATCTCGGTGTCAGCAGATTCGCTGAGCGTCTTGTCGGTGAATATTCAGATCAGCAATGCTGAGCAACGAATTGATAGCGTCCGCCGGGCGTTACGAAGCTGAGCGCAATCGCCCAACGTGAATTGACCTCGTCAACTGAGTAGAATCGAGTTATGAGTTCTCCAACATATTCGACTGCTCCTGGCGCTGAGCTTCAAGACGATCTGGTTCGTGCAGGTTTTTACCCGCAGATGGTCCAGGATGTACTTGCTGAAGCAATGATGAATCAGCCAGTGCTTGACCACTATGTTCATCTGGAAACTCATTTCGACAACACTGAAGTTCACCGACACATTACGGTCATGGTGATGAGTGAAAAAGTTCTGTTTATCTTGCATGTTGATGACCAGCAGCTCGATGATCATGGCAAAGATGTCATGGCTCAGGTTTCGGTCGAAATGATTGCACTTGCACGCATTGCATCGGTCGCAACCAGCTTTGTGTACCATCAGCCGCAGCACTATTCGGCAGCGGATCCAGTCAAGGAACTGACCTTCGGAATGTCGTGGGGTGGCACCAAACGCATCGATCTGGCTCCCGCTGATTGCGGTGACCCACAATGCGAGGCCGACCACGGTTTGAACGGTACTTCACAACCAGAGGACTTAGTGATTCGGGTGAGCGCTGAAGCTGATGGGCAACGTGCGGTCAACAAGGCGCGCGAATTTGCTGTCCGACTACGTTTGGCTACGATCTCTTGAGCCATAATGACGAGGTAAATGTGTCTGAACTTGCGGTCCCATCAACCAAAATTCCTGATGCACCGAAGTACGGGCAAGCCACCCTCTCAGAGATCCTGCCCTCTGCGGCTACGGCCTTGGGAGTACCGGGATTCGCCAACGCTTTGGGCTTGAAAAAGACCAAGCGCGTTGTAGTGATCATGGTGGACGGTTTGGGTTGGAACCAGCTCAAGAGCCACACAGGGCATGCACCTTTCTTGCGATCTTTATTTGCCGATGGGCAAAAATTGGGCACCGGTTTTCCCTCAACCACTGCAACTTCCCTGAGTAGCTTGGCCACCGGTGTCACTCCAGGGGAGCACGGCATGCTCGGATACGATGTGGTGGATCCGGCGCAACGTCGAGTAGTCAACCAACTAGGTGGCTGGCCGGCAGACCTGAATCCGGAAGCTTGGCAAACTCAGCCAACCGTATTCCAAAAAGTAGCCGAACACGGCGTACACGTGGCCACGGTTTCAATCCCAATGTTCGCCAAATCAGCATTGACCCGTGCTTCTCTGCGCGGTCCTGTGTTTGTCGCAGCGAACCAGCCAATGGCACGAGCCAAAGCCACCCACAACGTATTCGATTCACATCGTAGTGCGCTGGTCTACACCTACTTCAACGAGCTAGATAAGACGGGTCATAAGTTCGGTGTTGACTCCAGTCAGTGGCGAGACACCCTTGAGGAACTCGACTACGTCATCAAGTCGCTGGTGTCTCGACTGCCTGAAGAAACCACGGTGCTGATTACTGGGGACCATGGAATGGTCGACGTTCCCGAATCGCAGCGCATCGACTACAGCCAGTACCCAGAACTTGTTGAGGGAGTGGAGCTAACCAGCGGTGAACCTCGCGGGGCACAACTAACCTTTGCCGTCGAAACAGACGAGGCCGGCAGGCAACGAGTCAAAAATGCCTGGCACAAAGAATTTGGTACCAAAGCTTGGATCATGACACGCCAAGAAGCGGTGGAACGTGGTTACTTTGGCCCGATCACCGATGAGCACCAGGCACGTCTGGGAGATCTGATGATCCTAGCGGCAGAGTCAATAGCCTTTTACGACGGTCGTCGGGTTGCTCCGATGGCTTTCGACATGGTGGGACAGCACGGTTCGCTCACAGCGGGGGAGCGCTTCGTTCCGCTGTTAGTGCACCGAACCAAATAAGAATTTGATAAAAAATATGCGATTGGGGTAGCACCAGAAGGTGCTACCCCAATCGCATATTGTCCCTCTACTGAGGGCTAAGAATCTGTATCCTTCTTGCGCTTGCCAAACATGATGTCGTCCCAGCTAGGAACCGACGAACGCTTGGCCTTGCGAGGTGCAGAGTCATCGTTCTGCTCGGACTGCTTGTCGTCAGCGTCAGAATCATCATGATCTGAATCGGTCACAACCATCAGCTGAGAAGTGCGAGGCGAGATACCCTGCGGAAGGTTCGGCAACGAGTCATCTTCTTCCGCATCGTACTTGCTCATGCCACGCTCAATGATGTCGTTGAAGCGTGACTCGCGCTCAGGATCCTGATCCTTGGGGCGCTGTCCACGACGAGCGTTGAGGAGAGTTACCAATTCCTCGGTCTCGTCAGCTTCAGGAGCGTTGGATGCTGGTGGCTCAGGCTCAGCCTGGCCTACCGCAGCGACCGGGCGGAAGTAGTCAGGCGCTACTTGCTCGCTCAAGGTCTGTGCCCAGCGGTTGAGGTTCTTCAAAGATTTGCGTGCTGGGGAGAACGACCAGCGGGCAACGTTTCCAGCGGCACTCTGCGCATCGGTACCGAGGGATTCAACGTTGTCGCTAGGCAACGGAGAATCAAATTCAACGGTAATGATCCACTGACCCTCAGGATCTTTCCAAGAGTTCCAGCGCGCAGAATCGCTGTCGATGTGCAACTGGTTAAAACGGTGCACAACCATCGAGCCCAAGTCTGCTGGTTCTTCACCAAAGACTTCGCGGTATTCAGCATCGGTCTGTGGACCGGACACCTCTACACGACGAGCGAGTTCAGCCATGTGCTCACGTTCAGCGAGTACAGGGCCCTCATACTTAACGATGTCCTCGACTGGGATGTCCCATTCGAGCGACAGATCATAGGCAGAAGCACCGGCGCGAACTCGCGCCTGAATTTCACGCGGCGAGTGGACAGAGGATTCCTCACGGTTCCTTGGAGCCCGCGAACGGGCTATTTCTGCCATTGCACTGCGCAGTGCATCGTCAACGGGGAGCTCGTAGCTCATCCCGTCGTCACTGCTGACCTGCAGGCTGGAACCATTTTCATGAATTCCTACCAGTCTCAGCTGACGCATTAATACCCTCCACACGCTCTATTTCCTGAGTAAAACTCTGCCACCTTGAAGCCTGAATTCCTACCACCGCCCCGGGTGTGGCGCAAGAATAGTCATCAACTTCACGTCTTATTTCGTGTTCCTTCAGCCTGTGGCATACCAAGTAGCCCGAGGGAATGGATTTTGCGTAAAAACGTTATACTTCTATGCCGGTATGAGTTTTCACCCAGTGATGCTGCCGGCATGGACGAAACACCTGCAGGAAAGAGCAAAAAACGATCATGACATTTGAATCTGCTGCACCAACGATGCTCTCAGAAGAGGACCGCGCCAAGGAAATTGCATCGCTCAAGGCCGGTAAGACTGTCGAGATGGCGAACCTCATCGATGAATCGGAAACCTCTTTGGCTGAGGACTTCGTTTTGCCTGGTGGAGAGACGGCTCAAGAAGAAGCAAGCATCGAGGTCATGGCCGAGCAAGCTGACGAGTTCACTTGTGCATCCTGCTTCATGGTTCGACATCGCACTCTGCTCGCTCGCGAAGACAACGGGCAGAAATTCTGCAGCGAGTGCGAAGGATAGATCCTCAACGCTTTTGCTAAGCGTTGAGGATCTAAGGGTGCTACGTAGAACTACGGGTCAGTGCTTCCTATAGGTCAGAAGGACTACTGGTCTTCGTTGACCCCGTGAGCCTTTTCCAGTTTCTCGGCTTCGAGCTTTCCTTCTTCGGTGAATTCGTACATAACGCCGGAGAGTGCCGCGGCCAATTCTTCGGGGCGGCGAGTAGAGATCAGCCAGTACGGGGTGGTGTCACGTTCGTCGGTGACTTCCATCTTCACAACGCCGTCGAGCCAGCCTCGAAGCACCATATAGGCCAGCCCATGAAGCTTCTGTCCACGCTGCTTAAACGCATCGTTGCCGCGGTAGCCGGTGACTTCACCGATGAACTCTCGTTCAATGCTGGCTCGACCAGCCGAGACGGTGCTTTCGGTAACTTCGATTGCCGGTACGCGCACGAGGAAAATCACTACCAGGGCGATTAGGAAAGCAGCTCCAACGCTCCACCCAAGAATGACGTTGATTGGCGCCACCGCAACACCGGCAGTTATGGCAATAATGATTGGCCAAATCCAGGTGCTGGCTGAAGGCCAGAGTTTTTCGGTGTACAGAACGCGCGAAGCCTCAGGGCTGGTATTACTCATGATTCCAAGTTTAGGCAATATTTCTTTGAACGAGGACAGCGCCGGTGTGGACAGCTCATTCTAAGATCTGCGCGATAGAGTTAAGCCAAAGAAACAAGCGAACCACCAAGTCACAAAACACCCCGGGGGACTACCAAACCGATGAGTGAGCCAACAATCTCGATTGCCATCAAGATGCTCGATAGTGAACTGCCCGTTCCGAGCTACTCGCATCCTTCAGATGCAGGCGCTGACTTGCACGCCCGCGAAGGTGCAGTGCTTGAACCGGGTGAACGTGCCTTGGTGCGAACCGGTATCGCTCTGGCAATTCCTCACGGGTACGTCGGACTCGTGCACCCGCGAAGCGGCCTCGCTACCAAGCACGGAATCACAGTGGTCAATGCACCGGGTACTGTTGATGCTGGCTACCGTGGTGAGATCATGGTCACTCTGCTAAATACAGATAAGGCTGAATCCTTCACTATCAACCGAGGCGATCGCATCGCCCAGCTGGTTATTCAGAAAGTTGAGCAGGCGGCCTTCACGCCTGTCGATTCACTGGAGGAGACCGCACGAGGAGCCGGCGGCTTTGGATCTACTGGCGGATTCAACGCCTAACAAAGACCAGCGGACAGTAAGCCCAGATTTTTAAGGACACCATGATTTTCAAGCGTAAAAAATCCAAAGAGCAGGAACCGGCCGTCGAATCCAACGACGTCGCTACTGAAACTTCTGAAACCACTGAATCCTCTGAGCCTAATGAGCCTAAGGCCGGCCCATTCGACATTAATGATGTTGAGAACACGGACGAGTATTTAGACTTCGGGTCGATTCTTATCAAGCCGGTGAGCGGTTTGAAGGTGCGCATGGACGTTGAAGAGTCCAACCAGCGTGTGATCGCAGTGTCGCTGGAAGTTGCTGAGTCGCGCGTCCAGCTGATGGCTTTCTCTTCCTCCAAGTCGCAGTCGCTGTGGCCTGGCATCAAAGACAAAATCAAGAGTGACATCACCGCCCAAAATGGTGAGATCTTTAAGCGCGACGGTGCCTACGGTGAAGAACTGCTGGCGCGCGTTCCACAGCAACTACCCGATGGCCGTGACGGTCATGTAGCGCTACGTTTTGTCGGCATCGACGGACCTCGCTGGTTCCTGCGTGCAGTCATCGGTGGCAGCGCAATTTCTGATGAAGAAGCAGCCCAAACCGTCGAAAACGTCCTGCGCGATGTCATCGTGAACCGTGGCGACAAGCCACTGCCTCCGGCCGAATTGTTGCCACTGAACGTGCCAGCGAATGCGCAGACCCGCCCGGTAGGCGAGGAAGCAGAACCAGAGCTAAAGCGTCCCGAACGCGGCCCTGAGATCACCCAGATTGGCTAGAGATGGCGCTCAACGGTAAGCCCGTTACCCCGCAACTGGGGCCAGCGGATCCGACACTGGACTACTTGTGCTTGGATAACCTGTCCCAGTTACCGGCCAAGGGCAGAGTGAAGCACACCGGTTACGTTCAATCGGTGAGTTACTCGCCTTCAAATCAGGCACCGTTGCTCAAGGCCGTGGTGGTGGACAAGCTAGGCAGCGTTGCTGCCCGTCGAGGCACCGTCGCGCACGTGAGACTGGTGTTTATGGGACAAAAATCTGTTCCTGGCATCAAGCCTGGGGTGAAGGTGCAGTATTCGGGAATGGTCGCGCCCGTAGAGCAAGTCCCGACGATTTTTAATCCGCGCTACATCATCGTTCCTGTCGCCCGAGGGTAACCGGAGCAAGTTTCCGCCGACGCGGGGCAGTGTCAGTGCCGTTGAACCAATGGAAGTGAGCAGGATGCACAACGAGGACTCAGAGCAGCAGGAGCAACCTGCGCCTGCGCCAAACCAGCAACAAAGTTTTGCCGCGATGATCGGCGCAAATTCGAAAATTGCTCAGAACGCAGATGGCGGAATCGACCTGCTGTCCACCGTGGGTGGTGTGCGTGGCATCTTAGAAACCGTCGTGCCAGGTTTTGTATTCATCATGGTTTTTGCGCTGAGCTCCAACTTGACCTGGGCTCTGATCTCTTCGATTGGCCTTGGCGTGATCTTCATGGTCATCCGCATGACCAAACGCTCTAGCCTGGTCCAGTCGGTGTCCGGCCTGATCGGAATCTTGATTTGTGCCTTTGCCGCTCGCCATTCCGGTAATGCCAAGGACTACTACATTCCCGGCTTCTACACCTCTGGCGCCTACCTGCTGGGCCTAATCATTTCCGTGGTCATCCGTTGGCCACTGATCGGATTGTTGTTCGGCTTCATTCGCAATGAAGGCGTCGAATGGCGCAAGAAGGCCGATCGCCTGCGTCGCTACCAGATTGCCACGTGGATCGTGATTGCGGTGTTTGCCGCACGCCTAGCGGTGCAGCTACCGATGTACTACACCGACCACGTTGTGGCCTTGGGGCTAGCCCGTGCACTAATGGGTGTACCCCTGTATGCAGCCGGTCTGTGGTTCGCCTGGTTACTTTCCAAACCAGCCGAGACCACAAACGTTGCCGCCCAAGATCCGACCGTAGGTTAGCGGGTCGCGTCGCGCAAGGTGCGGCGCAGTAGAGGTTCTGCTTGTGGGGTGGTGATGAAGAAGATTTCATCGCCACCCTCAACTACATCGTCGGCACTTGGTGGGAACGGCGTCTTATCACGTACTACAGCCATCAAGGTGGTGTCCTGCGGCCAACTAACGCGACCGATAGCGCGGCCAATGAGCGCAGAATCATGCGGAACCGTGAACTCGACCATGTAGACCTCACCGGTCTTCAAAGTCAGCAGACGCACCAAGTCACCAACTTCCACCGCTTCCTCGACCAGAGCAGTCATCAATCGCGGAGTGCTCACCGCGACGTCAACGCCCCATGCGTCATCAAACATCCACTCATTTTTAGGATTATTGACGCGTCCGACGGTACGACGAATTCCGAACTCACTCTTAGCCAGCAGTGAGACCACTAGGTTGACCTTGTCATCACCACTGGCAGAGACTACAACGTCATAGTCCTCAAGATGAGCTTGTTGCAACACGGCAAGCTCGCAAGCATCGCCAATTAACCACTTGACGCCTTCAAGATCTTCGCGCTGTGCCATCTCTGGCTGGATGTCGATCAGCAAAACTTCGTGACCGTTGATCACAAGCTCTCGGGCGATAGAGGAACCGACTGAGCCGGCTCCGGCAATCATGACCTTCATGGAATGCCTCTCAATTAGTCGTTGGACAGGGGAGCAGGTGGGCTTGCAAGAATCTTTTCGACGTCCTTGCTCTGATCCAGACGCATCATCACGTGGACCAAATCGCCACCCTGCAATCGCGTGCGGTTTTGCGGGATCGTTCCCTCGCCAAAGCGAGTCAGATAGGCGACACGAACCCCAGAAGCTGCTTCTAAGTCCTTAACGAGTCGTCCGTACCAACCTCGATTCAGCGCCACTTCTGAGAGCACTAATCGGCCCGAAGGCTCGCGGTAGTCACCACGCATCGAGTAGTCCGGCAGGATGCGTCGTAATACCTGGTCGGTACTCCAACGCACAGCGGCCACCGTAGGGATACCCAAACGCTGATAGATTTCGGCGCGTCCTGGGTCATAAATGCGAGCGACTACATGTGGCACGTTGTAGGTTTCGCGGGCTACACGGGTAGCAAGAATGTTGGAATTATCACCGCTAGATACAGCGGCAAAAGCGTACGCGCCATCAATTTTGGCTGCTTGTAATGTGTCGCGGTCAAAACCGCGTCCGGTGACAGTAAAACCAGAGAAGTCTGTACTCAATCGGCGGAAGGCATGAGCATCCTGATCAATGATGGCTACTGAATGCCCCGCTGAATCCAGTGTATGGGCCAACGAAACGCCGACGCGTCCGCACCCCATGATCACAAAATGTGCCACCGAGAACTCCTTGGATTGCTGCTTGTGGTGATTGACCGGCGCACCGCCTAAGTGTGCTCCGAATGCAACAATAGCGCTGTTCGGGTCAAGATTATTGGCGGTGAACCTCCCGTGTGGTTTGCACACCTGCGATAACGTTATCTCGTGCCTGCATTATTTGATGGTCTCAAGAGGATTCTTGTGGGTCGGCCTTTCAGCACTGAACAGCTGAAAAAGAAGCCGCTCCCACCAAACGTAGCGTTGCCGATTTTCTCCTCCAGCGCCCTGTCCTCTTTGGCGTACGCGCCAGATGAAGTCCTGCTGACGCTGGCTATGGCCGGTGTCGCGGCAGCGATGCTGTCCCCAGCAGTGGGATTGGCAGTCCTCGCCGTTCTGGTGGTGCTGGTGCTCTCGTACCGGCAATCGGTTGTTGAGTACCCCTCCGGTGGTGGCGACTATGAAATCGTCAAGAAGAACTTGGGTGCGCGTCCCGGTACAGCGGTGGCAGCGGCGCTGTTGGTGGACTTTGTCTTGACCGTTGCGGTGTCTAGCTCCTCGGCTGCTGCTTACCTGAGCGCCATTTTCCCGGTACTAGGTGAACACAAAGCCTGGGTTGCTGCCGCGCTGGTGGCACTGTTGGTAGTTGGCAATTTGCGTGGCACCGGGCAAGGAAAATGGACCCTAGCAATTCCGGTGTACCTCTTTGTTGCGGGAATGCTGGCCCTTGTCGCCATCGGCGGCGTGATGGCATTGACCGGAAACCTTGGCCACGCGCCAAGTGCTGAGTTCACTATTGTCCCCGAAGCACAGTTCTCCAATGGCCTGCACGGCGTGGTTGGAGCATTGCTGATCTTGCGTGCCTTCAGCACTGGATCTGCCGCACTAACGGGTATTGAAGTCCCCATCTCCAACGTTCAAACTTTGGCTAAGCCGCGAGCAAAAAACGCCGGAAGAATCTTGTTGGTTCTTGGCCTGCTCTCGGGCGTATTAACTTTGGGAACATTGATGCTGGCGCGTGCCACCGGGATTAAGGTTGTCGCCGATCCTCAGGCGTCGTTCTTGCTTGATGGTCAGCCAATTTCGCCGAACTTCGTGCAGGTGCCGGTATTGGGACAGCTGGCCCAGGCGGTCTTTGGTGACTACACTTTAGGTCTGATCGTAGTGTCCGTGTTGACCATCGCCGTCTTGCTTTTGGCTGGTAATCAGGCCTTCAACTCTTTCCCATTGCTGGCCAGCCATTTGGCCACCGACGGGTTCTTGCCTCGACAGCTGCGAACACGTGGCGATCGTCTTGGCTTCTCCAACGGCATCCTCTCCTTGGGCGTTGCCGCAATTATCTTGGTGCTGCTCTTCCACGGTGATGTCACTTCGATGGTGCAGCTCTACGTCGTGGGCGTCTTTGTTTCCTTCACGCTGAGCCAGCTGGGCATGCTGACCCACTGGAAGCGCGTCCTTGTCCCCATCTCGGACCGTAAAATTCGAGCTGTTAAGCAACGCAAACGCCTGCTGAACCTGGTTGGTTTGGTCCTGTCAGCGTTGGTTCTTGTTGTTGTGCTGGCCACCAGATTTGTTCATGGTGCATGGCTGGCGCTGCTGGGCATCCTCGTATTGATGTTCATCATGCATGGCTTGCAGCGCCACTATCAAAAGGTTGATGACGAACTCGAGGTCGACGAAGACTACGCCGTCACCGCACTGCCATCGCGTGTTCACGCGTTGGTTCTGGTCTCTACCGTGCGCAAACCGGTGCTTCGCGCTCTGGCCTTCGCGCGGGCTTCGCGGCCCTCAAAGTTGGAAGCGATCATCGTTGACGTGGAACGGGAAAAAACCGAGACCACCCTCGAAGACTGGGACCGACTGGGGATCCCCGTTCCGATTACGGCCTTGGCTTCCCCCTACCGCGATATTCCTGGAGCGCTGATCGAACATATTCGTTCCATCAAGCGCGAGTCCCCGCGAGAACTCATCGTTGTCTACATTCCCGAGTATGTGGTGGGCCAATGGTGGGAACAGCTGGTACACAACCAAACTGCGCTCCGCGTAAAGAACCGCCTGCACTATGAACCGGGCGTTGTGATCGCTTCGGTGCCGTGGCGTCTGCGCAGTGCCTCAAACAACCTAGGCGGCGGAGCGACCGAAGAGTCTTCCGCACACCGCTAAAAATGCTTCCTACGAAAGACGAAAAAATGACTGAATCATCAACGTTGCAAGTACGTTTGGGCAATATCGCCCACGGCGGTCACACCGTCGCTCGCCATGAGGGGCGCGTGATTTTTGTGCGTCACGGTATTCCCGGAGAACTTGTATCGGTGCGTTTGACTGACTCGGCCCCGGAAGCGAAATTTTGGCGTGCAGATGTAGTTGAGGTCCATGAAGCCAGTGAGCACCGAGTGCCACACTTCTGGGATGCGGCTGATGCACTCAAGCACCGTGATCCCGTGGGCGGTGCTGAATTTGGGCACATTTCCTTGGCTCACCAACGCGAGTTGAAGTCACAGGTAGTGGCCGAACAGTTCACCCGCTTGGGCGGCATGAAAGCTGAGGATTACAACTTCCCCCAGGTCCAACAAGTTGCTGGTTCAACTGACGGTTTGGGCTGGCGCACACGCATGTCCTATTCGGTTGATGCCTCCGGCAACTTGGCCATGAGTGGCTTCCGAAGCAACCAGCTCACCGCCATTACTTCGATGCCATTGGCTCATCCAGCCATCGAGGCTAGCGGAATCTATGCGGTGAACTATTCGGGTATTGACCGCGTTGAAGTAGCGGTGTCCAGTTCGGACGATCGTACGATTTTGGTTTTGCTCTCCGAGGCAAGCTCCGGTGCTGCGCTGAAGGTGGCCAAGCAATTCCCAGAAGGCGTGAACGTCGCTTCGTTCACCCAGCGTGGTGGTTCCGCCTCTGACGGCAAGGGTTCATTGGAGATCTTGGCTGGCTCGCCCTGGCTGAATGAAAAAGTGCTGGGGGAGAAGTACCGGATTACCGGCGAAGGCTTCTGGCAGGTGCACCGCAGCGCCGCGACCCTGCTTTCGGAACGAGTAGTGGATCTACTTGATCCTGTTCGTGGTGAACAGCTGGCCGATCTTTATGCAGGCGCTGGCTTGTTCTCCGTTCCCTTGGCCAAGGCTGTGGGACAAGAAGGACGGGTCTTCTCCATTGAGGGAGCACCAGGCACCCACGCGGACGCTAAAAAGAATCTTCGCGATTATCCTCAGGCCACCGTCATTCGCGGCCGGGTAGAGCACGTACTACGTCAGGTCTCCCGTGACGCGAAGCTAGATGGCGTGGTCCTTGATCCACCGCGTACCGGTATCGACAAGCAAGTTGCTGCTGAATTGGGTAGCAGTGGTGTCTCACGTATTTGTTACGTCTCCTGTGACCCTGCATCTTTCGCCCGAGATATCTCGCGTTTGACCGCTCGCGGCTACGAATTAGAGCACGTGGAGATTCACGATTTATACCCACATACTCACCACATGGAGTCCATTGGCCTCTTCGTGCGCCGTTAATCACCTGAATTTGTCCGTTGAGACACGAATTTTGGTCAAAGTTTATTCCGAGGAGTCTTTTTCTGGCAGTTGGCGATAGACTGTTTTTAGCTCTGCCGCGCTAGGAACCTGACTATCTCAGTTAGGAACTCCTAACTGGAATTACAGTGTGCGCGTGCAACAGTATGAGTGTCTGGCGAGAGGAGTCCCACGTGAGCAATGTGGACAGCTTCGGTGCCAAGGGCGTACTTGACGTCAATGGAACCGAATACGAAATTTACCGACTGAATGCGGTCGAAGGCTCAGAAAGCCTTCCCTACAGCCTTAAGGTTCTGCTTGAGAACCTGCTTCGTACCGAAGATGGCGCGAACGTAACTAACGAGCACATCAACGCACTGGGTCAGTGGGATGCGTCGGCGCAACCTAACACTGAAATCCAGTTCACCCCAGCGCGAGTCCTGATGCAGGACTTCACTGGCGTGCCTTGTGTTGTTGACTTGGCCACCATGCGCGAGGCCGTCAAGGAACTCGGTGGCGATCCAACCCGTGTTAATCCATTGGCACCTGCCGAAATGGTTATTGACCACTCTGTGCAGATTGATACCTTCGGTTTCAAGGGCGCTGTAGAGCGCAACATGGAAATCGAGTACCAGCGCAATGGTGAGCGTTACCAGTTCCTGCGTTGGGGCCAGACTGCGTTTGACGACTTCAAGGTCGTTCCACCAGGAACCGGCATCGTGCACCAGGTCAACATTGAGTTCCTGGCACGTACCGTAATGACCCGCGAGGTCGACGGCGTACTGCGCGCTTACCCAGATAGCTGCGTAGGCACCGACTCCCACACCACCATGGTCAACGG
>CAACWO010000055.1_pt1 | contig 34403 bp, 30 predicted proteins | sample 2275661 | NCBI WGS metagenome assembly CAACWO01 (sample SAMEA5312466, study PRJEB27640) | indoor metagenome | biome: indoor environment; feature: uncontrolled; material: polymer concrete tiles wood | place: Germany | collected 2014-07-07 | reverse complement strand
AAGGACATGGTGACCCTGCTGGAGAAGGTCATGCAGTCGAACAAGTCGCTGCTGATCATCGCCGAAGACGTTGAAGGCGAAGCGCTGGCTACCCTGATCTTGAACAAGATCCGTGGCCTGTTCAAGTCTGTTGCTGTTAAGGCTCCAGGCTTCGGTGACCGCCGCAAGGCAATGCTCACCGACATCGCACTGCTTACCGGTGGCCAGGTTGTTTCCGAAGAAATCGGCCTGTCCCTAGATAACGTAGGCCTCGAAGTTCTAGGTACCGCCCGCAAGGTCGTTATCACCAAGGACGAGACCACCATTGTTGAAGGTGGCGGCGAAGCCGACGCAATCGAAGGCCGCAAGGCTCAGATCGCAGCCGAGATCAAGAACACCGACTCGGACTACGACCGCGAGAAGCTGCAGGAGCGCCACGCAAAGCTCTCCGGCGGTGTTGCTGTGCTGAAGGCCGGCGCTGCAACCGAGGTTGAGCTCAAGGAGCGCAAGCACCGCATCGAAGACGCCGTGCGTAACGCAAAGGCAGCCGTTGAAGAAGGCATCGTCGCCGGTGGTGGCGTTGCATTGATTCAGGCTGGTGCTGCTGCATTCGCCAAGCTTGAGCTGGAAGGCGACGAAGCAACCGGCGCGAACATCGTTCGTGTTGGCATCGAAGCTCCACTGAAGCAGATTGCACTGAACGCTGGCATGGAGCCAGGCGTTGTCGCCGACAAGGTCAAGGGCCTGCCTGCTGGCCACGGCCTGAACGCTGCAACCGGTCAGTACGTGAACCTGCTTGAAGCTGGCGTCAACGACCCAGTGAAGGTAACCCGTTCGGCACTGCAGAACGCTGCTTCTATCGCTGGCCTGTTCCTCACCACCGAAGCTGTTGTTGCAGAGAAGCCAGCACCTGCTGGCTCTGCCCCAGCTGGTGGCGATGACATGGGTGGCATGGGCGGAATGGGCGGCTTCTAATAAGCCCCCTGCTGCAGATGTAGCGCATTAACTAAGCTGATGGCCTGGTACCCACAAGGTACCAGGCCATCAGTTTCTTAACCAGCGCAAAACAAGTGCTAGAGCCAGGTGTGGAGCAAATTCAATTCCCGGTTCAGGTTGGCACGAGCAGCTAATTCCCAAAGTTCGCGTCCGTCTTGCGTACCGTAGATTGAAGCCTTGGACACCAGGGCCGAGAGAATCTTGATGCGCCCGGCAGCCAGCACGCTTTGTGGCAGGTGCGCATATTCTTGATAGATCGCCTGAGCATAGCGTTCATAGGCCGGCTGGGGCCGGGCCAAAACTTCTAGATCTGCGTCGCACAGAATCCGTCCCAGGACGTTAGACTCAGCAGGATCATGGCTAGCGGTGAGCATCACCAGTTCGCTGATTCGGGCAACCGAGGCGGATGAGAGTATGCCCTCCAAGAGTTCACGGGCGAGCACCGCAGACTTAAATTCATCTTCGCTTGTGCCGTCGTAGACCGCATCGTGGAACCACGCAGCCAACTGCAGTTGCATCAGTTCTTCACTGTGCACCTTGCCCTTAGCCAGCTGGTCAATGGCTTCGAGCACAGAGAGCAGATGAACGCGGTCGTGATAGTAGCGATGGGCTTGGGACCACATTTTCAGTAGTTCCTTACCCATGCGCGGTTCGGTGGGTAGGGTGTGAGCCCAGCGACGTAGCAAGATACCATCGAGTTTTTCTGGACGATACTTGGCTGGGATGCGTAATCCTGAAGAGACCAGGGTGCGCACTAGCTGGCCACCGCTGACCTCTTGTGCGCCTGCCTGAACCAACTGCGCGTAACGTTCCTGAGGAACGTCGTAGTGGTCCTTGTCGAACGCCCTAGAAGAGATTTCTTGGTCTTTGGCGAATTCGTGGAGCTCTTTGAGGGAGCGATCCGAAACCAAATGGGAAAAGAGCGTACCGTGCGCAGGCCAACGCGGCGGGTCGATCAGAATACTCATGGACTAAGCCTACTGATCAACCAGCCGCGTTGTTGCCACAGGGCTAGTAGCGGAACAGCGAGGTGTTGACCTGCTCCACTTCCTCGTACTGCATCGACGCATGATTCAGGGCCGCAGCAATACTGCTCAGCGCTTCTTCAATTTGCACATGGGTGGAACGCCATTCAACAACGATGGACTGGAATGATGCGGCAGCAGAACCCTGCCAAGTGCTCTGTAGTTGGTCTAGATTCATTTGCATCGTCGAAACTTCATGACGTAAACGATCAATGGTGTTCATGACCGCCTGCGATTTGACCTGCATCTCACCGGTATTGGTGGAGAACGTGCTCATGGAATTCATCCTTTCCTTGATGGCTGTGTCGGTTAGTCGATGCAACCAAACTAGAAAGGATCCTGCCTGCGCTGTGCGGTAGCGGTGCTGAATGTGGATAAACCTAGCCCTGAAGGTTATGAGCCGGTTGAGTTTTCGTCGTCGATCTCTGGTTCAGGGCGTTCAACTACGGGGACGTACGGCATCGAAATCGACATGGTCGCACCGCCACCAGGAGTATCGGAAAGTGCCACAGAGCCACCATGTTGCTGCACGATCGCGGCAACGATGGCTAGACCTAGTCCCGAGCCTCCAGTTTCTCGCTGGCGGGAGCTGTCGGCACGGTAGAAGCGCTCGAAGATACGCTTGGCATCATCGGGAGGAATGCCCGGCCCATGGTCGCGAACTTCAACCACCGCATCCATGGCACCAGCCACCAACGACCGGACGCCCACGGCAATCTCAATCGGCGTGCCCTCAGGGGTGTAGCGCAGCGCGTTGGTGAGCAGGTTGGCGATGATTTGGCGGATTCGTGCGTCGTCGCCCAGCGTGCTAGCGGGGCTGGGGCGCTCGGTAGTTAGACCCACGAGCTTCACCGTTCGATCCGGTGCTCTCACCTTGGTGTCTTCCACCGCATCTTGGCCAAGAACCAGCAAGTCCACCGATTGCTTCTCCATGGGGCGCTGCTCATCAAGTCGGGCCAGCATCAACAGGTCTTCGACCAGTCGGGCCATGCGTTTGGATTCAGCTTCAATGCGGCCCATGGCCGAGTCCATCGCCTCAGGATCAGCCAAGCCACCGTAGCGGTAAAACTCGGAGTAGCCCTGAATGGTCACCAGCGGAGTGCGCAACTCATGAGAGGCGTCCTGAATAAATCGGCGCATCTTGCGTTCCGAGGCTTCGCGATCCAGGAAGGCCTTTTCAATTTGCGCCAGCATCGCGTTCAGCGAGCGGGAGAGCCGGCCGACTTCGGTTTCTGACGGGTAGTCCTTCACACGCTGGGAGAGATCACCATCGGCAATCATCGAGGCGGTGCGCTCCACATTAATCAGCGGTCGCAGAGACCTGCCGGTGAGCCCGTAGGCGATCATGGACATCAAGAGGGCTGCAAGCATACCGGTTGAAAGCACCAATACGGCGGTTTGCCGCACCGTGGTGTTCACATGATCCAACGGAAGAGCCAAGAATAGGTTCAGATTGCTGCTCTGTAAGGGCACCATCATGGTGCGCCACCCTGCCGAGTTGCGATAGCTACCGGGCACGGTGGAGGGCACCAGAGGATGTTCTGCAAGCTTCTGGATCTCTTGTGGATCCAGTAGCGGTTGATCGGAGCCGTTGGTCGGTGCAACGCGCGATCGAGGCATCACGTACACCAGCGTGCCATCGGCATCGCGGATGTCGGCATATGAGCTATTCAGACCCATCAAGGTTGGGTCAAAATCGGAGCTTGTACCGTCTTCGTTCAGCGAATGAACGTAGGCCTTGTTAAGCCCGTAGGCCATCGTGGGCCACGAAGCGTTGAGCTGAACGTCGATTTGCTTGGTCATCGAAATCCTCAGCGTGTGTGCTGAGCTCAGCGCGGTGGCAACGATGGCGAAGACCATCAGCCCGAGCATGACGATGACGAGCTTGGTCCTCATTGAGGTACGGCGCCAATGGGCCCGGATCGACTTCATATGCTGACCTTACAAGCCCTCTTTACTACTCGAAGAATTCCTAGCGACGATCTGGGGTGCGCATCAGGTAGCCCACGCCACGCTTGGTCTGAATCAGTGCAGGCCATTCAGGGCGGTCAACCTTGCGACGCAGGTAGGAAATGTAGGATTCAACGATTGATGCGTCTCCGTTGAAGTCGTACTCCCACACATGATCCAGGATCTGTGACTTGGAGAGCACGCGGTTAGGGTTCATCATCAGGTAGCGCAGCAGCTTGAACTCGGTAGGGGAGAGGTCAATAACCTCACCGGCGCGAGTTACCTCATGTGCGTCGTCATCCAGCTCAAGGTCGGCAACCACGATGGTGGCGCTTTCTTCTTCGCCGTTGGAAGTGCGGCGCAGTACCGCACGGATACGCGCGACCACCTCGTCCAGGCTAAATGGCTTGGTGACATAGTCATCGCCGCCAACGGTCAAGCCGGTGACCTTGTCGCTGGTGTCATCACGAGCGGTGAGGAAAAGAACGGGGAAGTGGCGGCCGGCGGCACGCAGCTTGCGGGTGATGGTGAAACCATCCATGTCTGGAAGCATGACATCAAGAACTGCAAGGTCTGGTTCGTCTGCTTCTACGGCAGCTAGTGCCTCGCGACCATTGGCAGCGGCAACAACCTCGAAGCCAGCGAAGCGCAGCGAAGTGGAGAGAAGTTCGCGGATATTTGGTTCGTCGTCAACTACAAGAAGTTTTGCTTCAGTCGGTTTTGCACTCATGAACTCCAGTTTGCACAAGAAGTCTGGGAGCTAGCTGAGCGAGAGCTGATTCTGTTTTTTAGGTGTTGCGTCGTTTGACGATATTGCCTATGACAACAACGATGCCCAGGATAAAGGCCAGCGGAAGGCCCCATACGGCGAAGGCCATCACTAAAGCGGGGATAGCGATGTTCTGAAAATAAAGAACGAGCGTGCCAATCAATGCGAGAGCCGAAAGTACGGCGATGATGATCGCCAAACGTGAAATGACCGTCATAGTTTTGGGTGTAGTGCTCACAACCTCTAGCTTAGCGTCGTTCAGGCACAGGCAACGCGTAAAGCAATCCCAAAGCGCACAAAGATGAATTGTGCGCGGTAGATGACATAATCTTAGATAAAGGACTTGAAGCGATTTCGTAGGTTGAGTACCCGGCAAGAAGCAAAGAAGAATCCCGGCTGTGACTCCGCGAAATCCTACGAATGAAAATGCATAACGTAGGGCAGAGCTCGGTTATGCAACTTAGCTAAGAACGAACGAGGTAAGTGATCATGCCTAGCGGCAAGGTTAAATGGTACGAAAAGGCCAAGGGCTTCGGTTTTATTACCGCAGAGGATGGCAAAGAGATTTACGTCAACGCGGCCGCGTTGCCTGAAGGCGTTCATGATCTGCGCCCCGGTACTCGTTTGGAGTTCGGTGTGGCTGACGGACGGCGTGGCCCGCAGGCACTGAGCTTGCGGTTGCTCGAACAGGCCCCTTCAGTGGCTCGCGCTAAGCGCAAAAAACCGGAAGCTGAAGCCGTCCTCATTGAGGATCTGATCAAGCTGCTCGACAACGTTTCTAATAGCTTGCACAAGGGGCGTTATCCTGAACAGGCATATGGCAAGAAGGTTGCTACCGTACTTCGTGCGGTAGCCGACGATCTGGACGCATAAATAATGGCCCGTAAACCTAAGTTGGACACCATCCTCGCCGACGCAGTAGAACCTGCTCGTGTCGCGCTGGCAGAGATTGCTAGCGCGCCCGAAATCGGCGAATACCTCGGGGTGACCGCCGAAGGCGAGCGACTTGTCACCCATCGATTTGTCTCCTATAAAAAGGGATATCAGGGATGGACTTGGTTCGCTACTGTCGCCCGGGTTCCACGGGCTAAGGCCAAGGACCTCACGGTATGCGAAGTTGGCATTATTGCCGGTGAGGGTTCTTTGTTAGCCCCAGCCTGGGTTCCATGGGCTGACCGCTTGGCTAAGGAAGAAATTGAAGCGGCCAAGGCAGCAGACGCTGCCGAAGTCGCCGGCGAGTCCGCTGAGCAAGTGCCGGCATCGGATTCCGAGGAGCCATCACAGCCGCAGGCGGACAGCGAATCAGGTGACCAGGAACGCGCTGATCAAGAACCAGCTGATGATGACGCGGAACAGAATGATGACGAGCTTCAGCCGCATAAGTCGCCGGCTCGACGTCAGGTTCGTCGTCGCAGGACCGCGCAACGCACCGCGGCACGCCGTCGCGCTGCCCAGCGTAATCGCACGCGCAAAGACAGCTAACACTTAATAAAAGAAGCGGGAGCTTCGAAGAATTGGTCTAAACCGATCCTTCGAAGCTCCCGCTTCTTTGTCTGCTTCTTAGAGCTGCTCGATGACGTAGTCAATGCACTTAAGCAATGCCGCCACGTCACTTGGCTCAATGGCAACAAAGGTTGCGATGCGCAGCTGGTTGCGACCGAGCTTTCGATAAGGCTCAACGTCAACCACACCGTTGGCGCGCAACGCCTTGGCGATAGCCGAAGCATCTACCGAGTCGTCAAAATCAACGGTGGAAATAACGTTCGAACGGTGTTCAGCCTTGGCCACGTAAAGCGAGGCGATCTCTGATGCCTCGGCCCAAGCCTGTATCAAGCCTGCGGATTCTGCGGTGCGCTGCGCGGCCCACTTCAGTCCACCATTGGAGTTGATCCACTTGATCTGTGCGTCAAGACCAACCAGCGTGGTTAGCGACGGGGTGTTGTACGTCTGGTTCTTCAGCGAGTTATCCAACGCGGTCTTCAGATCCAAGAAGTCTGGGATCCAACGATCGGTGGCTGCGATTTCCTCGATGCGGGCGATGGCCGCAGGGGAGACAAAAGCAAGCCACAGTCCGCCGTCTGAAGCGAAGTTCTTCTGTGGCGCGAAGTAGTAAACGTCGGTTTCGGCTAGGTCTACATCCAGGCCTCCCGCGGCGCTGGTGGCGTCAATGACAACCAATGCGTCCTCATTGGCTCCGGCCACGCGCTTGATCGGCGCTGCTGCACCGGTCGAAGTTTCGTTCTGTGGCCATGCGTAAACGTCAACGTCTGCTTCAGCTACTGGCTCAGGAACGGTGCCTGGCTCGCCAACGATGATTGAGGAAGCTGCCAAGAATGGAGCTTTGTCGGTGGCCTTGGCGAATTTGGAACCAAACTCACCGAAAGACAGGTGCTGTGCTTTGTTACGAACCAAGCTGAAGGTTGCGGCGTCCCAGAATGCGGTCGAACCACCTACGCCGAGAAGAACTTCATAGCCTTCAGGGGCACTAAACATCTCTTTGAGCCCGGTCTGAACCGAAGCTACAAGGTTCTTTACCGGTGCCTGGCGGTGGGAAGTTCCCAACAACTTGGACCCGGCGTCGACGATGGCCTGGACCTGTTCTGCGCGAACCTTGGAGGGTCCGGCACCGAATCGACCATCGGCGGGCAGAAGGTTTTGTGGAATTTGGATGTCCGTGCTCATCGCGCTCCTCTTGTAGCGATAGTTTGAAGTGCCTGATAGGCCACCATTACCCAGAATCGGAATATTGAAGGATGGCCTTGGCGTTTCAATAGATATCTTCGCAAATTGCGGGGGCTCGAGGGAAAAGCGAGACGGTCGGTTACGACATCTGCGCGGCGGGTTACATCCGCACACTGTCTGATAGACCAAGTAGAGTGGGCTATTGACGCCACGTAAAAATCGAGCGAACTTAACTGTTGTGACTTCCAGGAGCGGCTACTGTGTCTGATCTTATCGATACAACTGAGATGTATCTTCGCACCATTCTTGAACTTCAAGAAGAAGAGATCGTGGCTTTGCGTGCCCGAATTGCGGAGCGTCTTGGCCACTCAGGACCAACTGTGTCGCAGACTGTTGCCCGCATGGAGCGCGACGGTTTGGTAGTCGTCTCTACTGATCGTCACCTTGCGCTGACTGATAAAGGTCATGAATTAGCAACGGGCGTGATGCGCAAGCACCGCTTGGCTGAGCGTCTACTTTCGGACATGATCGGCTTGGACTGGGAATACGTCCATGACGAAGCTTGCCGCTGGGAACACGTGATGAGTGAACGTGTTGAACGTCGACTCTACGACCTATTGGGTAAGCCAACTGTCTCCCCGTATGGCAACCCAATTCCAGGTCTTGAAGTACTTGGTGGCCCTAGCGTGGCCGAAATCTCGCATGCCGTTCAGAATTTGGATGACGCATTGCTGGCCGGCAACATCGGCCCGATAGCTATCGAGCGTCTAGCTGAGCCGATCCAAACGGACCCAATTCTGCTCGGACAACTGAATGAAGGCGGAATTCGCCCCGGTGCCATTGTCACTTTGGAACGTGCCGACGACTACGTAGTGGTCCGCGTTCAGGGCATCGAAGGCGCACTCGAGCTTCCAGTTGAAGTCAGCGGACACGTGTTTGTTCGGTCTCAAATTTGATAACGAAATTGTAACTTTAGGCGATGCCCGGTAACGTTTATTAGTGGTGTCGTCAATCTGACGTGCATCATCCGCCTCTGTCGCGACCGCCGAGTGTTGCCCTGCGTCAGAAGAAGGTCACGAATATTTGAGGGCAACAACGGGGGACCCAATATTTTGACGTGCAAACGTCTTGGGGTGAAGTTCTGTAATTTACAGGCCGACGCATTTCTCCATAGTCGAACCCGACAGCTAACTTCGTAGGCGTAACAGTGAGAGGAATGTTTTGGTCGAAACCAAGACTGCGGGACGACGTCGCGCTGCGGATACCGAGATTGACGTGATTGCAGAGATCACCGCTTCGGCCACCGCGCGGCCCAACGGACGCCGCGCATCACGCGCTGCGACAGCAGCTCCCGCTATCAGCCCGGTTAAGCCGGTGCACGCAGACTTTGTGGGTCGTCGCTTCGACTCCAACCAGCGCTACGGTGTAGCACCCAACCAAAAAGACTTTGCTTCAAAGATCGCCGCGAGCAATGTTGTTTCATTGCCACAGCGCACTGAAACTCAGGCAACGAGCTCGGCTCCAGCTGATGCAGATAGCAACGTAGAGTTCATTGCCAGCGTCAAGACCAAGAGCCGTAAGCCAATTCGTGCCGGCTTCAGCCACAAGATCGCTGCAGTCGCTGCGGTTTCAGGTTTGGCTTTGGCAGTAGTTGCCCCACAGCTTTCGGGCAGCACCGGTGAAGAGGACAAGGCAGTTGCCGCCGAACAGCGCACCGCAACTTCAGCTGTAGTCGACGTCAAGGCTCCTGAGAGCACAACGGAGCTTTCCGTTGAACGCGCTGCACTGTCCTCCGAAGTAAATAAGAAGGTCGCCAGTGAAGAGAAGCTCACTGAGATCATGACTGCTTCGGGTGGCGATGTCACCACGCTCAAGGAAACCGCAGGGTTGCTTGATGCACCAGTAGATAGCCAGCGCATCACTTCGACCTTCGGGCACCGAAAGAATCCAACCGGCGCAGGCTTCATGATTCACAGCGGCACCGATTACGGTGTTGGCAGTGGAACCAAGGTTTACGCCGCAGCAGATGGTGTTGTTGAGGTTGCAGGTTGGGCCGGTCATTCAGGTAACCGAGTCACCCTGGATCACGGCAAGGGCCTGGAAACCGGCTACAGCCACAACAGCAAGGTTTTGGTCAAGGTTGGAGACAAGGTGAAGCGCGGCGATCTCATCGCATTGTCGGGCACTACCGGCAACTCAACCGGGCCTCACGTGCACTTCGAAGTAATCGTTGACGGTCAGTTCAAAGACCCTGCAGGTTGGTTATAACGACGTTCGTCACTATTTCGTGATCAAAACGTGACATTTCAAAAATCATCCTATAGGCTTATATCCGTGCCATGGGGAACCCATGGGCATCTTTGCGTGAGAACCGAGCACTGCCAACACGCAATGAGCAGTTATACACAACTCGTACGGCAGTGGCGGGGGAACCAACATCGGGTCATTAGCTTTGGCTAATAACCCTAGGGGTGAAGTGGAAGAGAAGGAAACTTCAAATCCACCGAGGTAACTCCACTTCGAACCCGACAGCTTACCTCGTAGGTATCAAGGAGAGGCAATATTTTGACCAAGAGTCATGCACATGGACGTCGCCGCGCCGACGTTTCACGCACCAATTCGCTACAGGCGATTTCCCAGGCCGTAGCGTCTAACGCAGGCTCGGTAGGTCGTCAGGCTGCCGTAGTTGCAGCAGCATCCGGTTTGATCGTAACCCTGGGTGTTCCAGGCCAGGCATCCGCACCACGCGACGTTTCGGCTTCGCCGGTTGACACTATCAACCCAGAGCGCGTTGCAGTCAAGTCGGTTAGCGTTGCTGCCGTCAAGGACGCTTCGGTAACCATCAAGCGTGCAAGCTTCACTGCAGATGAGAAGCCAAAGCCAAAGCCAGTTGTTATCGCTGTTGCTGACAAGGTTGAGCCGGTCAAGGCTACCGAGTCAGCTACCGCTACCAAGGCTTCGACCTCGACTGAGGCTTCTACCGCTACCAAGGCTTCCACCAAAGCCACCACCGAGAAGTCGGACAGCTCCGCTTCCTCGACCGGTGCGGATCCAATGGCAGCTATGACTCGCGAGAGCCGTAGCAGCGGAGCCACCCAGCAGCCTGCACAGGCAGAGACCAAGCAGGAAGAGGTCAAGGTTGAGTCCGAGGCTCCTACCTCGAATCTCTCCGGTATCGCTGCAACTGCTTCGAAGTACGTTGGCGTTCCATACGTTTGGGGCGGCAACACCCCAGGTGGTTGGGATTGCTCCGGCTTCGTAAAGTACGTTTACGCACAGCACGGCATCAACATTGCTCGTGGCACCTCGGCCATTCTTGGCTCGGGTCAGTTCGTTCGCACCAGCAACCCTAAGCCGGGCGATCTGGTATTCCAGAACGGCGGCGGTCACGTCGGCATCTACCTCGGTGGCGGCCAGATGATCGGTGCACAGAACCCAACCGTGGACACCATCGTTGGTTCAGTAACTCGTAACCCGCTTTACGGTTACTACACCCTAGCTGGCTAATTTTTATACAGCTTTCCATAGGCCATCGGACGACACAATCGTCCGGTGGCCTATGTTCGTTTAATTAGATGAATTGCATGCGTCAAAAAAATGAAAAACCATTGATTTCTTCATGAGATACTCCCTAACTGCACCTGTCATCGCATAGGCTATCGGGTAGAGACACTCCCAGTAGAACGCGAGCTCCATCAATGCCAGATGGTTTGCTATCGGTTCAAGAAGGAAGTACGACACATGAGAACACTGGTTTTAAACGCAGGATATGAGCCCTTAGCCGTCGTCACTTTTCGGCGTGCCCTGGTGATGGTCATGGCTGACAAAGCGACCATAGTTCTTCAGGATGACGACTCGCCCATTCGTAGCTCACACGGACAGTTACCCAGACCAACCGTTATTGTTCTCAAACGTTATGTACGACGCCCCTACCGCGACATGCTTCATGTCACGCGTAGGGGTGTTCTGCGTCGGGACGCCTTTACCTGCGCTTATTGCGGTAAGTCTGCGAACACTATTGATCACGTGATCCCCAGAAGTAGGGGAGGGAAGAATACTTGGGAGAATCTTGTGGCAGCTTGTCTGCTGTGCAATAGTCGCAAGGCCGACAAGATGCTTTCGCAACTTGGCTGGCAGCTTCGCACCACACCACACCGACCACGTATGGGAGGACACCTAGTCTCTGGGCTGCAACATATTGATGCAGCGTGGGATGAGTTCCTTCAAGCCAGCTAAACGGTCAGCTAAAGGCCCGTTTTGGGTTGCCGGGACGAATAGGTTATCCGGCGGCGTTGGCAATGGCGTGGGGCAATACGAATTCACGTAGCAGTGGAGCGATGTCCTCGCGAAGCAAAGCGTCTTTTGGTGCGATCCAGAGAAGTTCTTCAAGCTCTGCTAGGGGTACGAGCTTGCCGTCGTAGTGCGCTGAAAATAGCGAGGCGCGGATGGAAGTGTCGTCTTCATTGGCGGCCGCTCCAATCCATTCACCGTCGAACTTGAGTTCGTCGGGCATGAAGGAGATTCCAAGTTCCTCGCGGATTTCTCGAATGACAGTTTGTAACGGGGATTCCCCGATTTCAGGTTTTCCGCCCGGTTGCATGAACTTGGTAGTGCCACGTTTGCGCACGAGGAGAATTTCTCCTTGGTTGTTGATTAAACATGCCGCTGAGATCGTCAAATTTTTCTTCACTAAAACACAATATCGCGTGAATCCATACGTTAATGGTGGTAACGTGCTTAATTGGATCTCCAACGTTTTTAGTTGTAACTCATAGCGGTCAAATTACTCGCAGTATACAGACCACGTGCTATTTGTTACCGGGATCGCTGGAACAGAAAGATCGATCCATCTACTTTACAGAACAATGGAGTAAAAATGCGACGGGGTACAAATCTAGGCCGCCTGGGTGACTTTAACCAGGCTGTCATTCTCGAGTCGATTCGACGTGCAGCTGATGGCATCAGCCGCGTGGAACTGGCAGGTTCAACTGGCCTTTCGCCACAGACCATTTCAAATGTCGTTCGCCGTTTGCTGGATGACGGAATTGTCCGAGAAGACCGCACGATTGTATCCGGCCCAGGTAAGCCTCGCACCGTTTTGGAGCTTGAAGGCAACCGCTTGGTTTCCATTGGTATCCACCTTGATCCTAGCGTTCTCAGCTTCGTTGCGATGAACCTTCGTGGTGAAGTATTGCGCGAGCGTCGCATCGAAGTTCCTAACTTGGAGGTCGCTAACGAGACGATCCAGCTGATGGCCACCACCGTCAAGGAACTTATCGCTGAAATTCGCATTCCAAAGAAGCACATCGTTGGCGTAGGCATCGCAGTTCCAGGTCCAGTCAACGTTGAAGAGGGTATCGTTCTGAACCCACCACTGCTTGATGGTTGGGCTGATGTTGAGCTGGTCAACCCGCTGCGTAAGCTCTTGCGCTTGCAGGTCATCATCGAAAAGGACACCATCGCCTCCGCCGTTGGCGAGCTATGGCAGTCCAAGGAAGAAAAGAACAACGACTTCGTATTTGTTTACTGCGGTCACGGCTTCGGTGCCGGCCTAGTGCTCAATAACGATGTTCACCACGGCGCAAGCAACAACGCTGGCGAAATCGGACACTACTCCACCGGGCACAAGTCGATCATTTGTGAAGAATGCGGTGCTGACGACTGCCTCGCAGCAGGTACCTCGTACGAGTACATTTCTGCCCAGGCCAAGGAACGTGGCCTGGAGCTTCCTACCTACGAAATCGTAGGCCCGGAACAGCGTGCAGAGGGTATGAACCGACTCTACGAACTGGCTCATGAAGGCAACAAGGTAGCCAAGGAATTGGTTACCGGATCCATGACCATGGTCGCTGAAGTTGCAGGTCAGCTAGCCAACTCGTTGGACGTTCGCGAAATCATCTTCGGCGGTCCACAGTGGGGCAAGGTTCGCGAGCTGGTAGAAAACGATGTTCGAGAATCGGTTGAACGCCGATTCGCTCTGCGCGGTGTTCACGAAATCGAAACTCGCACCTCCGAACTTGGCGCCAATGTAGGAGCCATCGGTGGCGCCTGCGTAGTCATGGATGCTTCGCTTTCGCCAAAGGCGACCGCACTCCTGCTTCGCTAGTCTCAAACTTTATTCTCAGCTAAGGGCACGTTCATCATGAACGTGCCCTTAGCTGTTGCCGTGATACGAAAAGAGCCTTGCTACCAGCAATATTGCGGTAGCAAAGCTCTTTATCTTGTGCCCCTGAGCGGAATTGAACCGCTGGCCTACCCTTTAGGAGAGGGTCGCTCTATCCAACTGAGCTACAGAGGCTTGGGCATGAAAACACCAATAACACTATCTTACTAGGATGCTGAGGGTAAATCTCACCCTTGTTCCTACTCAGTACCCTCTCGGATAGCCAAGATCTTACGCTTTAGTGCACGGTTGGCCCTCACCGCTCCGATGCCCAGTACGAGAGCTGCCGTGATGAAGAGTAGAGCCCACCTAACGGTGGTCAAGATGGAAGCTAGAGCCACTAAGCCAGGGCTGAGTTCACCGGTAAACAGGGCATCAATGGCGAAGTTTTCCCAGATATCTATCAGTGCAAAGCCCAATGGGGCAATCCACGCTAACCAACGGGTTTGGCGATTGGGAATCCAACGAATGAACAACAACATCGAGAAGATGGCCGTGAACATCGGGAACAAGAATCCTGCGGTCTTGTGCAGGTAGTTCAACTGTCCGATGGCGTCAGCATTCATCACAGAACGCAGAGCTTCAATATCTGCGACGGTATAGCCAAAGACTCGCTGATCTGGCATGGACAGCGAATCGCTCAAGTCTTTCATCTGCACCATGGTCAGCAGGTGGTAATAGACAAAAAGGGCCAAACCGACAACTAGACCAACGGATATCAGGAGCATCGGATTCGACTGGTTGTCCTGCGAACCGTTCCTTGCCACTCGTGCTGCAGCAGGGTTTGTAGCTCTCTGTTGATCATGAGCATTGAACTGACTCGGTTTGCGATACTCTTTAGTTTTCTTGACGTTCTTTGCCATACAGTCCATTATGCCCGTGCTCTAGCTTGCACTTTTCAACGGCCACCGAAAAGTGTCCTAATCGCCACGTAGACTGGCTACATCATGGATTTTCTTTTTGATGATTTCGCTACGGACACTGCACAACCGGACATGCCTACCGCAGAAGAGCTGTTGGTCGGCATGAATCCCCAGCAGGAGGAAGCCGTACGCTATGCCGGTGGCCCCTTGCTTATTGTGGCTGGTGCAGGTTCAGGTAAGACGCGCGTGCTTACGCACAGAATCGCGTACTTGCTGGCTACCGGTCGCGCGCGCCCTCATGAGATCTTGGCGATTACCTTCACCAACAAAGCAGCCGCCGAAATGCGTGAACGCGCAGCGGAATTGATTGGTCAAGACAAAGCGAAAAAGATGTGGATTTCCACGTTCCACTCCTCGTGCGTGCGTATCTTGCGTCGAGAAGCCGCAGCCATTGGGTTGAAGTCCAACTTCTCAATCTACGATTCAACCGATTCCTTACGGCTAATCACATTAGTGGCCAAGTCATTGGAAATCGATCCGAAGCGTTTCACTCCCAAGGCGATCGCTCATAAAATTTCATCGCTGAAAAATGAGCTCATCGACGATGAGGACTACGCCGCGACCATCAACACCAACGATCCGTTCTCGCGAGCTGTTTCCGAGGTTTACCGTGGATACACCCGCCGTATGCGTTCGGCTAATGCCTTGGACTTTGATGACTTGATTGGTCAAGTTGTCTACATGTTCCGAGCGTTCCCGCGACTAGCTGACAGCTACCGCCGCCGCTTCCGTCATGTACTGATTGATGAGTACCAGGACACCAACCACGCGCAGTACTCACTAATCCGTGAACTCACCGGAATCGAGGGGGAGACCACCCCCGGCGAGTTGACTGTTGTTGGCGACTCCGACCAGTCAATTTATGCTTTCCGTGGTGCTGATATTCGAAACATCATCGAATTTGAGAAGGACTATCCGAGCGCCGCAACGATCAAGTTGGAACAGAACTATCGTTCCACCCAGACGATCCTTTCTGCGGCCAACGAAGTTATCAAGCGCAACCCGGACCGCAACGACAAGCGACTGTGGACCGCCAGCGGCGACGGTGAACTGATCACCGGGTACGTCGGTGAATCTGAATCCGACGAGGCTCGCTGGATTGCCGAAGAAATCTTGCGACTTAACGATGAAAACGACGTGCGTCCCGGAGACGTAGCGATCTTCTATCGCACCAACGCGCAGTCTCGTGCCCTAGAAGAGCAACTGATGCGCTTGGACTTGAAGTACCGCGTAGTCGGCGGAACTCGGTTCTACGACCGCAAGGAAATCAAGGATGCGTTGGCCTACCTGCGTGCCTTGGTGAATCCTGATGATGATATCAACGTCCGTCGTATCCTCAACGAACCAAAGCGAGGCATCGGCGATCGTGCCGAAGGCGCAGTGGCCGCCTTGGCTGATCGAGAACGCATCTCCTTTATGGAAGCGCTGCGCCGTTCCGATGAAGCACCTGGTTTGGGCACCCGCGGAATCAAGATGACCGCAGCCTTTGTTTCCTTGATGGATGATTTGCAAACTGTGGCTGAAGGATCAGGACCAGCCGAAGCGCTTGAAGCAGTACTGGAACAAACCGGCTATCTCGAAATCTTGCGTCTATCTACAGATCCGCAAGATGAATCACGGGTGGAGAACCTGGCTGAACTAGTCGCTGTGGTTCGTGACTTCGTTAACGATGATCCTGAAGGTGGTTTGGCCGGATTCTTAGAACGTGTGGCATTAGTCGCCGACGCCGACCAGATTCCGGAAGCGCCCAGTGATGACGAAGGTGCTGCGATGGCTGCGCAGGAAGGCATGGTCACCTTGATGACCCTGCACACTGCCAAGGGCTTGGAATTCCCAGTAGTCTTCCTGACCGGTATGGAACACGGCGTCTTCCCGCATCAGCGTTCAATGACCGACGAGAAGGAACTGGCAGAGGAGCGTCGTTTGGCCTACGTGGGGCTCACTCGTGCTCGTGAGCGCCTGTATCTTTCGCGTGCTGAACAGCGAAGCCTTTGGGGGCAAGCTCAGTACAACCCAGCGAGCCAGTTCTTGGAAGAAATTCCAGAACAGCTCATCGACTGGAAACGCGAGGGTTCCGGTGGCATGGGCTTCGGCTTTGGTAATTCTGCGGTGAATTTCGCCACGAGCAGATATGACCGTGGAACCCATTGGGGTGCTGGCACTTCGTCATCTGCGCCGGCTCGCGGCATGAATGCTGCTCCAGTCTCCAAGCAACGTGTTGTGCAAAATAAGGACATCACCATTCCCAAGGTCGGGCAATCGGTCAAGCATTCCGCGTTTGGCTTGGGAACTGTTCTCGCTTTGGAAGGTGCTGGCGATAAGACGGTGGCAAAGGTGCAATTCCCAGATTCTGAAAAGAGACTGTTATTGCGTTATGCACCTCTTGAAATAGTCGAATAGCCAACCGAGTAATTTAGTTACCTTCGTCACATTAATTTGGTTCTCGGCGGAATTCCCTAGTTTCTCTACGTGTTGTAAAAGTGGGAACTTTGAGAAAGTCGGGATAGTCTGAGAGGTGCGCACGGGCTACGGCGCCTTATGACGTCCGTTTGTTGCGGTGCGCTCTCTTAGGTATGGCATGGATTTCGGTCCGTGGCCATGCCGCGAGTCAGCATGAACTTCGAACGAAGGACACAAACCCGTGGACCTGTATGAGTACCAGGCGCGCGATCTATTTGAGGCACACGGTGTTCCCGTGCTTGCCGGTATCGTCGCTTACACCCCGGAAGAAGCCAAGGCCGCAGCTGAGAAGATCGGCGGCGTAGTTGTAGTAAAGGCGCAGGTCAAGGTCGGTGGCCGCGGTAAGGCTGGCGGCGTTAAGGTCGCTAAGACTGCCGATGAAGCTTTCGAGCACGCATCGGCCATTCTCGGTATGGACATCAAGGGCCACACCGTGAACAAGGTCATGATCGCTCAGGGCGCCGACATCGCTGAGGAGTTCTACTTCTCGGTACTGTTGGACCGCTCGAACCGTAACTACCTGGCCATGTGCTCGGTAGAAGGTGGCATGGAGATCGAGGTGCTCGCAGTTGAGCGCCCAGATGCTTTGGCCAAGGTTGCCGTTGACCCAATCGTTGGCATTGACGCCGCGAAGGCTGCCGAGATCGTGGCAGAAGCAAACTTCCCTGAAGAGTTGCGTGCCAAGGTTGCAGAAACCATCCAGAAGCTCTGGGTTGTTTTCAAGGAAGAAGACGCAACCCTCGTTGAGGTTAACCCACTGGTGAAGACCGGCGCCGGCGACATCGTCGCACTTGACGGCAAGGTCTCCCTGGATGACAACGCCTCTGAGGTTCGTCACCCAGCTCACGAAGAGCTGGAAGACAAGGGCGCAGCGGATCCGCTGGAAGCCAAGGCTAAGGCTTCGGGCCTGAACTACGTCAAGCTGGACGGCGAAGTAGGCATCATCGGTAACGGTGCTGGCCTGGTTATGTCGACCCTGGACGTTGTTGCCTACGCTGGCGAGAACCACGGTTCGGTCAAGCCTGCAAACTTCCTTGATATCGGTGGTGGAGCTTCGGCGGAGGTTATGGCTAACGGCCTTGACGTCATCCTGAACGACCCACAGGTCAAGTCGGTCTTCGTTAACGTCTTCGGTGGCATCACCGCATGTGACGCTGTAGCAAACGGCATCGTTGGCGCGCTGAACACCCTGGGTGATGCAGCGAACAAGCCACTGGTTGTCCGCCTGGACGGCAACAACGTTGAAGAGGGTCGTGCCATCTTGGCCAAGGCTAACCACCCGTTGGTCACCCTGGCAGCAACCATGGATGAGGGCGCCGATAAGGCTGCCGAGCTCGCCAACGCAGCGAAGTAAGAGGGATAAGCGAACAATGAGCATTTACCTGAACAAGGACTCCAAGGTCATCGTCCAGGGCATCACCGGCGGCGAAGGCACCAAGCACACCGCCCTGATGCTCAAGGCTGGCACCAACATTGTTGGCGGCGTGAACGCCCGCAAGGCTGGTACCACCGTGACCCATGGTGACCAGGACATCAAGGTTTACGGCACCGTGGCTGAGGCCAAGGCCGAGACCGGCGCTGACGTATCAATCGTCTTCGTGCCACCTAAGTTCACCAAGGACGCAGTCGTTGAAGCTATCGAGGCCGAGGTTGGCCTTGTTGTAGTTATCACCGAAGGTGTTCCAGTACAGGACTCCGCTGAGTTCTGGGCTCTGGCACAGTCGAAGGTTGACGCCGACGGCAACCAGATCACCCGCATCATCGGCCCTAACTGCCCAGGCATCATCACCCCAGGTGAAGCACTGGTTGGTATCACCCCGAACAACATCACTGGCAAGGGCCCAATCGGCTTGGTTTCCAAGTCGGGTACCTTGACCTACCAGATGATGTACGAACTGCGCGATCTGGGCTTCTCCACCGCAATCGGCATCGGCGGCGACCCAGTCATCGGTACCACCCACATTGATGCTCTGGCTGCTTTTGAAGCTGACCCAGAGACCAAGGCCATCGTTATGATCGGTGAGATCGGTGGCGACGCTGAAGAGCGCGCAGCTGATTACATCAAGGCCAACGTCACCAAGCCAGTTGTTGGCTACGTGGCTGGCTTCACCGCTCCTGAAGGCAAGACCATGGGCCACGCAGGCGCCATCGTTTCCGGCTCGGCCGGCACCGCCCAGGCCAAGAAGGAAGCACTGGAAGCTGCTGGCGTAAAGGTTGGCAAGACTCCTTCGGAGACCGCTGTATTGCTGCGCGAAGTTTTCGCAGCTCTCTAAGCTAACGTTTCCAAGACTAATGCCCCGGATCCTCACGGATCCGGGGCATTAGTTTTTTGAGGCCAAGATCGGCCAAATCCAAGAGATGCGTTGAAGCAAAGAGGAGAAGGCTGCGAATGATTTCGCAGCCTTCTCCTCTTTGCTATTCAGTTATTGATCTGGCTACTGCCCCTGGCTGCAGCCAGGGGCAAGCTATGGCTGTGGAGTCATGTCCTTGCCGGACGGATTACCATCGGCGATTTCCTGCTGGTAGCTTTCCTCCAAGGCTGGAACCTGCTCGAAGAGTTCCTCAACATCAAGGTCAGGGTTTTCTTCCTGAGTCTTGACCAGCTCGATAGCTTCCTCTTCGGTCGCAACCGAAGGAAGCGAGCCAGGCAGTGGCTTACGTGCTGATTCCTTCAGGAAGCAGACGGCGATAAAGCCAGCTACCGACGTACCCATCACCCAGAACGCTGGTGCCAGCGATGACTGGGTCATGGTGACCAGTGCCTGCATGATAAATGGTGCGAAGCCACCGAAGATCGCTACCGCAAAGTTGTAGGAGATACCCATGCCACCGTAACGCGAGGCAGTAGGGAACAATGCTGGCAAGGACGAAGCCAGGTTGGCGACGTAGAAGGTCACTGGGAAGGCCAACAGGGCCAAGCCCACCAAGGTCGACCAGACAGCGCCGTGCATCATGAACAAGAACGCAGGAATGGCCAGAAGAATTGCGGACACCGAACCGATGAACAGCACCTTACGACGACCAATGGTGTCTGAGAGCTTGCCACCCAGCGGGATGCACAAAGACATACCAACAAGGATCGGCAGGGTCAGCAGGTTACCGTGGACCGGGTCATAGTGCAGGGTCTCGGTCAGGTAGGTCGGCATGTAGCTGGTCAGCGCGTAACCAGCAGTGTTAGCGGCGGACACGAGGACGAACCCAGTGAGCAGTTCACGCCAGTAGCTCTTGACCAGGTCAATAACACCCTTAGGCGCGTCCGCCGAGTTCTTAGCGTCCTCGCTCGCGCGGTTGGCAGCCTCCTGGGCTTCTTGGAACGCTGGAGTATCTTCAATTTTTGAACGGAACCACAAAGCGATCACACCCAGTGGCAGCGCCACCAGGAATGGAATACGCCAAGCGAAACCTTCCATGACATCTTCAGTCAGGGTCAGCTGGAGGATCGAAACAAAGGCAGCACCAATGGCGAAGCCCATGTAGGAACCGAGGTCCAGCAATGAGGCGTAGAAGCCACGGCGCTTATCTGGTGCGTACTCGGTAATGAACGTAGTAGCACCTGCATACTCGCCACCGGTGGAGAAGCCCTGGATGAGCTTCAAAACAACCAGCAGGATTGGTGCTGCTACACCCCATACCGTGTAATCCGGGAGGATACCGATGCCGAAGGTGGCTAGTGCCATCATCAGTAGGGTGAAGACAAGAATCTTCTGGCGACCAACGCGGTCACCCATCTGCCCCAGAATTACACCGCCCAGCGGGCGGGCCACGAATGTCACGGCGAAGACGCCGAGGCTGAACAAAGTCTGAATGGCTGGGTCGACGGTGTCCGGCATGAACAACTTGCCGATGATCACGGCCAGGTAGCCGTAGACACCAACGTCGTACCATTCCATGAGGTTACCGACGACGGTACCGCCGATGGCCTTCTTAAGCATTGAGTCGTCAACAACGTTGACATCTTCTACTTTTAGACGACGTTTTCTAAAAAACCGTTGCTTGCGTGGATTAGCGGCTTCCATAGCTTCACTCCTCGTATCTTTCTTGATCTTGTCGTTCAGCCGGCGTCTGGGACACTTCGTCAGTGAGTAAAAAATTACTCCGTGCAGTCACAAACAGACACCGGGCGACTCATCGAAATCGATAGATTTCTACTCGAAAAACCGACTAATCCGGGGCTTCGAGTGATGAAACGCTTTAGCGGATAGTTATCTACACTACCAAGTAACCTAATATTTCCCCGAATCGGAGCGTGTCCCACGTCTCATCGACTGAGCCTAATGCGGGACTTTGCACAGCTGACAGACAGGCGAAAACCGTTGAAGGTAATAGGCATGTACGCGAATTGAACCGGGACGCACACTGCGGTCTCTTTGCGCCGAAAGTGTGGTGAAGGCCTCTAGATGACACGCCGCGAAAAATCGGCGAAGATTGCTTGATTTGGCTTGTGGCAGCACCTTTTGAGGGCGACCCGGACAGTCCGGGACAGCGATGTGTTTCTGTGGATACAAGAATGCCCCAAGTGCACCGATTGGGTGTCTTGGGGCAGACAGTGACGATTCTTAGCCTCGTAGGCCAACAGTCGCTTGAGCGTCAGCATCGATTCGTAGGAACGAGGAACCGACAACCGCGAACGCTCCAGGAATCAATAGCATCCTGTGCTTAGGGTTGTAAAAAATCTCTTCGAGCGGAGAAGCTAAAACCTGATGGACTTTTTCCAACAGGCGATCGTTTTCCAAGGACAAACGTTCCTGTCCTGCCTCGATAACCACACGATCTTTTTCAGTACTGACTGATGCGCGCATCCAGTCATCATCGGGGGTACTGATCGTCTCCGATTTAATCAGGGACACGGTTATTACCGCCTTCATCGTTCGTTTCGCCTGAACGAGGAGCCGCTCAGGCCAGTAACCGCTGGGTGCACTATGTGTGGAATAACGCACATCAACCGTCATAACGAATATATCGTGTCTGGCTAGCAGTCGGCCCCTATTCCGAGAGATTTAATCAACCTGTTACTCGAGCAGCCCTCTAATGTCCTGAGCGGTCAGTGCTTTAGAGAACCCATCGGCTTCATCCATCACTGTTGAGATGAGCTTGCGCTTGCTTTCCTGCAGAGCGACAACCTTCTCTTCGATGGTGCCTTGGGAAATCATCCGGTAGACCATCACTTGGCGGGTTTGGCCAATACGGTGAGTACGGTCAATCGCCTGAGCTTCAACCGCAGGATTCCACCATGGGTCAAGCAAGAAGCAGTAGTCAGCCTCGGTGAGGTTCAAACCGAAACCACCGGCCTTGAGCGAAATCAAGAACAGTGGCGCTTCGCCTTCCTTGAACTGATCAATGACCTTGGAGCGATTGCGCGTATTTCCATCGAGATACACAAAGTTCACGCCACGCTCAGTGAGCTTGTCGGCCAACACCTTCAGGTAGGAAGTGAACTGGCTGAAGACCAAGGCGCGGTGTCCTTCGCCGAGTACATCGTCAAGCTGATCAAAGAGTGCCTCCAGCTTGGATCCGGGGACATCGGCAAGCTCGGGATCAACCAGCGATGGTTCAAGTGCCAACATACGAAGATGGGTCAACGACTGGAAAATGGTGAACCGGTTGCGATCCAGATCCTCAACCAGGTGCAGAATCTTCTGACGCTCACGGTTTAAGTGGGTGTCGTAAACGTGCTGGTGCTCGTCGGAGAGACGAACCAACAGCTGCTGCTCCTGTTTAGGAGGCAGATCCAGAACCACAGATTCCTTGGTGCGGCGCAACATGAACGGCTTGATACGACGCTGTAGCAGCACCAAGGTGTCTTTATCGCCCAGGACCTCGATTGGACGGGCAAACTGACGGTTAAACCGACTGGTGTTCAAGAACAGCGCCGGAGCTACCAAAGACAACAACGCGCCAAGCTCAGAGAGGTTGTTTTCCATCGGGGTACCGGTGACAGCTAACTTAAAATTAGTCTGGAGGTTGACCGCGGTGCGGTGAGCCTTGGTGGAGCGGTTTTTTACGAACTGGGCCTCATCAAGAATCAACCCGGCGAAGCGCTGGCCCTCGTAGATCTCATCGTTGAGGCGCAGCAACGTGTAGGTCGTGAGAATGACGTCGTAGTTTTGAGCCAAGTCGCGCAGCTGATGCGGTGAGCTCATAGTTCCTTCGATGCTCACCACACGCAAGCTCGGAGCGAACCTGTTGATTTCGGTTTCCCAGTTAGAGACCACCGAGCTCGGAGCAACAACCAAGAACGGTGCACGCTCGCGCTGCGCTGCCGGCAACTGGGCGCACGCTTGCTCATCGTCCCACAAACCGTGCGCGTGCAAGATCAGGGCGATGGTCTGAAGGGTTTTACCCAAACCCATGTCATCGGCCAGGATCCCGCCGAAACCGCCTTCATACAGGCGACTGAGCCAGCGGAAGCCTTCAACCTGATAAGGGCGCAGCTGCGCATTCAGCGACTGAGGGACCTCAGCTTGATCTCCCTCGGCAACCCTGAGCAGGGATCGCATGCGCGCAATGAACATGTCTGCGCCATCGATACCTTCGGCGAGCTCATCAAGTTCTTCAAAGATGGAGATCTGGAAGACAGTAAGCTTCAGGTCGCCTTCTTTTGGCTTGTCGTTCAGGGCCTGCGCCTCATCGACTAATGCCTTGAGCTTAGCGAAGAGCGGTTGGTCCAAGGAGAACCACGTGTTATCGGGCAGCTTGATCTTCATCTGGCCGTTGCTCATCGCTTCGACGATCTGCGAGAAAGGAACTGCGTGGTCACCAACGGTGATCAGCAGGCCTAAATCCAGCCAGTCGGTGCGCTCATGATTTACCGCATTGATTTTCAGCTGGGGGAGTTCACGCAGCTGACGGAAGACTGGGCGTGTTCCCTTCTCAAGCAGCTTGAGCATTGGAAGCTGTTCGATGGCAGGCAGAATTTCGGAGACAAAGGTAATGACCGATTCACCCGAGTAGAACTTGGGTGCAAGATCAGGATTGCCGTTTCCTGTATGCTCCTGGAAGACTTCATCCACGGCTGCTCGAAGTTCTTCTTCGGCTTCAAAATCATAAACTTCGTGATGATCCGGTACACCCGGGTAGCGGACCTGGAAATCCAGGGTCGCCGAATCATTTGGCTCACCCTTCTCATTCAGATCGCGTTTGTAGGTGACGGTGGCCTGAACAAAAGGTGGCTTCAACGCAGGAAGTTGCAACTCTTCACTGGCGCTGCGTAGGTCAAAACGACGTGCCAAACGAGGGTAGGCCGATTCGAAGAAGTCATTAATCTCTGCGACTGGAACAGCAACCTGCCGGCGGTCTGCGTACCAGCGGCGGTGAGCCTCGGCGATGGGTTCAGTGCTTGGGGCCAGCCAAATTTCATCTGGCTGCCCAAGCTGAGCGTAAAAACCGTGATCAGCAATGACGCCACTAGGGGAGTCGGCATCCAGAAGTAGATCCTGACCGTCGATGTGCAGGACACCACCGAGCTGCAACTGTTTTTCGTCCAGTGAGGCTCGCATGCTAAATGCGGCAGGGTCGACGATGCGAATGCGCTGTTCGTTGCGTGTTGAGATCAAAGGGATGCCAAGTTCTTGTGCTTGGTCAAGCAAAGGCCACAACAGGTCGGAGGCGTATTCGTCCATGAATAGCCAATCTTCATCAACCTTAAACTGCAGCTGGGTGTCGCTGCGGGCCATGGAAGCAAAACGAGTGAACCAGTGATGCTGTGAGCGCAAGAGATTCCAGCCGTAGGTTTTGAAACCTAGGGTGGTCCAGCGCAACTGGCCGCGAACCCAGCGGCCTTCGGTATTGCGCACCATGGGGCGTACCCCCAAACGGAAACGCTTGTTGCGCGTGGGATGCGGAATGGTTCCAGTAGGCATCCACTGCTGTTGCTGGGTGGTGTTCTTCGAGTCAAAGAGCATGAACTGAAGACCCATGGCCACTACTGGATCATGTTGAGAACCGAGCAATCCGTCAGCTGGACCGGGCTCTGACTCTTCAAACCAAGACCCGATTTGCTGAGACCAAGCAGCCGAGCTTTTTTCTTCGGCAACAGGAACCAGGCGTGGCATGGAAGCAATCTTGTTCGACACAATCGCTAGCGCTGCGATGTGTGCACAGATGCCTGGCTTGTCACAGGAGCATTCGCACAGTTCGATCTTCCATTCATCATCGACCTGCTGCACTTGGATCATCGGCGAGAACTCTTCATCGGCGGCTCGTACGGTGCCCTCGATCTGTCCAGTCGTCTCGTCGAATTCCACGTCAACCACGGAATTTTCTTCAGCGGCTAAGTTCTTTCCGTAAAAGAAAGGAACATCGCCCAAGAAGGCCAACAAGTGGCGGGCGTCTATGGTTGGTGGAACAGAGTTACTCATCCTCTCATCGTTTCACGTTCCGGCCCGTGGTGAAAGTTGAAGCGCCCCTGTGTGAATAATCCCTATGTATGACGTAGCGTTGTCGCATGTCCCATATCTGGCCTTTTCTTCCGGCGCGCGCGGTGAACATCACTTCACTGATCGAATTTGACCGATTAGCTGCTGAAGCTTTGGCTAATCCCCATGCCCGAGGATACGGGTGGCGGGTGCATCGACTAGATCTGCGTGAGCGCGATTCCATACTGCGTTCGCTGGACCTGTCCGAGGCGATATTTATTGATTGCCAGTATTCACCCGCGGGACGTGAACTGGTTCAGGCCACCGGCGGACTGTGCATGTCTTCAGGCACGCAACTACCTTTTCAGACCATTGAGCGGGACCTATATACGGCCGCCGAACTATACGCAGGCATTGATGACAAGCCCTATGAGCAAGTTCCGGACGCACTGATCTACGCCTACTCTCAGCAACACAGCACACCTGAAGTCACCGATAACGACAGTGCCATGGCGACCACCTTGCATGATTACCAGATCTCTCAAGCTCTGGTATCCGAAGTTTACGATGGGGCCTTTAAAGACTCACCGCTGATTGGTGTGATGGGTGGGCACGCGATGACCCGCGGATCTGAGCACTACGCGCAGACCGTGGAACTGGGCCAACTGATTACTCGGGCAGGATGTGCCGTTGCTACCGGCGGGGGACCGGGGGCGATGGAAGCGGCCAACCTCGGTGCTTGGTTGGCTGATTATGATCCACAAGATGTCGACGCTGCGTTGCAGATGCTCGCCACGGCTCCAGATGCGATTCACCAGCGCACACAGTGGGCTCGCACTGCGCTCGCCGTTCGTGATCGATTCCCGAGCCCCCACCAGTCATTAGGTGTGCCGACGTGGTTCTATGGCCATGAGCCACCGAATTTGTTTGCAACAAAGATCGCAAAATTTTTCACCAACTCTATTCGCGAAGCGATTTTGTTGGAGCAGGCTAACGGGGGCCTAATTGTTCTACCGGGTGCTGCAGGTACGGTGCAGGAAATCTTCCAAGACGCCTGCGAAAACTACTACGCCACCGGCGCGCGCGTGGTGCCCATGGTCTTGCTAGGACGCGAGTACTGGACTGAAACTATGCCAGCTTGGCCTTTGCTCAAGGCGTTGGCCGCAGACCGGGTCATGGAAGAGAAAATTGCGCTGGTAGATACTGCCGAAGAAGCGATGGAATTTATTGGTTCTATGAGCACGCTACGCCGGCGTACCCGCTGGTGAGACAAATAATTCCTTGGCTCTAGCCCAGCTGTACGTCGAAGATGAGTCCCAAGCAGTAGGTCACTGCCGCAGCTCCCCAGCCGATGGCTAGTTGGCGCAGCCCACGCTTCATCGGGGACGCTCCGGAGAGTAGACCTACGATAGCGCCGGTGAGCATCAAAGCAATTCCGACTAGGGCCACCGAGAGGATCACGGCAGGCAGGCCGCTCATGCCGAAGATATACGGCAGGATCGGGATGACCGCACCGGAAGCGAAGAGCAGGAACGAGGTGCCGGCGGCGCCGGTGGCCGAGCCGAGCTCCTCATGTTCATTTTCCAGCTCTTCGGACCGTTCTTCCGGGTTCAGCGAGAAGGCTGGGTTGCAATCACAGGTGAAGAGGCCCATGCGTTCGGCAGCGCGATGCTCAGCATCTTCATCGTTCATTCCGCGAGCCTTGTAAATCAGTACCAACTCGTTGGCATCCAGATTCAGATCGGGGGCCGCGGTGAGCGTGACCTGGGTAGGCCGGGATGCGGTGAGTAACTCTCGTTGAGAACGCACGGAAACAAATTCGCCAGCGGCCATCGATAATGCTCCGGCCAGCAGCCCGGCAATGCCGGAGAACAAGACAAAAGTGGAAGAAACGCCGGTGGCGCCAATACCCATGATGAGCGCCAAGTTGGAGACTAGACCGTCATTGGCGCCAAATACGGCGGCGCGGAAGTTGCCCGAAAGCTGAGCGCGACCGGCGGTGGCCAAAGCACGCACTACCTCTTCGTGGACCTCTTCGTCGGCGGCCATTTGCGCGGTCGCGTCCTGATCATCGCGGTAGGGGGAGCTGCTCTCAGAGCGCTGTGCCATAGCCAAAACGAACACCGAACCGAAGCTAAGCGCCAAAAAACGCAAGATGGTGCGCCTCAAGGAGGGGCGGACCGTCTTGGCGTGGACACCTAGTTTTTGTCGCCAGTGTTCCTCATGGCGTGCTTCGGCCGCGGCCAGACCTAGAAGGATTTGCTTCTCTTGCCCAGTTTTCTTTTGGGCTAGGGTCCGATAGATGGCACCTTCAGCGACCTCGTCGGCCAGATACTTGCGCCAACGTTGGATTTGGGCGCGGGTAGGTTCGGTTGCTGACTGGTTCGGCATCACGAATACAGCTCTCTTGGCAGATAACGGATCAGCTACCCAGTTTAGACAGCGGTCTCAGACTTGGGAATTTGGCAAGACTAAAAGCGATGCTCTGCCCCTCGGGCTGACCGGAGCTAGCAATGGAAAGTACTAGCTGCGAGGTCGCCGGTTCAAAGATCGGGCGGCGCGCGGATCGGGCGATGAGCAATTCTAAGCGAGCTGGATCGCACACGTATCGAATGTGCCATTGGCCCTGGACCTTGAACTGAACTTGTCCGGTTTGGCGGTCGATGATGGGCAGGACGGAATATGCCATGGGATGCGCTCTCACTGAGTTCTTGCCCGGCCACAAAATTGTGAACGGACCGCTTCGTCATCCGAACCACCCATGAATCTGGGGTTGGTGCACGGCAAGTCGGAGCTTTACGCCGTGTCTCGTGAAGCAACACTTGCGATGCTACTCCCGTGCAAGTAAGCCAGTGAAGTCCTAGCCTGAAATATTTCCTTCATCCGCGCTGGACCCAGCGTCTAGCGTCTGGGACAGCTGGTTGATCTTCGTGTACTGCTGTTCCCACTGGGTTGTGGAATACGGGGGAAGGTTGGGAGCTTCGGGGCGAAGACCGGTGAAGCCATCAAGCTGTTCGCGCACGATATCAAGGTGCCCGGCGTGCCGGGAGGTTTCAGCGATCATATGAATCATGAGCTGTTCCAAGGTGGTGTGCCGGCGGCGAATCCACCATGGCACTTCGGCCGGTGCATCCAATGGCAGGGACGCGATGCTCTGTTCGCAGAATGCGACCGCCTGTTGATAAAAATCAATGATGTCGCCGGCGGTGAAGTGTGCTGGCGGTAAAAAGTCGGCTTGCGGATCGTCGGAGTCCATGAGCTCTTGCACATAAGGGTTGTTGATTTCTCGGCCCAGGCACTGGCCGAAGTATCCGTATTCGGTGATGGCCAAGTGATGTACTACGCCAAGAACATGCGTGCCGGTGGGCGTCAGTGGCTTGCGGGCCAAGTGATCGCTCAGTCCCTGAGCTTTATAGATCACCGCGTTGCGGGCGTCGTTGAGGTATTCACGCAAAAGCTCTTTGCTGTTCTTCATATGCCGAGTGTAATCAGCCGGCTGCTCAGCGAACAGCAGTTGTTGTGGTGTGCGACATATTTGACGCACCCCAGCTAGGGTCTGTTTACTATTGGTAAACCTGCCTGCTGACTTAGGCAAATGGCAGGAAGACGCCTAGTGCGTCGGAACAACAGAGGCGATGGAGCAAAAATATGAAGACCCTGCCCGTGGAATCAACCGGTGCTGCAATCAATATTGGTTCACGGCTACGCGGGGTGCGCCAAAGGCAGCGGATGACCATCGACCAGGTTGCTGAACTGTCCGGATTGACCAAGGGCTTTCTCTCGCGTGTTGAGCGAGATCTGACCAGCCCTTCGGTTTCAACGCTGCTGAAACTATGCGAAGTGCTCGGCATTGAAGTGGGAACGCTATTTGAAGTGCCTGAAACGATGTTGGTGCGATTGGCCGAAGCGCCACGGGTGTCCCTAGGCGGAGAAGGAATCACTGAGCAATTGGTGACACCGCGTAGCGAAAGGCGGGTTCAGATGATTCGCGCTGAAATCGCGCCCAAGGGTGTTGGTGAAGCCGAACTGTATTCGGTGGACTGTGAACTGGAAGTTTTGCATGTGATCTCGGGGAGGTTCACTTTAGTGTTGCCGGATCAACGCGTTGAACTCCAAGCCGGAGACACTATGACCTTCCCAGGGCGCGAGCCGCATAGCTGGGAAAATGAAGCCGATGAAGTGGCCTTGGTGACGTGGACCTTGATCCTCTAACCGGGGAGCCTTACTCGTGCCGATGCGTTCAAGCGCGTATTCTAAAAAGGTGTGTTCACCGTACGCACATGGTGCGGCGAGCGATAGGAGTGGCGTGAGTACTAGCGAAACAACTGGCACTCAGAACCAGCTACGCTCTATCGGCTGGTGGGCTTCGGTGTTCCTTGGTTTACTCGCGGGCACCACCTTGACGTGGATTCGTACCCAGCGCAACTTCTTTTTCATCGGCGCGGTCATCATCGCTGTGGTGATTGTGATAATCGGAATGCGCACCATCCGGCGGCGTGCACGCTTCCCTCAAATGGCTCAAGCCCATACTTCTTGGCCATATGCCGTCTGGACGATGGTTCTTCTCGTTCTTGTGGGTCCAATTCAGCTGGTTTACGTGGCCGATGATCCCGGTGAACTTATGCTCAAATCTCTCATTCTTTCCACCGGCTTTTGCGTGGCAATCCACGAGCTGGATCGAGCAATGATCAAAGCCACCAGGAAGTACCTTCGCCAAGAATAGAATTTTTAGACGTTCTGCCTTCAGTGCTCAGGATCGTCAAATGCTGCCGTAGCCCTTTGTAGGGCTACGGCTTTTGTTGTCTTTTGCCCCGGAATTCGCGTCATAGTCACTATTTTGGTGCTCTGAGTCTTGACGTGACCTCGCCAACAAAATAGCATAATGGGAAACGTAAGTTTCATATTAGGCAACTATGGCAGTTGCCGAATAAGTGCCAGGAGGGCAAGAGCATGAAAGAAGTTCGCATCGAGGAAAACGGCAAGCTGGGGCCAATCAATGCAGCGATGATCCCTCGCTACGCCGGCGCCGGTACCTACGCCCGTCTGCCGCGTCTGGACCAGGTCCAGAGCGCTGACATCAAGATCATTGGTGTGCCTTTTGATACCGGTGTTTCCTACCGTCCAGGTGCACGCTTTGGTGCCAACCACGTCCGTGAATCCTCGCGCCTGATCCGCCCTTACAACCCAGCCACCGACACCTCGCCTTTTGCTCAGAGCCAGGTAGTTGACGCCGGTGACCTCGCGGTGAACCCGTTCAACATCAATGAAGCTATCGAAACGATTCAGGAAGAAGCCTTGGAGCTAACTTCTGACGGTTCAACCCTGGTCACCATCGGTGGCGACCACACCATCGCACTGCCACTGCTGCGCGCTGCATCCGAGCGTGCCGGTGCACCGGTGGCCATGTTGCACTTCGACGCTCACCTGGATACCTGGGACACCTACTTTGGTGCCGAGTACACCCACGGCACCCCATTCCGCCGTGCGGTAGAAGAAGGCATTCTGGATACCGAAGCCATCTGCCACGTGGGTACTCGCGGCCCGCTGTACGGCAAGAAGGACCTGGAGGATGACAAGCGCTTCGGCTTTGGCATCGTGACCAGCTCGGACGTGTACTACCAGGGTGTGCGTGAAATCGTTGACAAGCTGCGTGCGCGCATCGGCAACCGCCCGCTGTACATCTCGGTGGACATCGACGTACTTGACCCAGCCCACGCACCAGGCACCGGAACCCCGGAAGCCGGCGGCATCACCAGCCGTGAGCTACTGGAAATCCTGCGCGGGTTGCGCGGACTGAAGATCGTCGGCGCCGACATTGTTGAGGTCGCCCCAGCTTACGACCACGCCGAACTGACCGGTGTGGCCGCCAGCCACGTCACCTACGACCTAATCAGCCTGATCAGCGACTTCCGCGCCAACCAGGGATTGAACAAGTAATGACAACACAGCCCCAACGTAACGGCGGCGACCTGGTCATTGAGACCCTCACCGCGCTGGGAGCTAAAACCGTGTTCGGCATCCCCGGACAGCACGCCTTGGGGCTGTTCGACGCGCTCTCCCGCTCAAACCTGGAATTTGTCTCCTCGCGAGTGGAGAACAACTCGGCCTTTGCCGCCGACGGCTATTCGCGCGCTACCGGTGAGGTGGGCGTACTGTTCCTCTCCACCGGCCCCGGCGCGCTAACCTCGCTGGCTGGACTGCAGGAAGCCTATGCCACCGGTGTGCCGATGGTTGTTGTGGCCAGCCAGATCCCACTGGATGGACTGGGTGCACGACGCAAGGGCATGCTGCACCAGCTCGATGACCAGAAAGCTTCGGCGGCCAACGTCACCAAGTTCCAGCAGACCGTACATCACGCCTCTGGCATCCCTTCGGCCATTCAGGATGCTTGGGCGCGTGCGATCACTGTGCCCATGGGGCCGGTGTGGGTTGAAGTTCCCCAGGACGTGCTGCTCGCTGAAGTGATGGTGCCACCGGTGCAGGATGCTTTGGCTGAAGCCTATGAGCACCCACCGCGTGAAGAGTTGATCCGCGAAGCAATTAACTGGCTCTCCGATGCACAACGTCCGGCCATTATCGCCGGTGGTGGTGTGCGCCGTGCCGGTGCGCAGGCCGAACTGTTGGCCGTGGCGCAAGCCTTGCAGGCGCCGGTGCTTTCCAGCCCGGGCGGTAACGGGGCTTTCCCGTGGAATCATGAACTGTCCTTGCAGTCATGGGTTGAAGACCGTCACGCCACCGAGGTTATGGAAGATGCCGACGTATTGTTGGTCATCGGCTCGGCCCTAGGCGAAGTGACCAGTAATTACTTCACCCTTGAACCGCGCGGCAAGATGATTCAGATTGACGCTGAACCACGAGTTCTGGAGTCCAATACTCCTGCGCTTGGTATTCGCGCCGACGCCCGCGAAGCGCTGAAGTTCCTGGACCGGGGATTGAAGGATGCCGGGTACACCTCGCGCGCTTCATGGCATGGACAGCGACCACAGCAGGTGGTCGCGCAGACCCTAGAAAAAATCCAGGCACGCCTGGATGCTCAGGATCTGGGCAAAGAACAAAAATTCATGGAAGACATCCGTGCCGCAGTTCCGGCATCGATGCAGACCTTCTGGGATATGACCATTGCAGCCTACTGGGGCTGGAGCTGCTGGGATGCCAAGGATGGCCAGTTCCATTCGGCACAGGGTGCCGGCGGTCTGGGCTTCGGTTTCCCTTCGGCCATTGGTGGCGCGATTGGTACCGGGCAACGAGTACTGGCTGTCAGCGGTGACGGTTCCTCGATGTACTCCATCGCTGAGCTAGCAACCGCCAAACAACACCAGGCCCCAGTGACCTGGTTGATTGTTGATGACGGTGGCTACGGCATCTTGCGTGAGTACATGGAAGGCGCTTTTGGTAAGGCTACGGCCACCGAGCTGGTCCGGCCCGACTTTGTCGCACTGGCTCAGTCCTTCGGTGTTCCGGCACGCGAGGTCGAAGTTGATCAGATCGGTGACGCGCTCAAGCAGGCGCTTACCGAAGAGGGACCAAACGTCATCGTGGTCAAAACTCTGCTGAAGATGTTCGCCCCGACTCACTTCTAAACAGCATCGGCCAGGGAATAGTACTGGCAATCAAGTGGTGGCCTAGAACCCGTAGCAAAAGCTACCGGTTGTAGGCCACCACTTTTGTTTTGTGCACCGCTTGGCGCCGCTGAAAATTTTTAGTGCACCGTGCTGGCGCGCAACTGATGAATCTGCTGTGCTGCCGAATTTAGCGAAGGGTAGTTGGCGCCCGGTCCTTGGGCGATAAAACCGGGACACTCGTGATCGGCTAACCCGGTTTCACCGTAGGCCAACCCACGGAAAGTTCCGTGTGTCATGCGCACCAAGTGTGCTCCGGCGGCCACGTCCCAAACTTTGGTATCAAAGCCGATGGTCGCATCAGACCAGCCGGCGGCAACGTGAGCCAAGGCTAGAGCGGCGCTGACCTTTCGGCGCACGGTGGCAAAATCTTGAATCCACTGACCAAACAGTTGCAAGGCGATATCGCCATCCTTAGTCAGTGACTCTGCCCCGGGATAGTCGGTCATCAGATTGGCGCGAGATTGTTCCGGACGGGTGCCCGGACGTAGCGGAACGTCGTTGAGCATCGCAGCATCCGAGTTCGCGCTGAACTCGTCGCCGGTGACTGGATCGATGATCACCGCGGCCACCAGCTGGCCGTCAATGGCAGCTGCGATGGAAATGCAGAAGAACGCTACGCCGTGAACAAAATTGCTGGTCCCATCGATGGGATCCACGATCCACTGCACCTTGCCTGCGGCTTTATGGCCGGAGGTGGTAGTTAGTTTCTCTTCGCCAAGCACCCACGAATCGGGTACCGCAGCTAACAATGAATCGGTGATGAGCTGTTGGCTTCGGCGGTCAATGTCGGTGACCAGATCATGGGTGCTGGTTTTGTGCTCAACATTTACTGCGGTGCGAAAGGAAGAAGACAGTAGGGGAGCTGCGCTACGTGCTGCATCCAGCGCAGCCAGGCGCAGGTCTTCGGCCAAAAAATTCTCAGGGATCGATTGTTGCTCACTCACTGTGTCAGCTTATCGTGCCCGTGGAAACGTTCAGATGGTAGATGGTCAGGATCAAGACGAATCAAGATAAGCTTCTGCTCATGAGTAGCATGCAACCGATTGCCCCTAAAGCCTCGCTGACCGAACAGGTCACCACAATGATCCGGGCGGCCATCGTTGCAGGGGAGATGGCCCCTGATCAGCACTATTCGGCCATTGGCATTTCCGAGAAGCTCGGGGTCTCACGCACTCCGGTGCGTGAAGCTTTGCAGCTCTTGGAAAAAGAAGGCATTGTGACTGTGGCAAAAAACCGCGGGGTACGAGTCAACCAGATCTCCTTGGAAGATATCGTTGAGGTCTTCCAATTGCGGTTGGCCATTGAACCGGCAGCTGCCGCACGCGGTGTGCTCAACGCTACTGACGCTGACCGTGCCCGACTCACCGAACTGCACGAGCAGATGATCAAGGTTGGGCAGAGCGGTGACGGGAGGGCCACCCTAGAGGCCGATAAAGAATTCCACCTGTACCTGCTGGGATTAGCCAGCAACAAAAAACTG
>CAACWO010000021.1_pt1 | contig 35336 bp, 32 predicted proteins | sample 2275661 | NCBI WGS metagenome assembly CAACWO01 (sample SAMEA5312466, study PRJEB27640) | indoor metagenome | biome: indoor environment; feature: uncontrolled; material: polymer concrete tiles wood | place: Germany | collected 2014-07-07 | reverse complement strand
TCGATCAGGTTCTGGTCGTTGGTGAACGAGTGAACGGTCTCAACGTGTCCGTGGTTAACGCCGAACTTGTCGTTCAGCGCCTTGAGCACTGGGGTGATGGCGTTGGTGGTGCACGATGCTGCGGTGACAATCTTGTCTTCTGCAGTAATCCACGAATCGTTGATGCCGTGAACGATGTTCTTCAAGTCGCCCTTACCTGGAGCGGTAAGTAGAACGCGAGCAACACCCTTAGCTTCAAGGTGCTGGGACAGGCCAGCTTCATCGCGCCAGCGTCCGGTGTTGTCTACAACAATCGCGTTGTTGATTCCGTATTCGGTGTAATCAACGGTTGCTGGATCATTCGAGTAGATGACCTTGATCAGTGTTCCATTGGCGAGGATGGTGTTGTTTTCCTCGTCGACGGTGATCGAACCTTCAAAGCGGCCATGCACCGAGTCGCGGCGAAGCAACGAAGCGCGCTTGACGATGTCATCATCCGAGCCCTTGCGCACAACGATTGCCCGCAGACGCAAGCCGTAACCGCCACGCTCAATCAGGATACGAGCGAGCAAGCGACCAATGCGACCAAATCCGTAGAGTACTACGTCCTTTGGTTCTGCGTCGGTAGCGCCGGCCTTGCCGACCTTTTCGCCCAGTTCGTTGCTGATAAATGAGTTCAGGTCAACGGAGCCAGATTCTTTGAACTTCTTGTTCAAGCGGCCAAGATCAACGGCGACCGAGCCAACATTGAGTGTCTCGATTTCATCGAGAATTGCTTTGGTTGCCTTCAGGCTTAGCTCTTCGCCATCGATGCGGCGCACAACGCGGTGTGCTTTGATGATGTCGATTGAGGACTGATTGATCAGCTTGCGGCCATATACGGAGGGCACCACATTGTTCTTGCGGTACAAACGTCCGATCAGTGGAATCATGGCCTCGGCGAGCTCTTCGCGCCCGCTCCATTCTTGCTGGGCGACGACAGACTGCTGGGTCAAAGGAAAATCCTTCCAATTCAGCCGACTTGCAGATCCATAAAGTCGGTTGGCACCGTGGGAAGCACCATTGCTTTTGCGGTGGTACGAGGTCACAGGATCATCCTCGTAAGTACTAAGTACATTTTCCATTCTAAACTGCGCAGAAATTTTCCGGGCACCAAGATCTGTGAATCATCTCACTTGAGAAGTGAGGAAAAATATGGTGAATGGGATGGCCGATACGCCGGGTTTTGTCGCGCCGAAGCGGGACGGTCATCTATCTACGACTGCCGTTGCCGACAGCCTCTAGCGGTCCACCCGACTGCATGGGGCGAACAGCCCTCATAACGCAGTCTGTCTGACCTTGCTCCGAGTGGGGTTTACCAAGCCATCCCGGTCACCCGGGACGCTGGTGGTCTCTTACACCACCGTTTCACCCTTACCAGGAAACCTGGCGGTCTATTTTCTGTGGCACTAGCCTGCGGGTTACCCCGAGTGGGCGTTACCCACCACCCTGTTCTGTGGAGCCCGGACGTTCCTCGGGACAATTGCTTGCCACGCGACCGTCTGGCCATCCCATTCGTTAACCATTCTAGCCCCGGGACTTTGCCTGCCGTAACGCGCTGAGCGAGGTGTCCGACACGGAGATTCTCCAAAAATACCTAACCACGAACGATTTGATACGCACTGGATGCACGCGTAGCTCAAAGCATCAGCAAGTCTTCATCGACAAAGGTTGAGTGTTGAATTCCGATAGGCTGGAAGGCGTGCTTATTTTGTTGCCGCCTTCTGAAGGCAAGACAGCCCATACTCAAGGTGCTCCGTTTGAATTGGAAACACTCTCGTTTCCGGAACTAAATGATGATCGTCACCAAGTCATCGATTCTCTTGCGCAAGTTTCTGCTCGCGAAGACGCCATGGAAGTCTTAGGCGTTGGAGCTTCACTAGCTAACGAAGTAGCTCGCAATATCTCACTGCACACTGAACCGGCAGCCAGGGCACACGATATTTATTCAGGTGTGCTTTTTGAGGCTTTGAACTACGCGTCGTTGGATAAGCCAGCAAAGCTGCGGGCAGATCAAAGCATTCTGGTCATTTCTGCGTTGTGGGGCGCCGTCAGATTTGATGACCGGATCCCACCGTACCGACTTTCTATGTCCACCAAGCTTGAACCACTGGGCAGGCTCGGGAGCTGGTGGAAGAAACGATTAACTCCAGTATTGGACGAGATGGCCGGGAACCAGCTCATCATCGACGCACGCTCAAGTACCTACACGGCAGCCTACAAGCCAAGCAACGGAAATAGCGTGGCCGTCAATGTTTTTCAGTTACGCAACGGTGTTCCGAAGGTCGTATCGCACTTCGCCAAACACACTCGCGGCGAAGTTGCCCGGTTCTTGGTTCAGCAAGAAGTCGAGCCCAAGACGGCGACGGAATTGCTTGAACTGATTCAATCTAAGTGGGAGGCCACCCTGGTGGACGACAAAAAGGGTCAAGCACTAAATATTCTGCTCCCCGAAGACCATCAGTTCACCACCACAAAGTAGTAAGAATCAGCCTCTCGTCTTGGCGCACACGACAAAAGAACAAACTTTCCCTCTTCCGCTTGTGATTCAATTCACATATGCTTCACGTATGACGTCCTACGTCATACGTCCTTCCAATTTTCAGGAACCATACCCCTGCGAGGAACCAGCCCATGCGAAGCCATTTTCGATACGAGCACCGTAGAATCCTGACCGCTGCACTGGCAGTCAGCCTGACCATTCCCCTTTTCAGCGCAAACGGGGCCCTAGCGGCCACCACATTAGAGGAAGCGGACCCTGCGGTGCCGCCGGGAACCTTCAAAGAAATAAATCTCGGAACCGACCGCACCGAAAACAACTTCTTCTATCGCATCCCCGCTCTCGTTCACTTGGGCGACGGGGTAGTTCTCGCCGCGTGGGACGGCCGTCCGGGAAACGCCTCAGATGCACCGAACCCCAATAGCATCGTGCAGCGCAAAAGCACCGATAACGGTGCAACGTGGGGGCCAGTAACCACTGTCGTGGCAGGCTTCACCGGCTCCCCCGAACAAGGAAAGCACGGCTATTCTGACCCCAGTTATGTGGTGGATGACGAAAGCGGAAAGACCTTCGCCTTCTTTGTCTACTCCAAGGATCGAGGCTTCGTAGGGAGCATTTGGGGCCATGACGATGCCAACCGGCAAGTGCTCAGCGCAGCTGTTGTCGAATCCACCGATGACCGAGCCACGTGGAGCAAGCCTCGACTGATTACCGATGTCGTCAAACCAGGAGACAGCGCGGTCCCCGGCACTGTACGTTCGACCTTCGCCACGTCCGGTCAAGGCATCCAGATAACCCGCGGCCAATACGCCGGGCGACTCGTTCAGCAATACGCCGGAGATGTCATGCAGGCCGATGGCACCCGAGCGATTCAAGCCTTCTCGATGTATTCCGATGACCACGGAGCGACGTGGAAACATGGAGAATTCACCGGACAGGCCATGGACGAGAACAAAGTGGTTGAACTTTCCGACGGGCGGCTTATGCTCAATTCCCGTGACAACGCCGGCGGTGGCTATCGAAAGGTAGCTATTTCTAATGATGGTGGCCACAGCTACTCGGAGGTCACCCAGGATAAGAACCTCCCCGATCCCACAAATAACGCACACATCACCCAGATGTTCCCGGAGGCGCAAGCCAACAGTGCGCAGGCCAAAAAGTTGCTATATACCGGAGCCAATTCACAAACTTCGCGCTCCAACGTTTCGGCTCGAGTCTCATGCGACGACGGAAAAACGTGGCCAGGGTTGCGCACCATTCGTCGTGGTTTCTCCGCGTACTCGGTAGCCGATGTCTTGGACAATGGAAAATTTGGCGTGTTCTACGAAGCTAACTACACCGACGCCATGCAGCTTGCTACGTTCGATGAAGAATGGTTGAACTACGTCTGTGCTCCGATGCAGGCAGAAGCGTTCACCGCCAGCTCAGGATCCACTCTTGACGTTCCAGTGACCATCACGAACCAGGAAGACGAGGAGCTCTCGGGCGCCATCGCGGTGGGCGCCTCAACGCAATTCAGCGCCACAGCAAAATCGGTCACCAATCTTGCCGCAGGCGCCAGCACCACCATCAACCTTCCAGTCACTGTCGCGTCCACCGCGCTTGGAAACCAGAGTCTACCGTTGCAGTTCACGAGTAGTACTGGAAAAACTTCGCAGGTATCTGTGTCCGCTCAGATCACCGGCGAAGAAACCACTGGACTTAACATTTCGGGTCAACGCACCGATATGAGTCGAGACTTGGCCGTGGACCCATATGCGGTCGGTGAAAAAGTTCCGTACAGCTTCCGTGTGAATAGCATTGGAAACATCGCTCAATGGGTCGTACCAACTGCGGGTAACTTCTCACCGTTTGCCGCCAGCCCAATTGGACAGCCCAGCCCGGCGGGCACTTGCCGCTACTCGAACCTGCCCGCGGGTGCTGGCTACACCTGCGCCACTCCACGCCATGAGGTAACCAGCAATGAGCTAGCCAACGGATTCTTTATTCCTCAAACGCACTGGACTTCTGGCCGGGTCGGCAGCAACGCCATCGTGGATGAATACACAATCACGGATCAAGAAGTCGACCTCGTCGATCGCCAACCTAGCTTTACCGTCGAGGCCTCACAGCAAGTTGCCGCTGAGCCTGCTTTGAATTCGTCGCCTAAAGCCGGTGACTGGATTAGCTATGAAGTCACGGTTACAAATACCGGAAACGTTCGACTCAGCGCCCTAGAAGGTTCGGAATTCAGCATTAAGGAGCTTGACGCAGGCGAATCGAAGAGCGCAACCATCACACGCCTTCGCACTAGCGCTGATGCCTCAAGCCGAAGCGCACAGGAAAAATCAAAAATTGCTACCGCTCGCAACGGCGATATCAAGATCCAGGCTGAGATTTCTCAATCCATCGCCCCGTAGGTTGAAAGTGCAAAACCTGACAATGCACTGAAGCAAAAGAAGACTGCCGTGGGCAAGACTTGGGAATTACTATTCCCGAATCCCACCCATGGCAGTCTTCTTTGTTGGTTGAACTTTTGTTGGTTGAACTAACTGCCACCTTGCCCATCAGCGGCGACGAGTTCAATTTCAAAGCCCTCGCCATTTTCCAGATACGCAGCGTAGTGCTGTTCTCCACCAGCGTGTGGATGCTGATCCGAGAACATCAAGGTAAATCCGTGGTCACTAGCCTCGCGTGAAATTTGCTCAACTAGTTCTTTGGACTCAACAGTAAAAGCCAAGTGGTTCAATCCTGGATTCAAGCGTTCGTGGCGTCCATGGCGCACATCAGGCCCGGACTCAAGAACGATATAAAAGTTTGAATGGGCGTAGCTGATCCCATTACTCCACTCAGAATCAATCCGGTAACCCAGACGCGTCAGCAACCATCCCAACGTTGCTTTACTGGCTGATAAGTCATCAACCCAGATTTCCAAATGATGCAGCATGCGGTTCCCTGCCTATGGGGTCAGGACAAAGTCCCAAGGATCCGAATTAATTTGCGATATTTCAATCTCTACCGAATGTCCCAGATCGTTGAGCACATTCTGCAAAGCGCGAGCGCCGGCTGAAAGCCAGACCCACTCGGAGGCAAAATGGGAAACATCAATCAAGTAAGGGAAGCCACCGTTGGCTGCTTCGCGTGCTTCACTGGCCGGGTGATGGCGTAGATCTGCGGTGACGTAGACATCGGCTTGGTGTGAGCGCACCGCATCAAATAACGAGTCACCGGCCCCACCGCATAGGGCGACCTTGCGGATGATCCCGGTGCGGTCACCTGCAACACGTACGCCACCGGCCACGGCAGGGAGCACGGTGTAAACGCGTTCAGCAAAATCTTCAAGCTTCATTGGCTTGTCCAGGAAGCCGACTCGGCCTAGTCCTTCTTCTGGCAATCCGTCCTTGGAATGCACCAGAGGCACACAATCCTTGAGGCCAAACGCGTCGGACAGGGCGTCGTTGACTCCCCCAATGGCGTTGTCAGCATTGGTGTGTGCCGTGAGCAAAGCGGTTCCGGTCTCAATGAGCCGGTGAATCGCTTCGCCCTTAAAGCTGGTTCCTGCTACTTGGGTGACACCACGAAGTAACAGTGGATGATGAGTGATGAGCAAGTCAGCTCCACGCGCGATGGCATCTTCGATCACCACAAGGGTCGGGTCTACAGCCATTACAACCTTGGTGATCTGCTGGGCGCTACGTCCGGTCACTAGACCAACGGCGTCCCAGTCCTCCGCCAAGGATTTTGGCCAAAGCTCTTCTACTGCCTCAAGCACATCGCCCAAAGTAGTTGCAGCCGGTTCCCCATCAACTGGCTGCTTTACTTCTTCGTCGGTCACTGGCTTGAGCGAAGCGGCGTCCGTAACTGACGGCTTCTTATCAGGTTCTTGCGAGTTATTTGCCTTGCTCTGCATGTCACCAACCCTACGCGTTGGGTACATCGATGGAACAGAATGCAACGCCGCATCGTTGTGAACTGTGTGAGTACTCTCAGCCTTCAATCACCGCATCAATTCAGCCCTACAATCGAGCTTCAGGGGGCCAAGCTGACAACCTTCGTGTTGGCAGGTGGCTGCTTCTGGTGCTTGGACGCCATCTACCAGCAAACCCGTGGCGTGCACGCCGTGATCTCCGGATACATCGGTGGGCACACCAGTGACCCGGACTATTATCAGGTCTGCTCCGGAACCACCGGGCACGCTGAAGGTGTTGCAGTCATCTTTGATCCAGAAGTTGTTCCAGCCGAGATCATCTTGGACATGTTCTTCACCGTTCATGATCCAACGTCGCTCAATCGCCAGGGTTATGACGTAGGCACCCAATACCGCTCGGCCATGTTCCCGCTGGATGAAGAGCAGCGGACGCTTTTCGCTGGGGCCATCGCAAAATTTGCGCCTTTATACCCTAATCGGATTGTCACCACAATAGAAGAGTCGAAAGATTTCTATCCTGCGGAGCAAATTCATCAAGATTACTACGCAGCTAACCAAGATGTCGGATATTGCCGAGTGATCATCGACCCGAAGATCGCAAAAGTCAGGAAATATTACGCACAATGGCTAAATGAAGCCTAGCTTGACGGCATGCCTACTAGGGTTAGAAATGAACCTCGAGATGTCCGAGCCATTTAGCCGGTCATCTGCAAGTAACTCGCCGCCAGCAATCGCGGCCGCAATGAGTCACGTAAGGACTGCATAAAACATGGGCAAGATTTACAACAACGTCACCGAAGTTATCGGCCGCACCCCATTGGTAAAGCTGAACCGACTTGACGAAGGCCTAGCCGGCAACGTCGCTGTGAAGCTGGAATTCTACAACCCAGCAAACTCCGTCAAGGACCGCATCGGTGTAGCAATCGTCGACGCTGCAGAAAAGTCGGGCGCGCTGAAGCCAGGTGGCACCATTGTTGAAGGTACCTCGGGTAACACCGGTATCGCTCTGGCCATGGTCGGCGCAGCACGTGGTTACAAGGTCATCCTGACCATGCCTGAAACCATGTCCACCGAGCGCCGCGTTATGCTGCGCGCTTACGGTGCTGAAATCGTACTGACCCCAGGTGCCGATGGCATGCGCGGTGCAGTAGAAAAGGCTAAGGAAATCGTTGCGACTTCTGAGAACGCCGTCTGGGCTCAGCAGTTCGCTAACTCCGCTAACCCTCAGATTCACGCGGACACCACCGGCCCAGAAATCTGGGATGACACCGAGGGCCAGGTAGACATCCTTGTTGCTGGTATCGGTACCGGTGGCACCATCACCGGTGCAGGTCGCTTCCTGAAGGAAAAGAACCCAAACCTGAAGATCGTTGCTGTTGAACCAAAGGATTCGCCGATCCTCAACGGTGGCAAGCCAGGCCCACACAAGATTCAGGGCCTTGGTGCTAACTTCATCCCTGAGGTTCTGGACACTGAACTGTACGACGAAGTTCTGGATGCCAGCATCGAAGATTCGGTTGCTACCGCACGCGCATTGGGCGTCAAGGAAGGTATCCTCGGCGGTATCTCCGCTGGTGCAGCCGTTTGGGGTGCACTGCAGATCGCTGCTCGCGAAGAAAACGCTGGCAAGCGCATCGTGACTATCATCCCTGACTTCGGTGAGCGTTACATCTCCACCCTGCTCTTTGATGACATCCGCGGCTAAATCAGTTTCGGAAAGTTAGAATAAATCGGCGCGAGCCACCGTTGGTCTAATAGAGACCTTAATCGGTGCAGCTCGCGCCGATTTGCTGTGTGACGTCTTCGGATTCCTGCACAGCGAACCGCAACCCCTAAGGTAGTATTCATGAGTTTTTTCTCCCGCCTGCGTGAAGACCTAGCCACAGCTCGACAGCACGATCCTGCGGCACGCAGCGATACCGAAAACTTTTTCGTGTATTCCGGGTTGCACGCTATTTGGCTACACCGCGCAGCTCACAAGTTGTGGCAGAACCCTTCCACCAAGGGAGCCGCACGGCTGATCTCGCAGGCTGCACGTGCGCTGACCGGCATTGAGATTCACCCTGGCGCCACCATCGGCCGTCGCTTCTTCATCGACCACGGCATGGGCATCGTCATTGGTGAAACTGCTGAAATCGGCGAAGACGTCATGCTGTACCACGGTGTAACTCTGGGCGGTCGTTCCCTAGCTAAGGTCAAGCGTCACCCAACCATTGGTGATCGTGTGGTCATTGGCGCCGGAGCCAAGGTCCTCGGTCCGATCATCATCGGAGCCGATTCCGCCATCGGTGCTAACGCTGTAGTGGTCAAGAATGCACCAGAAGGCTCGATCGTTACCGGCATTCCTGCACAGAATCGTCCACGTACTCCAGAAGAGCGCAAGCCTGCTGTTGACCCAGCTGAGTACATCGATCCTGCGATGTGGATCTAGCTGCACGTAGTTCTTAAACTGATCGGGTCCGCACCATTTGGTGCGGACCCGATCAGTTTAAGTAAGAACGCTTACTCAGCGACTTGATGAGTTTCGGTGCGGCTGCCGTCAGCCAGCTCAACGATCTCATCGTCCTGGCTTTGCGGTGCGGTGCCCAGCTTGCCGTTGGTCAGTTTCTGCATGATCATCGCCATGGCTCCGTCACCGGTCACGTTGGTCGCGGTGCCGAAGCTATCAAGTGCGATGTAAGCGGCGAACATGAGGCCAACTTCAACATCACCGAAGCCGAGCATCTGGCCAAGCAGACCAGCTGCTGCTGCGATGGCGCCACCTGGAACACCAGGAGCGGCAATCATCATGACTCCGAGCATCAAGATGAATGGGAAGTAAGCACCGAAGGTGACTTCTCCGCCAGTGAGCAAAAGGACTGCGATCGAGAAGCAGGTAATTTTCACCATTGAACCGGAGAGGTGAATGGTCGCACACAGTGGAACAACAAAGCCGGCCACAGCGTCCGAAACACCATTTTTCTTCGTTGAAGCCAGCGTCACTGGAATCGTGGCTGCCGAGGACGAGGTGCCCAGTGCGGTGAAGTAGGCATCGCGCATACCCCAGAGAGCCTTCAGTGGGTTGCGCTTGTTCATGGCTCCAGCGATCGAGTACTGGGCCAGCAGAACAACGAGGGTCAGTGCGAAGGAAACCACAGCGACCAACAAGAACTTGGTCACCACAGTGATTGCGTTTCCGCTGGCGGAGAGATCCAAGAAGATGCCGAAGATGAAGACCGGCAAGGCAGGGACGACAACACGACGAATGACCATCTCAATGATGGTGCGGAATTCGACAACACCGCGGAAAAGTACCGTGGAGCGGAAAGCAGTCATGCCCAACCCGATGATGAACGCAAGGACCAGTGCAGTCATCACGTCCAAAGCTGGTGGCAGGACGATCTCGGTGGCCGAGTCCCCCGCACTACTAACCAAGGAAACGACGGGCTTAAATCCTGAGCCTTCACCTTCACCGATGGCTTCAAGTCCACCACCGGACAATGACTGGGTAAATAGCCAGCGGCTGACAAAGTACGCAAGTAGCCCTGCAGCCAAAGTTGATCCGTAGGCGAGCAGCGCAGTGATGCCCAACCATTTGCCTGCACCCTTGCCAAGTTCAGCAATAGCTGGCGAAACCAAACCAAAAATAATCAGTGGCACAACGAAGTTCAGGAAGCCCGAGAAGATCGAGTTATAGGTCAGGAATACGCTTCCTAGCCATACCGGCATTACTGGGCCAAGCAAAACGCCTAAGACGATTGCTATGAGCACCCAGCCAAGCAGTGGGATTGATTTCAACAGCTTCATGAAGGTCCTTCATTGGTTCGGGATCATAGCGACGCTTAAACAGCCATCGATGTGTCGCAGCACACGTCTCGACAATGATAGTTGGGCACATGGCAACCCGAAAACATTGTGAATCGCTCAGGGATTCCCACAGTACCGACAAATTTCGAACGTTTAGCTTCGCAGGACAAGTTTTCTTCGAGAAAATTCGAAATCGATCACGCGTACACCAGACGAGTGGAAGATCTGAGAGATCCGCATCGCGGGAAATCCTCTGCAGAATTAAGTGGCGCAACGTGACGACTGACAAGATCGGTTGTGGGTGCTCTCGGCGAGCGCCTGAGCATGTTCGGCCCACCGCTTGAACATGACCCTGACTTAACGTCCCTGATTTGTTGAAGCTTAGAGGAGCCTAGTACCCGATCTGGATACCTCTTAGTAATGTTGGGCCTATGAATGCGCATCCTGCCGATACCCACAATATGATCCGAGTCCGTCAAGCCCGAGAGAACAACCTCAAGGGTATTGATGTCGACATCCCCAAACGACGCATTACGGTTTTCACTGGGGTTTCCGGCTCAGGTAAGTCTTCACTCGTCTTCGGAACGATCGCTGCCGAATCACAGCGATTGATCAATGAAACGTATACCTCTTTTGTTCAGTCGTTCATGCCCTCGATGCCTCGGCCCGACGTTGAGGTTCTAGAGAACTTGTCGGCAGCCATCGTTGTTGATCAGGAGCGCATGGGATCCAATTCCCGCTCAACGGTTGGTACCGCCACCGATGCCTACTCATTGCTTCGTGTTCTTTACTCACGCTACTCAACTCCAAGTGCCGGTGGCGCGGGCGCATATTCTTTCAACCTCGGACAAGGAGCTTGCCCGGCCTGTGAGGGATTTGGTACGGAAGCAAGTATCGACCTTGACGAGTTATTGGATTGGGATAAGACCCTGAACGAGGGCGCCATCAAGGCACCAAACTTTGCTCCTGGCGCGTGGCTCTGGCAAACATTGACTGCAGGCACCGAACCAGATCTTGATATCAAGCTCAAAGATATGCCCAAGGACATGCTTGATCGCATGCTTCATGCCGAAGATGGCAAGGTCAAGCTCAACGGGGCGAACATGAGCTACTCGGGGCTCATCACCCGCATCAAGTCCAACTACATTCTTTCTGGTCGCGAAATCAAGCAAGCGCACATTCGTGAATGGATCGACCGGATCTCAACCACGGCACCGTGCACGGTGTGCGCCGGTTCCCGACTGAGTGAAGCTGCTAGAGCCTCAAAGATGAATTCACTGGGCATCGCCGATATGACGGCCATGCAGGTTTCTGAGCTTTCCGCGGAACTAGACAAACTTCAGATCCCGGACGCCGCTCCCCTGATCAAGAACTTGATTGCGATTCTTGAGTCGATGGTCGAGTTGGGCTTGGGATATCTCTCGCTAGATCGACCCGCTGGAACACTTTCGGGCGGTGAAGCCCAGCGCGTGAAAATGATTCGTCATCTAGGTAGCGCACTCTCGGATGTCACCTACGTCTTTGATGAACCAACCGTGGGGCTTCACCCGCACGATATTCAACGCATGAATGGGCTGTTGGCGGATCTGCGAGATAAGGGCAATACCGTACTGGTCGTTGAGCATAAGCCTGAAGTTATCAAGATCGCTGATCACGTGATTGATCTTGGTCCGGGTGCTGGAACGCACGGTGGAACGCTGAGTTACAGCGGAGATGTTTCTGGCCTGTTGGCCAGCGATTCACTGACCGGTCAACATTTTTCTACGCGTGTTCCGCTGAAGCCCGCTACCAGGTCACCGGGTACTCCCCTAGAAGTTCGTGGCGCTTCCACACATAACCTCAAAGACGTGAACGTAGATATCCCTACCGGTGTACTGTGTGCCATCACCGGTGTTGCCGGGTCCGGTAAGTCCACGCTCATTCACTCAACGATTTCCAAGCGTGAAGATGTGGCCGTGGTGGATCAACGAGCGATCCGAGGCTCGCGCCGTTCAAATCCTGCCACCTACACCGGAATCATGGATCCGATTCGAGCCGCCTTTGCCAAGGCCAACTCGGTCAAGCCGGCCTTATTCAGCGCAAATTCCGAAGGAGCCTGCCCAAACTGCAAGGGCGTCGGATTCACCTATACCGATTTGGCCTCGATGGCCGGAGTGGCTCTGCCCTGTGAAGTATGTGAAGGTACGCGCTTTACCGCTGAAGTCTTGAACTACACCTTGGACGGTTTGAATATCGGTGAAGTGTTGGACTTGAGCATGGAGCAAGCCTTAGAACAACTCAAGATCCCTAAAGCCAAAGCCATGCTGACCCGGCTGAACCAAGTAGGACTGGGGTATCTCAAGCTCGGGCAGCGCCTCAGTACGCTCTCGGGCGGTGAGCGCCAGCGCATCAAGCTTGCCATCAACTTAGGCAAGGGTTCTGGCACCTACGTACTGGATGAACCAACCACTGGTCTGCATATGGCCGATGTCCAAAACTTGCTGGGTCTACTCGACGAAATGGTTGACGAAGGAAACACCGTCATTGTCATTGAGCACCATCTAGCGGTAGTTGCCCATGCTGATTGGGTGATTGACCTTGGACCAGGGGCCGGGCATGAGGGCGGTCAGATTGTCTTTGAAGGAACGCCAGCAGAACTTAGTCAATCTGGCACGCTCACCGGAATTCACTTGAATGAATACGTCGGCGGCAGTCAATGAGCTTCACTTTGCGCAAACCCGTAGCTGATGACGCCGTTGAGCTGGCCGCTTTGCATGTTGAATGCTGGAAGCAGACCTACACGGAACTGTTGCCCGAGGGATTTTTTAGCACAGAGCATGCTGAGCATCGTCTCAACCTGTGGCAACGGATTTTAGCTGACCCGAACCCTGCGTTCTCTCTAGCTGTGGCATGCAATGAGCAGGAAGACTTGATTGGTTTCTCGTTTGCTGCACCGTGCACCAAGGACTCGGTCGATGTTCCGGCGGGAATTGACCGGCAACTATACAACTTGTATCTGCTCAACGATCAGCACGGCTCCGGTGCGGGCCAGGCCTTGCTGGATGCTGCACTTGGGGATCAACCGGCCCTCTTATGGGTGGCCGAACAGAATCCTCGGGCGATAGCCTTCTATCAGCGCAACGGATTCTCCTTTGATGGTCAAGTGCTTGATGACCCCACCGCACCGCTGATCACTGATCTGCGCATGGTGCGCTTGCCTGTCTGAGAATGATTCGCTGCGTCATCGCGACAGGTCATCATTAACGCATAACGGGTCCGAGCGGAAAATTTTCCGGTCGGACCCGTTAGTTGTTACCTGCTTAGTGCAAGATCAATTAGATGCGAACAAGCATCTTGCCGGTGTTTGCTCCGGCCATCATGTCCAAGAAGGCCTGAACGGTGTTCTCTACACCGTCAACGATGGTCTCATCGTAGGAAACCTTGCCTTCAGCGAACCACTGGCCCATGCGCTGGGAGAACTCTTCGCCGTAGTTCAGGTAGCTCGACAGGGTGAAGCCCTGAAGCTTCAGGCCACGAGTGATCAGGTTGGCCATGTTCAGTGGGCCTGGGGTTGGCTCGGTGGTGTTGTAGCTTGCGATAGCACCACACAGGGCTGCACGGCCACCGTCATTGAAAGCTGCCAGTGCTGCTTCGAGGTGATCGCCACCAACGTTGTCGAAGAAGACGTCGATGCCCTCAGGGGCAGCAGCGGCTAGCTGTCCACGAACGTCGCCGTCCTTGTAGTTGAAGGCTGCGTCGTAGCCGTACTTGCTGGTGAGCAGTTCGACCTTTTCAGCACTACCTGCGGAACCGATAACGCGCTTAGCTCCCATGAGCTTGGCGATCTGTCCGGCTGCGGTACCAACGGCACCGGCCGCACCGGAGATGAAGACGGTTTCGCCTTCAGCCAAGCCGGCGATTGCGTTCAAACCTACGTAGGCGGTCAGCCCGGTCATGCCCAAGATGTGCAGGCGCAGCGAGCTTGGAACACCTGGAAGGTCAGGGATTTCCTTGAAGCTAGCTGCTGGACCCTGAGCCAAGTCCGACCAGCCGAGCTGGTGAAGAACCAGGGTGTCTACTGGCAGGGAGCTGTCATTTGAAGCGATGACGCGTCCTACTGCACCGCCGGCGATCTGCTCGCCGATTTGGAATGGCTTGACGTAGGAGCGGGTGTCGTTCATGCGTCCGCGCATGTAAGGGTCAACCGAGATGAATTCGTTGCGAACCCGAACTTCGCCGTCCTTCAATTCTGCAAGTTCAACGTGCTCAACGGTGAAGTTTTCGTTCGTTGGCCATCCGGTTGGGCGGCTGGCGAGGTGGATCTGGGTGCTGGTGGTTTCGCTCATTATGTTGAGTACCTTTCCTTTTTCGAATTTTTTCGGGTTTGAAAATTTAGAGTGCTACGCCGATGATCAGTGCGATCACCGTCAGTAATGGGAAGACGCCTTGCTTGATTGCTGCCGAAGCCTTGGATGGGCTGGAAATGATTAGGACCAGTGCGGCCAGCAACATGGAGCCGGTTCCGGTGAAGATCAGGGTCGAGCCGATGGTTGCTTCTCCAGCCATGTGGAAGACGACGCCTGCCAGGGTGGCGATGGCCAGAAACAGGTTGTAGAAGCCTTGGTTGAAGGCCATCTCCTTGGTTGCTTCCGCATCTTCAGGCGTCGAGCCAAAGGTTGCTCGAACTTTGTCAGTGGTCCACCATAGGGACTCCATGAAGAAGATGTACACGTGAAGCAATGCAGCAAGGGTGGCCAGCACGAGTGCGGTGATGATCATGATTAACAGCTCCTGAAAGTTTTAGCAGAACAAGCATTCTGTAACGTCCATTTCAATATATACTGTAATGGTCGTTTCCGAAAGTAGAAAGGTATGTGATGGCAAGAACACTAGCCTTTGACAGTACCGCTGTCATCAAAAAAGCTCGCTCCCTATTCTGGTCTAGGGGCTTTGAAGCAGCGTCCATCCCAGAACTTGAATCAGCCACCGGCCTGAGCAGATCCAGCATCTACAACTCCTTTGGCTCCAAAAGAGGTTTGTTTGACGCAGCCGTGCAGAGCTACCTCGATGAGATTGTTCGCCCGCGCCTAGAACCACTGATATCTGATGACGTTAGCCCGCAAGCACTCACTGAGTACCTTGATGGTTTGATCTCCGTATTTGGTCAGCCCAAGGCGCTGCCAACCAGCAATGGTTGCTTGCTGATCAACACCGCCAATTCACCCCTATCAGCCGACTCCCACGTGTCGCAAGTGGTCCAGGCCTACAGAGAAGAGCTAGAAACTGCGTTTGGTCGCGGGATTAGCGCTGCCCGAAGCGATCTCGACCCAACCGTCCAACAACGATTGGCCTCAACGGTGACAGGTCTTGTTGTTGCCGCTTTTGCGCTGGTGCGAATCGCTCCAGCACAGGCCCGGACCCTGCTTGAAGATGCCAAGACGCTAGTTATCTGCGAGCACTAAGCCAACAGGTTCTTTCCGGAAACGACACTGAACCCCGCTGCCCCAGCTCATGAATGGGACAGCGGGGTTCATTAGTATGACAACCCTTTAGTTTATTTAGTTTTACTGACCGTCTGGGCCTCTGCCCATGCCGCCACCCATGCCGCCCATTCCGGATTCAAACTCCCCGGCGATTGCGGTGATAACCTCGGTTGCGTCGGTGATGCTACCGGTACCTAGACCCGCATCAACATCTACGGTACCTCCGGTGTAGAAGCTGTAGCTATCGCCGTCAACAATCTCGGAGCTGGAGTACACGACATTGGCGGTGGCCTTTGAGGTGACAAAACTAGCGACTACTTTTCCGCTCGAATCAACGATGTGGATAGCGGTTCCTGCTTCAACCGTGGTGCCAAGGGAAGCCTGAACGCCGGACTGCTTGGAAGTATCGCTTAGACCTTCAGCCATGCCGTCACTGCCAGCCGCGATAAGTACACCACCGTCAACCGAAATATCCCCATTAGAGTCGAGTGAGCCATTACCGCCGTTGGTTGGACCGTTGACTACGGTCGTACCACCGGTAACTGAGATGTCGCCATTGGAATCCAACCCGTCACCCTCCGAAGTGACCGTGACCTTGCCACCGGAAATGTTCAGGTGGGCATCCTGCGCGGCATCCATGCCTCCTCCTGCGCCACCTTGCGTTGTAGTCTCGCTGCTACCAGCGGTGGCGTTCACTCCGTCATCGGTAGCGTTCACGTTGACCGTCGCTCCGGCTAGGTTGATGGTCGGCGATTCCAGTCCCTCGTTAGACTTGCTGACCGTCGCGGTTCCACCGCTGAGCGTCAAAATCTGCTCCGCCTTGATTCCGTCGTCTCCTGCGTCAATTTTCAACGTGCCGCCGTACTGGTGTAGCCAGCCGCGATCAGCGTCAGTGTCATTGGTTGACTTGATGCCATCTTCGGCTGCAGTAATCTTCACATCGCCACCGAGTAGGGCTACGTAATCCTTACCCTTAATTCCGTCGTCGCTCGCGGTGACAGTGACGTCACCGGAGGCAAGAACTAGACCATCCTTACTAACGATGCCGTCCTGGTAATTTCCCTTCACGTCCAAGGAACCCTCACCTGCGATAGTTAGGTCAGCCATCGAGTAGATTGCCGCATTGGCAGCATCTTCGGCGGTATCAGCGTAGGTGCTCGCATCGGATACAGAATTGCTGGTGCCCTTTTCTAGATAAAGAAGGGTTTCATTGGATTCATCAACCTGGATTGCGGAACCGGTTGAACTGGTGATGGAGGCATCATCCATGATGACTCGAACAACGTCTTCCTCGCCGGCGGCGACGACAACCTTGCCGTCACTGAGCGAGCCAGACAGGCGGTAAGTACCAGCACCGGTGATGGTGACGGTATCCCCATCTACCGAGACCTTGTCAGCGTCAGTTCCTGAAGCTTTGGTGCCACCATCGGCCAGGTCCACAGTTGTTTCTTTGTCAGCGTCCCACTGCAGATCATCCTCATCAAAGTGCGTGTCTTCCGAAATGTCGGTTGCTGAGGCAGTTGAGGTGTTGCCCGAAGAGCTGCTGCTCTCTGCCACCGTGGATGCGCTACTTGCGTTGCTGGTTGCGTTGATGACATCGGAGACCGTTGTCCCGCCAGAGCCTGTCGCACACCCAACCATGGTCAGCGCCAGCGATAAAGCGGCAACTGAACTCAGTGCCTTGTTTCGAAATGAGCGTTTCATGAGCATTCTCTCTGAATTCATAATAGGATTGTCGGCAATTTATTTTTGCCTATCTGAGGGTATATGACTATCTTTCAATAGTTCCCTGTGGTGACTCTGTATTCACCAAATGCCGCGCTTGTGAATGTTGAAATGGGGATGACTTGCTCGACTTTTTCCGGAACAAGAACCGCTTTTGAACGGAAAAGCTCACCAAGAAGAGCACGATCTCTGTAATGATTTTTCCGAGTAATAACGGAATCCCGGACGAGGAAAGCAATGTGAGCAACTCGTAATTCAGGGCCAGTAGGACAATGGCCAGTAATGCATAACGACTTACTGTTGCGCGCAATGGAAGCGTACGACCTTCGGTAAACACCAGCTGTCGGTTGATCCAAAAGTTCACGGCGGCGCTGCCTAGACGAGCTAGGACCACAGCAGGTAGTAATTGGTGGAACGTCGCGGTGAAGATCAGGAGCAACACCGTGTCCACCGCGAATCCTGCCAATGACGAAGCGGAGAACTTCAAGAGTGGGGCGTAGATTCTTATCGAATCCCTGATGGGCCGGAAGTGTGAGCTTTCGTTGTCGTTCAGGTAAATGGTTTGAATCTTCACCCGCTGGAGCTCTATATTGTTCCGTCGTGCATCCAGCAGCATGTTCAGTTCGTACTCGTAGCGCTCGCCGGGCACCTTGCCTAGCCATGGAAGTATCTCTGCGGGGAATCCGCGTAGCCCGGTTTGGGTGTCGTTGAGCCATGTGCCTGTGGAGAGTGCGAAGAATAACGCGGTGGCCTTATTGCCCAACTTGCTGCGTAGCGGTACCTTGCCGGAGAACTCACGTTCTCCAAGAACAATGCTTTTCTTCTGACCCACTTCCCTGGCCACAGCGTAGATGTCTTCAGCAGCGTGCTGACCATCGCAGTCCGCGGTGACAACATCGTGGCCAGGGAAGTTTTCAGCGATAAAGCTGAATCCTGTCTTGAGTGCGGCCCCTTTACCCAAATTGACCGGGTGTTGAACGAGGATTGCTCCCTGACGCTGGGCATAAGCGAAGATTTCTGCTGACGTAGGTCCGCTGCCGTCATCAACAACGACCAGGACCGTTTCATTGCTCGTCAGCTGCAGGGACTCAATAAGGGTATTGAGCTTTTCATCTGGTTCAAACGCGGGAATCAGGAGAATCATGGTCTTACCCCTGTCCTGCGATGAACAGAATGTCGGAGGTTCCACGTTCTTGGTTGCGGCCCAGCGGATTATTGACCAGCTTGCCGTTGAAGTACATGGTCGAAGAACCGCCACCGTCAATGTTGTAGGCGGTTTTGCAGCCAAGATCCAGCATGATTTGGGCGAGCTCCGGCATGGTCACCCCGACGCTATATCCTTCTGAGCGACCATCGACCACAACAAAGACGTAGTGATTATCATCGATGATGCCGATCGCGGTGCGCGGTTGCTGGCCCTGGATGGAGTGGTTACCAAAATTGGTATCGACCTCAACGTCGTCGATGCCGTCAACCTGCTTGGAGTTTTTCACTACCGTCGGCCCGAACGACACAGTTTGCCATACGCCTTCTGAAACTAGGGTGTCTGCATCGGTGCTGGTCTCGTCGTACGCCTTGACGCTGCCGTCCTTGTAGAACGCCAGTCCCTCACGGGCCCCCTTGTCACGGTAGGCGACTCCGTTGCGGATGATGATGCCGGTGTCCCTGAAACCGTAATAGTCGCCGTTGATTGCAAAGATTGCGGAGTTGTTCACGGCTATGGCGCTGGTGGTTTCGGTGATGTTTTCGCCGAAGCTGTCTTTTGCAAAAGCGGAGGCCAGTACGGTGCCGTCTTTGAGATTCAGATCGGCTGCGAAGTAGGTGACTTGGCTGTTGCCGCTGCCCGTGACGGTCTTAGCGATATTGATTTTGGCAAGATCTGAGGTGTAGCTGGTATCGGTAATTTTGGCTGCCGTGTCAGAGGCGGTGCTGGCAGTCGCCGCTGCGGCACTAGTAACCCCTGTTTGCTCGACGTGCTCAACAACGAAGCGGTCCAATGCCCAGCCGGCTCCGCCACCTGCGCCAGCTAGAACGGCGAGCGAGCCAATAAGCACCGTCCGACGTGATGGCTTTTTACTCTTGGATGCTTTTTCGGTGGCTAACTGCTGGGATCTGGTGTTTTGCGTTTCAGGTGAATTCGTCATGTGAAAATTTATATAGACGCTACCTGTCAGCAGATCTCGATCTACTTAGGTGTTTTCCATGAATGAGAATTCATGCCAGATAAATCCCGATAAATTCGGGCAAAAAGAACTTCTGTGACGCGGCTCCTATTAAGAAAAAACCGGCCTTCTTCCTAAGGAATTCCTTAGAAAGAAGGCCGGTTTTAGCTGTGAAAACTCTAGTGAGTGTCCTCAGCTGCGATCTCGGAACGGTCACCGCTCCACAAGGTGTGGAAGGTGCCTTCCTTGTCGGTACGGCGGTAGGTGTGTGCACCGAAGAAGTCGCGCAGACCCTGGGTCAGGGCTGCTGGCAGACGCTCGCTGCGCAGACCATCGTAGTAAGCCAACGACGAGGAGAAGAGCGGTGCTGGGATACCCAGCTGAACTGCAACAGCTACAACACGACGCCAAGCTGGAACAGCCTTGGTGATCGCTTCAGCGAATGCAGGTGCGAACAAGAGGTTCGCAGGCTTCTCATCGGCTGCGTAGGCAGCGGTGATGTCCTTGAGCAGGGCTGCACGGATGATGCAACCTTCGCGCCACAGGCCAGCGATCTCGTCCAGCTTCAGCGTCCAGTTGTATTCGCCGGCAGCCGAGGTGAGCATATCGATGCCCTGTGCGTAGGAAACCAGCTTCGAAGCGAACAGTGCCTGACGCACGTCCTCAACGAAGTTCTCAGGCAGGGTAACCTCAGAGGTTGCTGCGCCCAGAACCTTCTGGCCCACGGCGCGGATATCGCGCTGGGAAGATAGTGAACGAGCGAAGACCGACTCGGCGATAGCCGAAACTGGCGATCCCATGTCCAGGCCGGACTGTACGGTCCAACGACCGGTGCCCTTCTGGCCAGCGGAGTCCTGGATGACGTCGATCAGTGGCTTGCCGGTGGAAGCATCGGTGTGACCCAAAACTTCTGCGGTGATTTCAATGAGGAAGCTAGAGAGTTCGCCCTGGTTCCACTCGTTGAAGATTTCGGCCTGCTTTGCTGGCTCGATACCTGCAGCGTTGCGCAGTAGGTCGTAAGCTTCGCCGATAACCTGCATGTCGGCGTACTCGATGCCGTTGTGCACCATCTTGACGAAGTGACCAGCACCGTCAGTGGAGATCCATGCGCAGCAAGGAGTGCCATCGTCAGCCTTAGCGGCGATCTTTTCTAGCATTGGGCCCAGAGCCTTGTAGGACTCTTCGGAACCACCTGGCATGATCGATGGGCCGAGCAGTGCGCCCTCTTCGCCACCGGAAACGCCAACGCCTACAAAGTGCAGGCCCTTCTCGTTCAACGCAGCTTCGCGGCGACGAGTGTCGGAGTAGTGCGAGTTACCAGCGTCAATGACGATGTCACCCTCATCAAGCAAAGGAACAAGCTGGTCGATGACCGAGTCTACTGGGCCGCCAGCCTTGACCATGATCAAGACGCGACGCGGGGTTTCGAGGTTCGCAACCAGTTCTTCTAGGCTCTCGGTGCGGATGAAGTCACCTTCATCGCCGTGCGCCTCAAGCAGTGCATCGGTCTTACCGACCGAGCGGTTGTGCAGGGCTACAGTGTATCCGTTGCGGGCGAAGTTACGGGCAAGGTTCGCGCCCATAACGGCCAGACCTGTGACACCAATCTGTGCAGGCATAAAAATAAGTCTCCATCAATTACGGGGAGGTGTGCCGTAAACAGAGACCAATTAAAGTGGCCCCTGAATCACGACCACGTGACCTCTATATCCTACTCGCCAATACCCTACGTTTCACAGCTCATAGCGGATGTTAAAACATATTTATCCCACCGAACTACAGCGCGTATCAAGGTATGAGACTAGTCCTTGGCTAAACTAACGGTATGTCAACTAGTCTGCACGCTCATGTGGTCGAGCACCTCGGCTCGCGCATCGTGGGCGGACAAATCCCCCGCGGATCGATTCTGCTGGCCGCTGAACTCGAGGAAAAACTCCAAGTCTCCCGATCGGTGATTCGTGAGGCCATTCGTGTACTAGCTCAATCGGGCTTAGTGACCAGCACCAAACGAGTCGGCATTCGTGTTCTGGGCGCTGAATTCTGGAATCCGTACGACTCCCATGTCATCCGCTGGCGTTTAGCGAGCGATCAAAAAGGTACACAACTTCGCTCATTGACCGAGCTTCGCATCTCAGTAGAGCCCATGGCCGCCGAACTGGCTGCCGAGGTTGCCCCTGAGGCAATGCGCAAAGAGCTCATGATGGTTTCAGCCCAGATGAGTCACTACGGTCGCCAAGGTGACCTGCACAAATTCTTGGAACTGGATATCCGGTTCCACTCCCTAGTCCTTGCAGCCTCCGGCAATGAGATGTTTGCCAACCTTGCCACCCCTATTGGTGCAATCCTGCGCGGTCGCACAGAGCTTGGGCTCATGCCCGAACGCCCGCACGAAGAAGCGCTGCTCTGGCACCAATCGGTATCTGATGCCATCTCCAACTCTGACTCCGCCAGTGCACGCAAGAATATGGAAAGCATTATGCGTCGTACACATAACGAGATCTGCAGCTTATGGGAGGGCCAAGCGCGCATATTCGTTGATCCACCCAAGGAAACACGCTAAGCACGAGCTCCAAAATCTTGTTTTAGATAGTAAAAAATCCTTCCTCTCTAACGATTGTTAGAGAGGAAGGATTTTTTGTGGTTACTAGTAACAGTAGCTACGCCACTGCGGTAGCAATACCGTATAGCACCATCACGAAGACGAAACCAACCACGGAAACCAGTGCCTGGCCAACGGTCCAAACACGCAGGGTGGTGGATACGTCCATGTTCAAGAAGCGCGAGACCAACCAGAAGCCCGAGTCGTTGACGTGTCCGGCGAAGACCGAACCGGCAGCCAGAGCCAGAACCATGGTGGCGATCTGGAAGGCGCTCAACGAGCTATCTGCCAACACTGCTGGCTGAACGATGGCAGCGGCGGTGGTCAGTGCCACGGTTGCCGAGCCCTGAGCCAGTCGAACGATGGCAGCGATCAGGAAGCCCGCGATGATCAGTGGCAGACCAATAGCCTGCAACGAATTGGCGATAGCGTTACCAATACCGCTGGCACGCAGTACGCCACCGAACATGCCACCAGCACCGGTGATCAAGATGATCGAGCATACTGGGCCCAATGCGGAGTCGACCACGGTTTCGATAAGGGTCTTGTCCTTGCCCTTGCGGAAGCCAAGCAGAACCATGCCCAACAGCACGGTGATCAGCAGAGCTACTGGGGTTTCACCGAACAGACGCAACCAGGTAACCCATGAAGCCTTTGGATCAACAACGCCGGCGCTGCCGAGCATGTTCAATCCGGTGTTCAAGAAGATCAGGATCAGTGGAAGTAGCAGAAGGCTAAAGACGGTGCCTACTGAAGGCGAGGACTTGAAAGCATCCTTGTTTGAGCCATTGCCCAGAGCGGCATCCAAGATATCTGGAACAGGAATGTCGAACTTCTTGCCAACGAACTTACCGAACAGGTGACCGGCGAAGAACCAGGTAGGAATCGCAACAAGCAGACCCAAGACCAAGACCAGTCCTACATTTGCTTCAAGCAGACCCGAGGCCGCCACCGGACCTGGGTGTGGTGGTACGAAGACGTGCATCACCGAGAAGGCGGTAGCTGCAGGGATCGCGTAGTACAGTACCGAGCCGCCAAGGCGACGTGCGACGGTGAAGATAATTGGCAGCATGACCACAAGGCCAGCATCAAAGAAGATTGGGAAACCGAAAAGCAGCGAAGCTATGGACAACGCCAGTGGCGCCCGCTTCTCACCGAACTTGGAGATCAACCAGTTGGTCATCACCTCTGCGCCGCCACTGGTTTCCAGCATGCGACCGAGCATTGCGCCAAGGCCAACCAGCAAGGCCACGCTGGCCAAGGTTGAACCAAAACCGCCGGTTAGTGTGGTGATGACTGAGCCTGCTGGAATACCAGCTGCAATGGCTGTAATAAGGCTTGTTAGCACCAGAGCCACAAATGCGTGGACTCTAAAGCGGATAATAAGCACCAGCAGCAGGGCTACTGCAGCCACCGCCAGTGCAAGGAGGCCGGTGGTACCCAGCGTCCAATTCATTTCGAGCTCAGTTGTCATTGTCGTCCTTGATCAATGGTTATCCATGCCAGCATCTGGCAGATGGATTAGGCGTGGTTGACTACGGCGAGGTCAGCGACGAGCTGACGCACGATGTCTTCGGGAGAGTTAGAGATGTTTGCAGTGAGCACAGCTTCATCTGCCTCTGGCTGTTCCAGAGTGGCCAGCTGACTGTCGAGCAGCGAAGTTGGCATGTATTCGTGGGAGCGTGCGTTCATTCGATCACGAATCAGATTAGGAACGCCTGCAAGGTGTACAAACAGAGTTGCTGGTTCAAGACTACGGATCAAATCGCGGTAGTCGCGCTTGAGCGCGGAGCATGCGATGACCAGAGGTTCGCCCTGTGCAGTACCGTCGGCAAGTTTCTGCCCGATAACTCGCAACCATGGCTCGCGGTCTTGGTCATTTAGTGCATGACCTGCCGCCATTTTTTGCCTGTTGGCATCTGGGTGCAAGCTGTCGCCGTCAATAAACTCGCGGTGCAATGCATCCGCCAGCATCTGACCAATGGTCGACTTGCCGCTACCCGAAACACCCATAACAACAATGGGCGGGACCAGTTCACTCATGTTTTCACTCCGTTGTGTGCAAACCTAATATCAGACTTAAGGAATATTTGGTTGGATAAAATCTGATTTAACAAGACTAAGAGCGCAATCGGGTGCTGTCAACCACTTCAAGTGCGCGAAGTAACATTGTCCTTTAAAGAACAGGTCAGATGTTGTTTAGGTGATGAAACCTTCACGACCTTCAACCACTAGTCGAAACTCCTGTGTGAAAAGTATGAATTTCATCGTGGCAACTCTGGAAGCCCAGCTCAATGCCATGTATTGTCGCGAATGAGTGGTCAAACCCGGCCGCTGCAAGTTCTGACCATTGGAGCGAATCATGGGATTCATTGGATGGATAGTTTTGGGCTTGATTGCAGGCGCTATCGCAAAGGCAATCCTGCCAGGCAAGCAAGGTGGCGGCTGGATCGCAACCCTGCTGCTAGGTGTCGTCGGCGCACTACTCGGCGGTTGGATCGGAAGTGCCCTCTTCGATAAGGGTGTCGGCGGATTCTTCTCCATTTGGAGTTGGCTCCTAGCCATTGGTGGCGCCTTGATCGTATTGGTCATCTGGGGATTCATCACCAAGAGGCGAGCATAGCTCGTATCATCGGGTTTTAGTCCCTCGCACTAAGCAACAAGCCCGCCGGCTGCCGCTAATTTTACAGTGGCAACCGGCGGGCTTTTGTATGTCCTGCGTTCGCTTCTCAGCACAGGTTCACAACAGATATTTGTCGTAGACTTCAAGAACTGGGGATTACTCCCCGAGCACGACGTTAAGGACGCCCATGGCCATTGATCCCATGACCCCAGAGGCAGAAGTTCGAGCACCAAAGAAATTTCTGTCTATCGGTACCGAAAGAACTCGTTGGCGCGGCCTGATTCATGCATGGTCAACACCAGGAATCATCATCATGAACCTGGTTCTGATCGTGCTTGCCGACAGCGACCTCGCCGAGTGGACCAGCGCAGTATTTGCCCTGTGCTCCATCCTGCTCTTTGGCACCTCGGCGCTCTATCACCGTGGCAACTGGACCGATAAGGTAATGGGTCTGTTCCGCCGAGCCGACCACGCAAACATTTTCTTGCTGATCGCCGGTACCTACACACCTGTCGCCGCGCTTATGCTGCCAGCCAAACAAGCAATCATTGTTCTGTCCATCATTTGGGGCGGCGCCTTGGCAGGTATCGTCATCAAGACCGTATGGCCTACCGCCCCGCGCTGGGTCGGCGTCAGCCTCTACATCTTGCTTGGCTGGGGCGCACTGATGCAGCTACCTACCTTCTGGGCCACAAATCCGGCAGTCATGATATTGATTCTTGCCGGTGGCCTGGCCTACACCGTCGGTGCGGTGTTCTACGCAACCAAACGGCCTAATCCCCTGCCAACAATCTTCGGTTTCCACGAACTCTTCCACGCATGCACCATCGTCGCGTTCCTCTGCCATTGGACCGCAGTGCTTTTGGTAGCCATCTAGAAATCAGCAACACACACAAAAAAGCGCAGTGGCCGCCAGCTTTCTCAAGCTGGCGGCCACTGCGCTTTCTCGGTTGGTCTATCGCTGTCCGTAACGGCGACGAACCACAAACAGTCCCACCAAAGAAATCACGGCAATCGCCATGTAGTAAAGACTCGGTGCATCCAACGATCCGGTGATCTTCAACAGCCAGGTCAACACCAGCGGAGCAATTCCGCCGAGTAGCGTGACACCCACGTTGTAGGCCACCGAAAGGCCCGAGCCACGGATGGCCGCCGGGAATAGGTTGGAGAGCAACGCTGGCAGCGGTCCGAAGTAGAAGGACATGATCACGCCGAGCAGCGCGATCACCAGCACCATGACCGGAACGCTCGGGTTAGAAGTCATGAGCTTGAACATCGGATAGGCCAGGACAAAGGCGGCGATGGCCGCATAGGTCATCACGCGTGCCGGACCAATTCGATCCGCCAGATGACCGACCATCGGCACCCCGCACAGGGTAATAACGCCCGCGGCGATCCCACCTAAGAACGCTGCGTCTCCCGGAATCCCAAGGTTGTTCACGGCAAAAGTAGGCATAAATAGGATCAGGTAGACGGAGATTGTCGCTACACCAATCACCCCAACGCCGGCCAGCAAACGACCGTAGTGCTGCTTGAACAGCGTACCCAGCGGGAACTTCTCCTTGATGGAGGAAGTGAATTCTTCGGTCTCCTCCAGACGAGCGCGAATGTACAAGCCCACTGGACCGATGAGCAAACCGACAAAGAACGGCACGCGCCACCCCCAAGATTCCAAGGCTTCTGCGCTCAATCCCGTGGTCAGGAAATAGCCGAAGGCCGAGGCCAGCATCATGGACGCACCCTGGCTGGCTACCTGCCACGAGGAATAGTACGCCTTCTTGTGCGGGGCAGTTTCAATCAAAAATGCGGTCGCCGTGCCAAATTCACCACCGGCGGAGAACCCCTGAATCAGTCGCGAAAGCAAAATGATCAAGGCACCGGCGACACCTACCGATTCATAGGGCGGGGCCACCGCCATGATCAGCGTGCCCACCATCATCATGGCCAGGGTCAGGGTGAGCGCCTTTTTCCTACCCCTACGATCGGCGTAGCTGCCCAGCACCATTCCGCCCAGTGGCCTGATCACATAGGAAATCGCGAACGTGGCAAAGGTAAGAATCAGCGCGAAGGTCGGATCCGAATCCGGGTAAAAGACTTTCGCGATGGTTGTCGCGAAGGTGGCATAAACGATGATGTCGAACCATTCAAGCGCCGCTCCAATGGAACTGGAGATCACGGCCCTGCGGGCCATCGCTACCTGTTGGGCAGTAACCTGCGTCCCGGCACTCATCGGCTCAGCTGTGCAATCAAGGAGTCGACGAAGTCCTCACACTCCACGAGCTGATCAAGCAACACGTACTCATCTGGTGCGTGCGCTTGAGCGATATCGCCAGGGCCACACACCACGGTAGGAATCCCGGCGGCTTGGAATAGTCCCGCCTCGGTGCCGTAGGTAACCTTCTCGTCGGTGGCGTGCGCGCCACAAGCTGCAGCAAAAGCGACGATGTCCTCATCTAGTTCGGTATTCAGCCCGGGCGCCCCGGCCTGCTGTTCCAGGCTCACCGAGCATGCAGGGTTTTTCTTCTGCATCTGCGCTTCAAGCTTTGTGGCTTCCTCACGGAAACGATTGGTCAACGCTTCACGATCAACCACTGCCAGCGAACGGTACTCGAAAAACACCACTGCCTGGGATGGAATGGTATTCACGGCAATACCGGCATCAAACTTGTTGACGTTCATGGTGGTGGTCGGTTCGATGAACGCATCATCACTCGGCCCGCTGGTGCGCAGCTCAGCGGAAACTTGCTCCACAAAGTTCGCAAAGCGAAGCGCATAGGAAATGGCGTTAACGCCTTCCGATGGCAAGGACGAGTGAGCCGCCACGCCATTAAACTGCACCTTGAAGACGTTCATTGACTTGTGCCCGCGAATAGCCCGCATGCTTGATGGCTCCCCCACAAAGCATCCACGCGGCGCCAACTTGTCAGCGACGATCTTTTCAACCAGGCTCACCGCACCAACACAGCCAACCTCTTCGTCGTAAGAGAGGGCAAGGTGGATTGGTTCGGCTAGTTTCGCTTCGGTCAGCTTGTCCAGTTTGGCTAGGATCACCCCGAGGAAGCCCTTCATGTCGCAGGTCCCGCGACCATACAGCTTATCTCCGCGAACTTCTGCGTTAAATGGTTCGCTGCTCCACTTCTGCCCGTCCACCGGAACAACGTCGGTGTGCCCGGAGAGCACGATGCCGCCGGTACGCGTTCCATCATGGGCCGGGATGGTCGCCAGCAGATTGGCCTTGGTACCCTCGCTGTTATGGATCAGCGAGGATTCAACTCCGTAGGCTTGAAGTTTTTCCACTACGTTTTCGATCAGCGGCAAGTTTGTGTCGCGACTGGTGGTGTCCACGGCAATCAGCTCGCGGATTTCTTTCATGCTTGCTTCGGACGGTGCAGCCACAACAACTCCTAAGTACTTGGCATAATTACACTGGTTTCATGCTGTCATACCAAGTCACCTATGCATAGAAGATTTCATTCTAAGGCTATGCGGGTTAATATTTCCCGACCCCGACCCCGATGCCGTGCAGGTAGGTGCGGATTCCCTGCTCAAAGGCATCGTCCCGATCAAGGGGCTGCTTCAGCTCGCTCAGTGTTCTCAGCAACTGCGGGTAGGCCCCCGTCTGCAATGCTTCGTTCACGGCCGAGGCTTCCTGTTGCTCATCTTGTTTCTGATCGTTAAGCGCAAACGCGGCGGTCAGCGAGTTCAGCATCGCGATGGTGTGCAGCTTAACGGCGGCGCTCAGTTCCGTATCCGCTAAGGCCAGCAATCCTCGCTCGAGGTATGCCATGGAGTTGTGGGTCATCACCTGTTTTTGTAGGACGATCAATGGCACCCATGGATGGCGCCGCATGATTCCCCGACCCTGGTGAGCGATGTTCACCAGCTGCTCAATTGCAGATCCAGTGCAGGCATCAAAGTCATACTCGGCGCTGATCCGATCAACCATTAGTTCGGTGAGCTGATCGTAGGACTTCACATATCGGTAGAGGGAGGCGGGACCCGTGCCGAGACTCGATGCTACCGCCCTGAGCGAAACGGCCTCAATTCCCTGTGCGTCGGCAAGATCAACGGCAAGCTCAACAATTTTTTCGCGTGAGTATCGAGGCTTGGGACCGGTGGTTTTCTGCGGTGATTTTTTGGCCATGGCGCGAACTCCTGAGGCTGTATAGTTAAACGCGAACACTGTTCGCAATTAACTTTACAGGAGAACCATGCGCGTACTGATGATCACCCCAGGCACCCGTGGCGATGTTGCTCCGATGGCAGGTCTAGGTCAGGCACTGACCGCGCAAGGTTTTGATGTATCGATCGCTGCTAACCCTGCCTACCAAGAACTTGTGAGCTCAGCGGGCTGCACCTTCCGCGAGCTGCCAGGTGACATGAGCGCGCTGGTCAACCCTGCGCCTCCTGGTACAAAGACCAGTCCCAAAGACCTGCGGAAATACCTCGCAGAATTGGGCGCATACTTCGAACAAGCCGCTGCCGGAACATTAAAGGCAGCCGAGCACGGGTCCGAGGTGATCCTAGCCAATTCGGTAGCGCCCTTCGCTTTTGATGTCGCCGAGGCACTGGGCATCCCGGCGATCAGCGCCCATTTGCAACCGTCCGAGCCCAGCGGGGACTACTCCCCTATGGTGCTAGGTACGGCCCGCAGTTTCGGAAAGCTAGGAAACAAAGCGCTGCATCAACTGATTTCCGCGTCCAAGGCACCCTACGATGCACCGACCGCACGCATTCGCGCAAAATTGGGATTGCCCAAGCGAAGCCGTGCTGCCTCGGAACGTCTGCGCCGAAAGGTTAGCAGTCCAGTTCTTAATGGTTTCAGTTCAACCGTGGTGCCGCGCCCCGCTGATTGGCACCAAAACATTATCAATTGCGGCTACTGGTGGCCGGCGGCCGATCCATCGTGGAGCGCAGCTGCCTCACTGCGTGATTTCCTCAGCGCAGGTGAGCCACCGGTGTTCCTAGGTTTTGGAAGCACACAGGCACTCGAAGCTGACTTCCTTATCGACGTTGCCCGCCGTACCGGGCGACGAACCATCATCCAAGGCGCGGGAGAATTTTCCGAGTCAAACGTTCTGGGTGTCGGCGCAGTCCCGCATCATTGGTTATTCCCCCAGGTAGCTGCCGTAGTGCACCATGCTGGGGCCGGCACCACTGCCGCCGGTTTGCGCGCCGGTGTTCCAGCGGTGCCGGTACCCATCTTCACGGACCAGCCGTTTTGGGCTTCTCGGCTTCACCGTCTGGGCGCAGGTGTTGCCCCTATCGCCTATAAAAATTTGACCGTTAATTCCTTGGCCCAGGCCATCAATGAAGCCGAGAGCAACGAGAACTATGCTCAGGGTGCCAGATTGATCTCAACGAAACTAGCAGCTGAAGAGGACAGTGCGCTGAAGGTCGCAAGGTTCTTGGAGCGCTACTGATCACGAAGTTCAACGCATCAGAAGCTGTACGCAACAGCAACTTAACGCAACAAGGGCACCCACCAAAATGGTGAGTGCCCTTATTGAACTACTTGCTACTTATTGAAGTCGTCGCGGACGTCTTTAGCTGCGTCCTTGACAGCTTCACCTGCCTGCTTCGTCTTGGCTGCGGCCTGATCCTTCACGCCTTCAGCCTGCAAATCCTCATTGTTGGTTGCATCGCCGACAGATTCTTTGACCTTGCCGGATGCTTCCTGAGCCTTGTTCTTGAACTTATCGCCTAAACCCATAAGTCGTACTCCTTTTACAGTCGATCGAACAACGAACAAAACCCACGTTACATGCCAATTTCGGTAGCCAGCTGGTCAGCAACTTGAGGCCAGCTGAAAGATCTCGCAAATCCTGCTGAATCCACCAATGAAGTGTATGATCTTCGCGCACCGCACCCTGATCAATCCTCGGTAGACTTATTAACACCGGCCCACGCAACACATGGCTCATGCGCGGTCTCCAACGGGTGAGCACCGCGAAACGACAGGGCGTTCGGCCATCTGTACTGCACCCAGTGCTCTTGAACCATCTATTTCGTGGGACCACGAGGGGGAAAGTTTCAGCGCCACATGGTTCTCGGCCAACGATAGACCGGCACCCAAAAAGGTAGTCCTCGTTGATGATCGACTGACCGCCGACGCCGCGATGCGTTACGCTTCGCGTGGAATCGCGATGTTGTGGCAGGGCGACTATCACAATGCCAAGCAACTGATCTCGGCCATGGACCGCCGGCTCAGCGCTACCCAAACCAGCAAGTCCTCCAAGAAGGAACAAGATGCTGGTCAAAAGTTCTACGCCATCCGTCAAGCTCGTGCACACCGCTCCCGGATGCTCTCCTTGGTCCTGGTGTCCCTGACATTCGAGAATTCAGAGCATGCCGCACAACTACGTTTGGCGCGCTCCCCACAGGTAGCCGAAGCAATCACCTTCGCCTACGAACAAGCCAAAGATTTTGCTGGCACGCAAGCCGTGGTGAGCCTGCAAGAACTCTCCGGGGTGCTCAGCGCGCATCAATGGTTCCTCAACGGTGTCAACGTGCCCGCGTTGGGGGCCACCATCCATCCGCGCTACGGCACCTTTATGCCTACCCGGCAAGAATACGTTCAGCTCGTAGCCCAGGCTCCGCTTAACGGTGCGCAGCTCGCCTTCGACATTGGCACCGGGACGGGAGTGTTGGCAGCCCTATTGGTCTCACGGGGAGTGAAGACCGTAAAGGCCACGGATATCCATCAGCGAGCCGTTGATTGTGCCAATCAAAACTTCGCCCGCTTGGGTATGCAGGATGACGCACACGCCGAATTAACCAGCATGTTCCCCGCCGGGCAGGCTGAGCTGATCATCTGCAATCCCCCGTGGTTACCGGGCAGCGCTCCGAGCACACTCGACGCTGCCATCTACGATCCGGGCAGCAAGATGCTATTGCAGTTCCTTCGCGGGTTACCTAAGCACCTGACCGAGGACGGTGAAGGCTGGCTCATCATCTCCGACCTCGCCGAGCTGCTTGGTCTGCGCACCCGCGAACTACTCTTAGCCGCTATCGACGACGCTGGCCTGAGGGTTGTCGAGAAGATTGATGGACGTCCCACACACGGCCGCGCCCATGATCAGTCTGATCCCCTGCACGCAGCTCGTTCGAAGGAGATCACCACCTTGTGGCGCCTGAAGGTCAAGGTCTAAGCGCAGTCAATCCCCGGTATAGCAAGATCTTAGGCTCGCCAACCTAGCGTTACTTTGCGCCAAGTACAGCCACGAGGAAATCATCGGCCGGCGCGTGAAAGTTCCACGTTGAGTAGCGTTGCTGAATCAGAAGATCGGCCCGCTGTGCGTCAGCTTCAAATTGCTCAAAGTCGTAACCCCTATTGGCTCCGAATCCCACAATCAAGCGTCCTTCGGGAGCGAGAAATTGACCTAGGCGTTTTAAGGCAGGCAAGCGTTCGGCTTCGGACAGGAACGTCAGCACATTTCCCGCACAAACGATCACATCAAATTCAACGGGACCCGAGGTAATGTCTTGGGGACTAAAACTCGCCAGATTGCCCAGATACCACGCCGCGTTGGGATAGTCCTGGCGAGCTACCTCGATCAGATCGGGGTCAAGGTCCACACCAACGACGTTATGCCCTTGTTCGGCGAGCCAACCGGCGATCCGACCGGTTCCACACCCAGCATCAAGAATTCGACTGCCGCGTTGTGCCAACGCATCAACGGCGCGGGCTTCGCCAAAAATGTCTTTTCCTTCGGCCACTAAGTTTCGCCAGCGCTGCGCATAGTTTTTCGCGTGATCTGGATTGGCGCGACGGGTCGCAAGCCAAAGATTTTCTTCCGGGGCACTCATGCCTCCAGTTTGCCACGAGTGAGCACCAGTCACGGCATACGAAAAAACCCGTTGTTTTCGATCTTGACGATCAAAAACAACGGGTTTTCGTTGGTGGGCCCTACCGGGATCGAACCGATGACATTCACGGTGTAAACGTGACGCTCTACCAGCTGAGCTAAAGGCCCTCCTACAGTGAAGAACCAAGCAAATTTCTTTGCTTCATTCGTTCTCTGTAACAAGAAATAATTTAGTACATGCCGAACTGACTTGGCAAATTGAGAACGGTATTTTTCGCAAAGAGTGCCGAGCGTCACTCTCCGGAAGCTGCCTTGGCTACTAACGGCGGACCCTAAACTGTCGGCACCTTCGGCGATACTTTCCCTATGAAAAGATCACTGGCAGTTGCCTCTCTCGCCCTATGTTTTGCACTGTCCGCTTGTGGCGGCCAGGCGCCGGCCTCCACACCAAGTGCAACAAGTGCAACAACTACATCCAGCACCGCGCAGCAAGGTCAGCAGGCAGAGCCTGTAGACCTCAGCGGAAAGTGGAAACAGAAAAATTCCATGGACGAAGACGCCTACCAACTGGCCACCATCAAAGGGGACGTCATCAGCATTGACTGGGTGACGAACAACGGAGACACAAAGTCAATTTACTGGGTTGGCACGTTTAAGGCTCCGAAGGCTGGCGCCGAATCATTTACCTGGACTTCTCAGCGTGATCAAAAGGCGACGGATAGCGCAATTATGGCCTCGGGCGACGACAGCAAGAAGTTCACGTTTATCAACGGCGAGATTTCCTATGAGGCCGGGATCATGGGCACAACAACTACGATGCGCCTGAGCAAGCAGTAGCCACTAGCTGAACAATCTGCGTGGAAACAAAAAATCCTCGATCCATGTGGATCGAGGATTTTTATTTGGTGGGCCCTACCGGGATCGAACCGATGACATTCACGGTGTAAACGTGACGCTCTACCAGCTGAGCTAAAGGCCCTAACCATGTTCGCTTTTGCAAGCCAACGAGGAATAACTTTACATAGATATTTCGGTTCTCGCAAATCGAGAGACCGGTATTTCTTGTGAACTGGCACACACTATGCCATTTCCCCTGAGTTACCGGGCCTCAATAGCGGATTTGTAGTCGTCCATACTTCGAGGTGCAGTCATCGAACTGCTGAAAACTTCTTGCACAATCCCGTCAACTACCCACAGTGAGACCCTAGTGGCAACGCCAACATTTTCGTCGAAGGCGCCCGCTTTCAACGCCACCTGACCGTGAGGCCAAAAGTCAGCAAGCAGATCAAACTGGATGCCAAGGGATTCAGCGTAGTTGCGCAGCGTGAATTTATGGTCGACCGAAATGCCAACCACCCGCACCTGGTGATCGGTGAAGTATTGCTGTTCTTCTTGAAGTGCCGCCAGCTCTGAACCGCAGACTCGCGAAAATGCCCAAGGATAAAAGACAACCAGCACACGACCCTTTGACAGATCGGTGCTGGTAATCGTCTCACCATATTGATTTGATAGCGAGAAATCGAACAGGCGCGAACCTGTTTGAATCATTAGTTCTTCTTACGTGGGGCGAGGCGAACTGCAGACCAGTCCTCCGAAACACCTTCACTGGTAGTCACATGCAGGCCAGCGCTAGGCGCCTCCTGCTGAATTAGTGCTGGGGACACATGTCCGTCGCGGCCCTGCTTAGGTGTCAGCAACCAAACGATGCCGGTTTCGTCCAAGCAGTTGAGCGCGTCCATCAATGCGTCAACTAGATCTCCGTCGCCATCGCGCCACCAGAAGATAACTGCGTCGACAACGTCATGATCCTCTTCGGTGAGCAGTTCTGAACCAATCAGTTCCTCGATCGAGTCACGCAGATCGTAATCTACGTCATCGTCGTAACCCAGTTCCTGAATAAGGTTGTCATTTACGAAGCCCATCTTTTTAGCGGACTCCAAGTTTGCCGATACGGCGTCGCTCACTTCATTCCTCCTGCTGGTGCAAAGCGTTACTACCAACGAAACACGGTTTTCTCGTTCCATTCAAGCGCTAAGGCAATAACACGCCGAACAAATATAACCCACGATCCGGTGGTCCACATCATACCGACAGGGTCATTGGAGCAATAGCACCTATACGATATTGCTCAAGTCACTTTAAAAGTCATACTTAAGCGGATTTTCGCTCGTAATCATGACCCCACGCACCGGCAATTGACACTAGAGTTGCATATGAACCGACAGTGCACATCACTCCAGTGTTACTGCACCCGTTGTCCCAATACCGTTGCATCGCAGTGCAAAACTGCAACGTAGCGGAGCCGCAATTCAATCAAGGAGCTTCCGTGGCTGTAGAGGAACACATCTCCCAGATCCGTAGCGGGTTGACTTACCAGCTTTCAGATCAGGATCCTGAGGAAACTCAGGAATGGATGGACTCATTTGACTCTCTCGTAGAGTCCCAGGGCACCGAGCGTGCTCAGTTCATTATCCGCTCGCTGCTGCAGCGTGCAGGTGCCAAGTCCGTGGGCGTGCCCCATGTGACCACCACCGACTACGTGAACACTATTCCTGTAGATCAGGAACCAGAATTCCCGGGCGACGAAGCCATCGAACGCCGCTACCGCGCCTTTATGCGTTGGAATGCCGCCATCATGGTGCACCGCGCTCAGAACCCAGCAATCGGCGTTGGCGGACACATCTCCACCTACGCTGGTGCAGCCACCCTGTACGAAGTGGGCTTCAACCACTTCTTCCGCGGCAAG
>CAACWO010000173.1_pt1 | contig 36720 bp, 36 predicted proteins | sample 2275661 | NCBI WGS metagenome assembly CAACWO01 (sample SAMEA5312466, study PRJEB27640) | indoor metagenome | biome: indoor environment; feature: uncontrolled; material: polymer concrete tiles wood | place: Germany | collected 2014-07-07 | reverse complement strand
CACAAACAGGCCGGCCAGCCCGTCGAAGTACTCGCGACCGGCGTCGTCGTAGATCTTGTGCCCTTCGCCGCGCGAAATGATCGGAACCTGCGCGCCTTGAGAGATCCCGGAGTGCCGGGCCATGTGCATCCAAAGGTGATCGCGAGCTGCTTGCTGGCGATCGGTACCGCGTGGTGTGTTCATCGTGTTCCCCAGTTGTATTCCTGTTTTTTCAGTGAAAGGTACGTGAAGGTATTGGTGCTGAGCACGCCGTCGATCCCGCGGATGGTGCCAATCACGCGCAAGAGGTCTTCGTCGTTAGAGCAGATGACCTCGGCGAGAATGTCGGCGGTTCCGGTGGTCACCAGGCAATAGTCGACTTCTGGCAGTTCGGCGATGCGATCGGCGGTGCCGTTGATGTCTTGATTGGCGACAATGCTGATCATTGCCTGGCGGGTGAAGCCCAGTTCCAATGGGTTGGTGACTGCGACGATTTGCATAACGCGACTCTCGACCAGCTTCTGCACGCGTTGGCGTACCGCTGCTTCGCTCAGGCCCACTGCTTTGCCGATGGCGGCATAGGAACGACGCCCGTCTTCCTGCAGCTGTTCGATGATCTCCTTGGAAATTTCGTCGATGACCTGTGCTGAGTGCGAGGGTAACGTCATATCGACCTCCTTGGGTCTTGGGGGCTTTGAACCGACCCTACAGCCACTGATTCAGTTGCGAAAGGGGCTATTTTGTAAGTTTCTCGTTTCCGGTTCGTTAAATACCTGAGGAATCTTTTGTTTAGCTCTTGTTTGACTTTTGTATAGCTGACAGGATGAACGACATCAGTTTCCTATGTGACCGATCACATTTTCACGATGCAAAAGGACGGATGCCATGTCGCACTCGCAACGACGACTACCGCAAGATCCTCAAGTTCGAGCACTGGTCCAAGCCATGGGTCAACGCAGCTTTTCTCGCCGGTCCGTGCTGTCCACCGCAGGCGCGTTAGGGCTGACCGGCCTGCTGGCTGCCTGTGGCACCGGCGGCTCCAAGGACACCAAGACCGAGGCGGTGGTGACCGATCTTTCCGAGTCCGATCAGAGTGTGAACTGGGCCAACTGGACCCTGTACCTAGACTACGACGACAAAAAGAAGACCTACCCGACCCTCGACGCGTTCACCAAGAAGACCGGCATCAAGGTCAACTACGCAGAGGACATCGACGGCAACGATTCGTACTACGGCAAGGTGCAGGGGCAGCTTAAGGCCGGCCAGGACATCGGCCAAGACATCGTGACGCTCACCGACTGGATGGCTGGGCGGTTGATTCGTCAGGGGTACGCCCAGGAACTGAACCTGGATAACATCCCGAACGCAGCGAACCTGCTGCCAAGCTTGCAGAACGTCGATTTTGATCCAGGGCGCAAACATTCGCTGACCTGGCAGACCGGTTACGCGGGCATCGCCTGGAATAAGAAGGCTTTCCCCAAGGGTCTGAAGTCCCTGGATGACCTCTGGGATCCAGCGCTGAAGGGCCGGGTCACCGTGCTGGATGAAATGCGCGACACCATGGGGCTATTGATGTTGCAAAACGGTGTGGATGTGGCCGGAAAATGGGGCGAATCTGAGTTTGGTGCGGCCACCGACGTGCTGCGCAAGAATATCGACAACGGCCAGATTCGCCAGGTCAAGGGCAACTCCTATAAGCAGGACTTCATCTCCGGGGACGCGATCGCAGGCATTGTGTGGTCCGGTGACGTGGTGCAAATGAATTTTGAGAACGACGACCAGTGGGAGTTCATCCTGCCTGAAGCCGGCGGCACCCTGTGGAGTGACAACCTGATGGTTCCGGTGGCCTCGCCGCACAAGACCAATGCGGAGAAGCTGATGGATTTCTACTACGATCCGGCCGTGGCCGCCGAGGTCGCCGCCTATGTGAACTACATTTGCCCGGTGGTCGGCGCCAAAGAAGAGATGGAGAAGATCGATCCGGAGCTGGTGAACAACCCGCTGATTTTCCCTACCGATCAGGACCTGGCCAAAGCACATGTCTTCCGCTCGCTGGAGCCAGACGAGGAATCAACGCTGGCAACTCAATTCCAGAACGCGATCGGCGCCTAAGATGCACAATCAAAGATCGCACGGGCAGAACCGCGGGCAGCATAAGGACGTGATAGGGGTATGACCACTTTGGCTCAACATACACAGAGCCCCGTAACTTCGGGTGCTGACCTCGAACTTTCGGGCATTAGCAAACGCTTCGCCAGCTTCAGCGCGGTGGAAAACCTGGACCTACTGGTTCCAGCGGGAACATTTTTTGCCTTGCTGGGGCCCTCGGGCTGCGGCAAATCCACCACCTTGAGAATGATCGCCGGACTCGAAGCTCCGAGCGTTGGCAGCATTTTGATCGGTGGGCAGGACGTCACCGCACTGCCCAGCCACCGCCGCGAAGTTAATACAGTTTTCCAGTCCTACGCGTTGTTCCCGCACTTGTCGGTGCTGGAAAATGTGGCCTTTGGGCTCAAGCGCAAAAAGGACAAACAGGCGATTGACAAGGCGCGGGCGGGTCTGGAGCTTGTTGAGCTCGCGCACCTGGCCAACCGCAAACCTGCGCAACTCTCGGGAGGTCAGCAACAGCGCGTGGCCCTAGCCAGGGCGCTGGTTAATCGCCCGCAGGTGTTGTTACTTGATGAGCCGCTCGGCGCGCTGGATATGAAATTGCGCCGGCAAATGCAGCTGGAACTGAAGAAGATCCAGACCGAGGTGGGCCTGACCTTCATCCATGTCACCCACGACCAGGAAGAGGCCATGACCATGGCCGACGTGGTCGCGGTGATGAACGGCGGGCGGATCGAACAAATGGGTCCACCGCGTGAACTGTACGAGTTGCCACGCACCGCTTTTGTGGCCAACTTCTTGGGCAAATCCAACTTGATGCGCGGCACGGTCAGCGCAGTGACGGATGGCATGCTCAGCGTGGAAGTTGTCGGGCGCACCATCTTGCTTCCAGCTGAGCGCGCGGTGCAAACCGAGGGAGACGTGGTGGTCGGTGTCCGCCCAGAAAAGATCACCATCGACCGAAACCCAGTTGATGGGCAGAATCAGCTCACCGGTACTGTCGTGGACGTTTCCTTCACCGGCACCACCACGGAATACCTCGTGGACGTCGCGCAAATCGGCCTGATCGGCACCTTCACGCAGAACCGTGGCCAGCAACCGGCGGCAGAAGGTGACACGGTATTCCTCGGGTGGGAAGCTGAGCACTCCTTCGGGCTGGCCGGGGATGAACGCGTGGACGCAGGGGTCGAGTCATGAGCGTCGATCTGCGTAGCAAGGACGAGCTACGGGCAGAAAAACGCAAAAACCGCACCGGCATTTTTCTGATCACCCCCGGATTGTTGGTTCTGGCATTATTCTTCGCTCTGCCCGTGGTGATCTTGCTGGCGATGAGCCTGTACTCCAAACCACCCGGCGCGGAGGTCGGCGAATTTGTGCCGGGCCTGCAGTTCAGTAACTACGCGACGGTGCTTTCGGCGTACTGGCCAGAACTCTTGCGCTCCTTCTGGTTTGCGCTGATCTCCACCGTGCTGGCATTGCTGATCGGCTTCCCGATGGCTTACCTGGTGGCCGTACGGTTGCGCGAAAAAACCCTGTTGCAAGGCATCTTGCTGGTACTGCTGATCGCCCCGTTTTTCTCCAGCTTTATCCTGCGCACCCAGGCCTGGAAGCAGATCCTGGCCGATGAAGGATTTGTGGCGCAGACGCTGAAATTCATCGCGATCCTACCCGCGGACGGACACCTGACAGCCACTCCCTTTGCGGTGGTGGCCGGCCTGACCTACAACTTCCTGCCCTTTATGGTGTTGCCGATCTATGCGAACCTCGGCCGGCTTGATACCCGGTTGTTGGAGGCCTCCGGGGATCTGTATGCCAGTCCGATCACCTCCTTTGCCAAGATCACGCTGCCGATGAGCGCGCCGGGTGTTTTTGCTGGCACCTTGCTGACCTTCATTCCGGCCGCTGGCGACTACGTGAACTCGGCGTTGCTGGGCAATAACCGAGATACCACGATGATCGGCCAGGTTATTGACTCACGGTTCTTCAAAATCATCGACTACCCGGGCGCTGCGGCGCTGAGTTTTGTGCTGATGGTTTCGATCCTCATTCTGGTCACGATCTATATCCGCCGCTTTGGCACCGAGGAGTTGATGTAGCGTGAAGCAGAAAATTGGACGCTGGCTGATTCCGGTGATCGGCGGTGCGGCTTTTATTTACCTGCTGGTGCCGATCGCCTACATCTTTGTCTTCTCCTTTAATGACGGCGGCCGAGCCAACCTGCAATGGCAGCGCTTCACCCTGGATAACTGGATGAACCCGTGTGGGGCTCCAGCGGTATGCCAGTCGTTGGTGCACTCCTTGCAGATCGGCACGGTGGCCACGGTGATCGCTACGGTATTGGGCACCGGGATCGCGATCGGTTTGGTGCGGTACAAATTCCGCTTCCGCAAGCTGACCGACGTGCTCATTATTTTGCCGCTGGCCACCCCGGAAGTGGTGCTCGGTGCGTCGCTGCTGGCACAGTTTTTGAATCTGGGGTGGGAGCTGGGTTACGGCACCATCGTGATCGCCCACGTGGTCTTCTGCATGTCCTTTGTGATCGTGACGGTTAGGGCTCGCGTCTCCTCGCTGGATTCACGATTGGAAGAGGCGGCAGCCGATCTTTACGCGTCACCGGCCGCGGCCTTCTGGAAGGTGACCTTCCCGCTGTTGCTTCCCGGCATTATCGCCGCGGCGTTGTTGTCCTTCGCGATGAGCTTCGATGACTTCATCATTACGAACTTCAACTCGGGCGCGTTCCAGACTTTCCCGAAGTTCATCTATGTTTCGGCCACCCGTGGCATTCCCGCCCAAGCGAATGTTATCGGTTCGGCAATGTTCATCGTTGCCCTATTAGTAGTGGTCACAGGCCAAGTGATCAGCTATCGCAAGAAGCGGCAGCTAGAAAATTCGTGATTATCCAGAGGCTTGCACCGCACGGTGCAAGCCTTTGGTTTTCCTCAGAAAAGCTCAGGTTTAGGCGGTTGCCTAGCTTGACAATGTATTCTCTTACCCGTTGACTACCGCACTTCCTGCACTGGCAGGGCCTGAACGATTGGACCACCGATGAGCGAGAAGCCTGTTTGGCTGACCCAGTCCGAACGCGACGCATGGCTCGGACTTCAATCCGTCATGACCCTGCTCCCGTCCGCGCTGGACTCCGATCTGCAGGGGCTTGAAGGCATTACGCTCTTCGACTATCACATGCTGGCCATGCTCTCCGAGGCGGATAACCATCAGCTTTCGATGACCCAACTGGCTTCGCATACCAGCGCCTCGTTATCCCGGCTTTCGCACGTGGTTAAGAAGCTGGAACAGCGCGGCTGGCTGCTTCGAGTGCAATCTCCGGACGATGCACGTGTGAAAATCGCCTCATTAACGAAGGCTGGATGGGAAGCGGTGGTGCGAATGGCGCCTCATCACGTCGCTTCGGTTCGTGCACTTTTGTTCGATCCCCTTGATGACAAGGACGTTAAGAGTCTGGCGCGGATTACGCGGAAGATTACTGCCTCGCTTCAGCAAGATCACTGGATCTTAAAGCCGGGCGCGACCGATTTGGAACACTGAGGAATTCTCGATAAGCTAATCAGGCGTTAATCGCGTGTGTTGTTGTGCCGCCGCACGGTGGGATGGCAACTGCGCGTTGCCCGTAATACCGAATATCGTGACCACCTGAGTACGGGGACATTGCTCGACCGGTTACGAAGTTCACCGACATACATACTTTAAGGCTCTTCGGTTGGTTCTCACCCAGCCTGGTTACCTTCCTAGTGTGCAGTATTAACGGTGTTTCACTGGTTGGCGGGACTCATAACGCACAAAAGCGGTGCCGATATTTACTTATGGGCACTGTGCGCGAGTACCGCCGAATTTTACTACTAACTAACTGAGGAGTGATCATGGCAGCTGTTTGCCAGGTAACCGGTACTACTCCGGCCTTCGGACATAGCATCTCCCACTCGCATCGCCGCAACAAGCGTCGTTTCGATCCGAATATCCAGAAGAAGACCTACTACGTGCCTTCGTTGCGTCGCAAGGTGACCCTGACCCTTTCGGTCAAGGGCATCAAGCTCATCGATGCTCGTGGAATCGACGCTGTTGTTGGCGACCTGATTGCGAAGGGTGTGAAGCTCTAAGATGGCAAAGAAGGATAAGGACGTACGTCCGATCATCAAGCTGAAGTCCACCGCTGGTACCGGTTTCACTTACGTAACCCGTAAGAACCGTCGTAACGACCCAGACCGTATGGTTCTGAAGAAGTACGATCCAGTAGTCCGCAAGCACGTCGAATTCCGAGAGGAGCGCTAAGACATGGCCAAGAAGTCCAAGATCGCAAAGAACGAACAGCGCAAGGTCATTGTCGAGCGTTACGCTGAGAAGCGCCTCGAGCTGAAGAAGACTCTTGTAGATCCAAACGCAACTGACGAGGCTCGTGAAGCAGCCCGCGTAGGCCTGCAGAAGCTGCCACGCGACGCTTCCCCGATCCGCGTTCGTAACCGCGACGCGATCGACGGTCGTCCACGCGGTACCTTCCAGAAGTTCGGTATCTCCCGTGTTCGCTTCCGCGACATGGCACACCGTGGTGAGCTTCCGGGCATCACCAAGTCTTCCTGGTAAGACCTGCAAGTCATTTGACTTAGCAAAAGCCGCTCTCCTTTGGGAGGGCGGCTTTTGCCGTTAAGTTCGTCTTTAAGCACTAGCTTTTGCGTTGCCACCAACGGCGCTTGGGGATGATCGCTGGCTTTGGCTGGGCAACCGCGCGGCGACTTTGCCAAGCAAAGACCTCGGCATCCACCTCACGCAGCGGTGTAATCACCGGCGGACCGCCAAGTAGCTGGCGACGAGCATCGATAATCCGGGCGTTGAAGTCCTCGACGTGCGCGCGTACTGCCGCCGGCGTGGGTAAACGATCCAGCGTCTGCTCCAAGTGTTCGTCCTCAACCCGCAAGGTTAACGCCGGTGGGCCCAGACCGGTGATCTGTTCGCGGCGCATCATCGACTTCATCCACCAGTCTGGATCATTATTATTGGTCAGGTGGTCGATCTTCTGCCCCGATAGGGCAAGGTTCTCAAACTCGCCACGGGCAAAGGCCTCATCGAGCACGGAATTGGCAACCTCCCACGCTTCATCTTCAGCGTGTAGCTGCAGCGGGGTTTTGGGCTTTTGAACCGGCGCCATGCCGGTGGCCTGGGCATACTCATCTACCGGCAGAGGCGTTTGATCGCTGGCCTTGCCCATGGCGTAGCGTGCGGCGTTCAGCGCAGCATCCGAATTCTCCGGTTGGTTCATACTCCTATCGTGGCATTAGCTTGAGCGTGGGGCAACGCCTTGGTGAAAGGCAGGTGCCCGATGGTTAACGGGTCGGCATCAAGATCAAAGTGGGGCTGGTAGCCTGCGTTCAGGTACAGCTTAAGCGCTTCGGGTTGACGCGGACCGGTGGTGAGGTAGAGCTGTGTATAACCCAGATCGATCGCGGCCAACTCAAGTTCCTGCAGAACCCTACGCGCCAGGCCACGACGTCGGTGGTCTTCGTGGGTCCAGATGCGTTTGAGCTCGGCGGTGTGCTGGTCATAATGACGCAGCGCCCCACCGGCAACGGTCTGTCCGTCCTCCTCTAGAATGACAAATCGTCCCAGTGGGGCCGTGAATTCGTGGGCGGGGAAGCGCTCAAGTTCGGCGGCTACCGCACCGTTGCGATCCCCGTAGCGCTGGGTGTATTCCACGGTGAGCCCGGCAAAGAGCGGGGTTAGGCGAGGATCGCCAATCAAAACGGCATGGGCGGTGAGGTTGGGTGATTGCTGTTGCGTGGTCATCTTGATCTTCTAGCCTAGGGTCCGATGGGTTTGGGCGATGGCGCCGGCTAATTCCCACTGGTTCATGGCCGCCGGTGCGGAGAGCAGTTCGCGGGCCAGTGCGTCACTATCAGCAAAGGGCGCGGAATTGGAGTTCGGCCGGGAGAACGCCCCGCCTTGGAATCGACCGGCGGTAGCACCGGTGGCAAAGAGCCAACGGTGGATGCTCCCGCCACGACCGATGACTTGGCGCAGTGAAGTGATGTGCATTTTTCCTGAACCTCCGGGTTCTTCGGTGATCAATCCCTGGTGGTACAACGAGGCCAGCAGGGGATCGGTGCTGGTTGAAATGTGGGTCGATGGTAGCCGTGCTTCGATGAACCACGGCGCGTGCACTTCGCCGGCGAGGGTTTGGGCGCAAAAAAGCTGGCGATTGGCGTCAAAACCGAATGAGGTTTCTGGACCCAAGAAGCTGATAAATCCTGCCTCGTGTAGGGCGAGTAGCTCGCGCAGACGGTGCGCCGGTGGGCCAGAATCGACAAAGCTGAAGAAGCCTTGCCACCATCCTGCTAGCTGAATTCGACCGGTGTCACTGAGTAGGGCGTCGACGACGGGCAGGGTGACAAAGGATTTGAGCAGACCAAAAAATAGTGCCTGGAACTGTGGATGATCGGCCGAATCGCGCACCCGCAAATCCTCTTTGATATGTTCGCGCACCAGCTGGTTGAGCTCTTGAGCTTGGCCTTGGGCGGGCAATGGCCGGGGGATGGGCAGCGGGAATTCTAGGTCCTCAAATTCCAGCCGGAATTCTGGGGCGACAAATTGGGCCACGAGGCTTGTGCGTTCGGGCGAATACCAAGAGATGGCATCGAAGCGGGCATGGAATTCGCTCCAGATACTTGGTGCGAATGAGTGGGGCGTGGCAAAAATTTCGCGGTAGTAAAAGAAGGCTGCTTCTTTGGCGATCAATGGCCAAACATGGGCAAAAAAGTCCAGTTCGCCGTGCTGCGCGTGTAATTCATTGACGGCCTCTTCGGTGAAGTAACCGGTGCTCAGCGGCGCAGTGGTGGTGCTGCGAATTTTGCTGTGATACGGAACCCCGCGCCGCGAACCGGCCAGAAGTTTCGGTTCCTGGCCGCTGGGCAGATAGCGCAAACTTCCGTTCTCGCCGGCAACAAACTTGCCCCCGCGGCCCTCAAAAAGCAGCACAAATAGGTCGGTGAAGGCGAGCCCCATGCCAGAAACCAAGACCTCGGTCCCGGCCGATAGTGTCTGAAAGTTGATGTCGTTGGTGTAGCCGGGCGGGATGTAGCCCAAATGATCGGCGGTGTCGGCGTGGGCGGCAAATTCTAGGGATCGGGCATCGGATTCCAACCGCGCGTCTAGGTGACCCTGAACGAGGACAACCTGATCGGCGACGATTTCACGACCTGAGGCAAGGAGCACTCGATGGGTGCTGGACTCGGAGAGCAGATCCACGGCCGTATCCTGATGGATTTTGATGACGTCCGGGCTGGCAAATGAGGCCTGCACGCGGGCGAAAAACCAGCGTAGGTAGCAGGACTGCAAACGCCGGGTCGGAAAATCGGCAGGACCCAGGCGAGCAACCTCGGCTCGCAGCAGCGGATCGGTGAGCAATAAGGAAGGCACATCGTGAAGCTGCCCGTCGCGAATAAGCTGCACCCACTGATCTAAGGCAGGGCCGTCCTTGGCTGGGCCCAGGCACTGCACCGACGCGTCGGTAAACATCGTGACATCCGCGGCGCGCGAATTGAGTTTAAGCAGCGGGCTTTGATCTTCGCGCCAGATGCGTCCGGCACCCACCGGGAAGGGGTCAACGACATGTAGGTGCAGGGCGGTGTTGTCCAACAACTCACGGTTGGCACTGATGCGCTCGAGAATCATCGCGGTGCGTGGGCCGCCGCCGATAAAAACGATGTGCTGCTCGGACATTTTTCTCCTTTGCGCCGCCGGCCGGTAGGTGCGGAATCTGTAGTTAGCGCCAGATTAGGAGCCTTGCTTTGTCCGACGCTAGCGGGTGTGACTTGCAAGGACGCAAAGTTCACGGACCGAGATGCAGCAGCAACACGTCGTTATAAAACGCCCGGTTTTGGCCGTCACTTTTCGTCATTTCGACACATGGTGTCTTTGAGTGAACGAGCGTGAACTAGCCAGATGCGGTGGTCGTCCCCACGGCTCTAGCGTGTTCCTCAAGAGAAACAAAGCCATACAAGGAGCAAACGATGCCACCGACAAGTACCCGGGTCACCAACCCAGATCCCGTGCAGGACACAACGCCGGAGACTGCGCTGGACAAAGTTCAGAACACCGTGCAGAACACCGAGTCGGAGACAGTGCAGCCGGTAGTAACGCCGAGCGACACTACCGATAGTGCTATTGCTGACTACAAGGTGGTTGCCGCGGTCCATCCGTGGCGCTGGGTCGGCACCGTGGTTGTTGCCGGAATCGCCGCAGCGATCCTGTACTCGTTGATTACTAACCCACGGTGGGAATGGGGTGTGGTGGCGCAATGGTTCACCGCCGAATCCATTCTTCGCGGACTCGGGCAGACTCTGAAGCTCACGTTGATTTCCGGCAGCCTGGGCTTTGCGCTCGGCTTTGTGCTGGCGCTGATGCGGTTATCACGCTCGCCATTATTTAGCTCGGTGTCGTGGACCTTCTCCTGGATCTTCCGATCCACCCCGCTATTGGTGCAGCTATTGCTTTGGTACAACCTCGGCTACCTGTATGAAACCATCCGGCTGGGGGTCCCGTTCACCTCAATTACCTTCGCCGAATTCCAGACCACGAGCCTGATCAGCCAGTTTGCTGCCGCGGTGCTGGGGCTGACCCTGAACCAGGCGGCCTACAGTGCGGAAATCATTCGCGGTGGCATTCTCTCGGTGGACCAGGGCCAGATCGAAGCGGCCACCGCATTGGGTATTCCTCGCTGGCGCCGCTCCACCCGGATCGTGCTCCCGCAGGCCATGCGAGCGATCTTGCCGACCGCCTTCAACGAAATCATCGGCCTGGTCAAGGGCACCTCGATCGTCTACGTGCTGGCTTATTCGGAACTGTTCTACACCGTGCAGGTCATTTACAACCGCACACAGCAAGTGTTGCCGATGCTGCTGGTGGCCACCATTTGGTACATCGTGATCACTTCGGTGCTCAGCGTGGCCCAGTACTACATTGAACGTCACTATTCCCGCGGTGCACTGCGCACCTTGCCACCAACCCCGTTACAAAAACTGCGTGGTTTCTTCACAACCCACGCCGCCACCGGCACCTCGATCAATTCCTCGAAAGGACAGCTATGAGCCTGGCAACCACAGAAGTTAGCACCCGCGGAGAAGTAGCGGTGCGTTCGGTAGACAAGAGCTACGGTACAACCCAAGTTCTGCACGAGATCGATCTTGATGTTGCCCAGGGTGAAGTCTTGGTCATTATTGGGCCATCGGGCTCAGGAAAATCCACCTTGCTGCGCACCATCAACCACCTGGAAAAGGTGGACCGAGGCACCATCAGCCTCGATGGCGAATTGATCGGCTATAAGGTGCGCAACGGCAAACTCCATGAACGAGGCGAAGCAGAAATCTTGGCGCAGCGCACCGAAGTGGGCATGGTGTTCCAGAATTTCAACCTCTTCGGGCACCTGACCGCCCTACAAAACATTGTTGAAGCGCCCATCCACGCTCGCAAGGTTCCCAAGGCCAAAGCCCAGGCGCGGGCCAAAGAATTACTAGCCCGCGTGGGATTGGCGGATAAAGCTGATGCCTATCCTCGCCAGCTCTCCGGCGGTCAACAGCAGCGTGTGGCCATCGCGAGGGCCCTGGCCCTGGATCCCAAGGTGGTGCTTTTTGACGAGCCGACCAGTGCGCTGGACCCTGAGTTGGTCACCGAGGTGCTCGAAGTGATCAAGGACTTAGCCAAGTCAGGTTCGACGCTGATCATCGTCACCCACGAGATCGGGTTTGCCCGCGATGTCGCCGACCGAATTGTGTTTATGGATGGCGGACGAATCGTGGAGCAGGGGACCCCGAGAGAACTACTGGCCAACCCACAGCACGAGCGCACCAAATCCTTCCTCTCCAAAGTCATCGAACCGGCTTTTAACATCTAAAGCTTTGTCACTAAGGACTCGCACCATGAAAAAGTACGCAGCAGTTTCTGCCCTCTCTGCGATCGGCCTGCTCACCCTCGCCGGTTGCGCTGACCCAGGCGCCGCCGCCCCGGCAGCATCCTCGGGCGCTGAAGCCAAGAGCAGCACAACCTACAACACCTCACCAGAGCAAGACCGCATCCGCTCCACCAAAGATCAAAAGCTGGCCGACGCGGTCCCAGAAAAGATCAAAAAGGACGGCAAGCTCACCGTGGCCACCACCGCCGGCTCGGTACCACTCTCCTTCCACGCCACCGATGAAAAGACCGTGATCGGCACCGAAGTGGACCTGGCCCAGTTGGTCGCCGACAAGCTGGGACTAGAACTGGACTTGCAGGTGACCAGTTGGGAGAACTGGCCGCTGAAAACCGAATCGGGCGACTTTGAAGCAGTCTTCTCCAATGTTGGGGTGAACGCGGATCGAGTGAAGAAGTTCGACTTCTCCACCTACCGTGCAGCGTTTATGGGCTTTGAAGCTCGCGCCGACAGCGATATCACCGTGAAATCAGCCGACGACATTACGGGCAAGAAGATCGCCGTGGGTTCCGGGACTAACCAGGAAAAGATCCTGCTGGCATGGAACAAAGAGCTAGAGGACAAGGGCAAGGCACCAGCAGAACTGCAGTACTACTCCAGTGAAGCCGACACCATCTTGGCTCTATCCTCGGGACGCATCGATTTGAACATCGCGCCTTATCCTTCCACCGTGTACCGCGAAAACCAACGTGATGATCTGAAGGTGGTTGGCAAGATCAACGCCGGATGGCCTAATGAGACGCTGGTTGCCGCAACAACCAAGGCCGGCAATCGCCTCTCCGAACAGATCACCGCGGCACTGAACGAAACCATCAAGGAAGGCACCTACGCCAAGGTGCTAGATCGCTGGTCGTTGAGTGAAGAGGCTCTGCCGGAATCAGAAACCATCAACGCGGCGAACTACAAGGGCAAATAATGCGTTTTCAAGTACTAGACATTATTCCGCACCAGTCTGACCCGATCACCGGCCTGCAGGTTGATACCGCGCAACGCTTTGAACAGGTAGTGCAGTCCGCGATGCGGGCCGAGGAACTTGGCTTTGATTCCTTCTCAGTAGGCGAGCGCCACGCAGGTGCCTTCATTTCTTCCTCGCCGGCCGTTGTCCTTGGGGCTATTGCCGCGCGGACCAAGAAGATTCGGCTGCACACCGGTGTGGTGGTGCTTTCCATCCTTGATCCGGTGCGCGTAGCCGAAGATTTTGCCACCGTGGATCAGTTAAGTCATGGGCGCCTGGAGCTGGGAATTGGTAAGGGCAACGAAGTGGCGCACTTCCCGCTCTTTGGCAGGAAGGTTGAGGATCAATGGGACTTGCTCGAAGAGAACTACGAGCTGCTCAAAGCCCTCTTTGCCGATGAGCCAGTGAACTTCACCGGACGGTTCCGCAGCGAATTAGAACAGGTCACCACCAGCCCACGCCCGTTCCAGTCACGACTGCGGATCTGGCATGGTTCGGCCACCTCGCTTCGTTCGGCAGAACTGGCCGCCAAACATGGTGACCCACTCTTCTCGGCCAATGCGATCCAGCCCAAAGAAAATTACAAGGTGCTCATCGATCACTACAAGCTGGCCTATGAGCAGGCAGGCCACGATCCGGCGGCACGGTATATAGGTTCGGGCAGCGGGGCGGGAGGCGTGTACCTGGCCGATAGCACCAAGGCGGCCATCAAGGAATTTGGGCCGGTGTACGAAGCACTGACTAACCGGCGCGATGTACCGGGGAACAACACCCCGTACCGCAGCATTGAGCACGCGGTGGCCGAAGGACCCCTCTTGGTGGGTAGCCCCGAGTTTGTCGCCGAGAAGATCTTGGATTATCACCAGAGCTTCGGTCACGACCTGCAGTCCATTTCGCTGCCAATCACCGCGCCCTATGCGGCACAAATTGAAACGTTGGAACGCTTCGCAAAGGAAGTGATTCCGCTGGTGAAAACCGAGACCACCTTGTGGACCGAAACAGATCCACAGTTCAACAACACCTTAGAAAAGGAGTATGCAGTATGAGTGAGTACTCCCTGCTGCTGGCGCTCAATCTTGATGGCGCCGGTAACGATCCGAAGGATTCGGCCCTAGCAGCGTTACGCGCTGAATCTGCTGGATTCCACGGCGTGAGCTTCTCCAGTGATGGCCTGCTCGACTCGGTGCAACGCGCCAGTTTTGTTGCCGCGAAAACCCAGCGCATCGCGGTGCTGCCGGTGATTGATGCCCTCTTTACCGAGCCCTTTCACACTGCAACCCAGCTGGCCAGCCTAGATATCATTTCCCACGGCCGGGCCGGATGGATCTTAGAAACGCAGAACGATTCGGTACAGGCCGACGCAGTAGGTCGCAGCATATTGCCCGAGGACCAGCTAAGTACCGAAGCTGCCGACGTGGTCACCACCCACCGTCGACTCTGGGACAGCTGGGAAGACGACGCGGTCATTCGTGATGAGGCAACCGGACGCTACCTAGATGCCACCAAGTTGCACTACGCGGATGTTGAGGGGAAAAACTTCTCGGTCAAGGGCCCGGCTATCACCCCACGCCCACCTCAGGGACAGTTGCCGATTATTGCTCCGGCCCCGCTATTTACGCCCGACGGTCTGCAACACTGCCGACTGAACGGTGCCGACGTGGTGAAGGTGAACGCAGCCAACCTTGATGAGCTACTCGCCAAAGCACAGACCGCCAGCAGCAAGGGCGCGGTAGCCATCGAACTAGACGTTTATCTGGACACCGCAGGGGATACCGGGGCCCGCCGGGCGGCCGAACAATCCGTGCAGCGAACCCCTCGCGCCGAATTTATCGGCAGTGTTGATGAGCTCATTAGCTTCCTTAAAAAGTTCGCGGAAGCTACCGCCAACCCGGAAGATCAACGCCGACATCTTGTCCACCTGCATCCGGGAGATCTGAGGATCGACGCAAGCGTACTGCTTGACGAAGTACTACCAAAACTGAAGCACAGCAACTTGCTGGCACCCATCGGTGACACCCTGCGCGAAACCTTCGCACTGCCGGTGGCCAAAAACCGCTTCCAGGAGGCATCATGAGCACCCAGAACCAACTACGATTCGGCGTCTTTTTCCAAGGCGTGAACTCTTCGACCGTATGGCGCAGCGAAAAGGCGGGATCCCAGACTGACTTTGCTTCCTTCCGTCAGATTGCACAGACCGCAGAGCGTGGCTTATTCAGTGCCTTCTTCCTCGGTGAGGGACTGCGCCTGCGTGAACACCTAGGTGGCATTCATGAACTGGATGTGGCCGGTCGCCCCGATGCACAGACCATGCTCGCAGCCCTGGCCGCGGTAACTAGCAAGATTGGTTTGGTAGCCACCCAGAACACCACCTACAACGACCCAGCAGATTTGGCCCGTCGGCTCTCCTCCTTGGACCTGATTTCCGAGGGTCGCGCTGCCTGGAACATTGTCACCACCCACAACGCCTGGACCGGCGCAAACTTCCGCCGAGGCGGCTACCTAGAGCACCACGAGCGTTACTCCCATGCAGAGGACTTTGTGCGTACCGTACGTCAGATATGGGACGATTCCACAGTTCACCACCGCGGCAATCACTACAACGTTGACTACACCGGCACCGTTCCGGCCAGCGCACAACATCGGCCTGTGCTCTTCCAAGCCGGCGACTCAGCCGAGGGACGCGACTTTGCTGCCCGCCAGACCGACGTCATTTTCTCCGCCCACGTTGGACTGGAAGACGCACTGGAATTCCGCAAGGACATCAACGCTCGTGCAGCCAAGGTGGGACGTGCCGAGAATTCGGTGAAGATCATGCCCGGAGCTGAGTTCATCGTGGCAGAAACTGCCGCAGCAGCCGAAGAAAAGTACCACTGGGTCCGTGAACACCAGATTGGCCCACACCAGGCGTTGGCCTACCTTGAACAGTTCTGGGGTACTCGACTGGAGAACGTCGATCCTTACGGGCCACTGCCCGAATTTGATCCAGTAGTCGAGCAGAGCTCGGTGACCCGAGGTAGTGGCTTCCAAGGTGCTAAGTCTCTAGAGCTGGCTGCCGCATGGCGTGCCGAAGCCAAGGAGAAGGGGCAGAACATTATCGAGTTTGTCCGTTCCCGTTCACACCGTGCGGACCACACCTTCACCGGTTCCTATGATCAGATCGCGGACCGTTTGGCTCAGTACGCAGAACTTGGTGCGGTTGATGGCTTCAACATCACCCCGTGGCTGATTCCTACCGGGCTTGATGACATCGTCAACCACCTGGTCCCTCGGCTGCAGGAACGCGGAGTCTACCCACAGGCCTATGCGGACACTCTGCGAGAAAACCTCGGACTAACCATCGACGAAACCCATGAGCAGCGGGCCATCCAGCGACTCAAGACAGTGCAGGAAGTATCATGAACCTCCACAAATCCCGTTACGCCTTCACCACCCTTGCGCTGATCGGTTTGGTGTCCCTCAGTGCGTGCGCCGATCCATCCGAGGCCAAGGAGAACACCGAATCTCAGGCACCGACCAATGCTGCTGACGCGGCGCTATCGAGCCCGCAGCAAGAGCGTCCGGACGTCGCGGTAAATAAAAAAGCTCAAAAGCTGGTTCCAGAAAAGATCTCGGCCGACGGAAAACTCACCATCGTGACCGCACCAAGTTCAGCACCACTGAGTTTTTACGCCACCGATAACACCACACCGATCGGCAATGATGCTGACCTCGCAGCGGCGCTCGCCGACGCTCTCGGCTTGGAACTAGAACTAGTTCCAGTGTCATGGGCGGACTGGCCGTTGGGTATTGAGTCCGCCAAGTACGAGGCCGCGATCAGCAATGTGACGGTGACCGAAGAGCGCAAAAAGAAGTTTGATTTTGCGACCTACCGCGAGGACCTGCTCGGATTCTACGCGGACAAGGATTCGGACATTGGGCCAATCAAAAAAGCCGAAGATGTGGCTGGTTTGAAGATTATCGTCGGCTCGGGAACCAACCAGGAAAAGATCTTGGTTGAGTGGGACAAAGCTAATCAGGCCAAGGGTCTGAAACCAGTGGATTTCCAGTACTACGACGATGATTCGGCTTCAACCTTGGCGCTACTTTCTGGGCGTGCTGATGCAAGCTTTGGACCGAACGCATCCGGTGCCTACAAACAGGCGACTGCCGGAGAAGTTAAGCAGATTGGTTCCTTCCCCGGTGGGTGGCCGGATACCGCGCAGGTCGCGGTGACCACTAAGAAGGGTAGCGGACTGGCCGAAGCTGCAGAAGTGGCCATTGATGGGCTGATTAAATCTGGCGCCTACAAACAGATCTTGGATAAGTGGGGTTTGAGCGAGGAAGGAATTACCGATTCTCGGTTGAACCCACCAGGTCTGGCAGGCTAACGGTTGTAGTAGCGTGGGGAGCATGAATCGTGCAGTGCGTTTGGGTTCCCTAGAACAGTTGGGGCAGTCCGTGCCCCAGGCCAGTATTCGTGCCAACTATGAGCGCTGGAAGTCGTTAGGCGTCGGTAAAACAGCAGTGGTTACCGGCGCCAACGCAGGCTTAGGATTCTTTGCGTCCTTGGGTTTGGCTGCAGCGGGAGCGCATGTGATTCTGGCCTGTCGTAACCAGTCACGTGCCGAAAAGGCCATGGCCGCCATCCGCCGTCGAGTGCCAGAGGCCAGTGTTGAATTTATGCAGTTTGACGCTGCTTCAACCCTGTCTGCGATGGCGCTGGCCGCCGAGCTTCGAGGGCGTCAGCTGGACATCCTAGTGGCCAACGCGGGAATGATCCACACCCCGAGTACCCGAGAAGCCGGAGCCTTGGGTTATGAGCAAACCATGACCACCAATGTGATTGGACACGCCCGACTCGTCGGGGAATTGGCTGAGAAATTCAAGGAAGGACAGCTACGGCTGATCACCCTTGGATCAATGTCCACTTTGCTGATGCGCACCGATCCAAAAAATCTGAAGCTGGAGCACGACTACAACCCGTACCGTGCCTACGTTCAGTCCAAGGCTGTACTGCAAAGCATGGGAATTGGTTTGGATCATCGATTACGTCAGCTGCAGTGGCCGTCTCGTTCGGTAGCCGTGCACCCGGGTTATTCGGTCTCTGGGCTCACTCCGGTGATTGAGGAAATCAACGAACCTGACTTTGCAAAGCGCCTAACGGGTCGATTACAGGGCAGTTTCGCGCAGGGCAAACATGAAGGTTCGGTGGCCATTGTCGAGGCAGCGCTAACCGAAGGGTTGGAGCGCTGTGCCCCCGGCGTCTTCTTCGGCCCGCAATGGACCTCCAAAGGCCGAATTACGCTAGCCAGACCGGCAAATGTCACTCGGAGCAAGGTGCTTCAAGATGCGGCATGGGAGATATTGATACAAGCGAATGAGGGAGTAGATCCCTTCGCGCTATAGGGCTCAGGTGAACTTTCACACCTCGATTCTCTAGATGAAATCGGCAAAATCCGCGTGATGATGCCATTTTGTCGCCAACAACTGGTAAGTTCAACACTGATAAGTCCGCGCGACCGTGCGGCATTCAAAACCCGGACCCGGGTTTTGAGTCACTAGTCCAGGAGGACAATACATTGGCTATGAACCGTAGCGAACTTGTTGCTGCTGTTGCAGCGAAGACCGAAAACTCCCAGGTTGCCGTTAACGGTGTTCTGGATGCTGTCTTCGAAGTTTTCGTCGACCAGATTTCCAAGGGCGAAAAGGTAACCATCCCAGGTTGGTTGGCAGTGGAGCGCACTGACCGTGCAGCTCGTACCGGCCGTAACCCACAGACCGGTGAAGCAATCCAGATCCCAGCTGGCCACTCGGTCAAGCTGACCGCTGGTTCGAAGCTGAAGGCAGCTGTTGCCAAGAAGTAAGCCTCTCTAAAGCTTAAGCAAGGCCCACTCTCCGATGCCGGGGGATGGGCCTTGTGTTCTTAACTGGCGTACCAGAAGTGGGCGTTGAACCCAAAAATGGTGCCGTTAGCCAAAGAATTCTGTAAGAAGATGAAAAAATCCCGGTATTTCGGCTGTTTTCGGCCATTTCGGGCCTCAACGTTTGATATGTTCTCACTGATAAGCCCGTGCGACCGCGCGGCATTCGAAGTCCGAAATCGGGTTTTGGATCACTAGTCCAGGAGGACCATACATTGGCTATGAACCGTAGCGAACTTGTTGCTGCAGTTGCAGCGAAGACCGAAAACTCCCAGGTTGCCGTTAACGGTGTTCTGGATGCTGTCTTCGAAGTTTTCGTCGACCAGATTTCCCAGGGCGAAAAGGTAACCATCCCAGGTTGGTTGGCTGTAGAGCGCACCGATCGTGCAGCTCGTACCGGCCGTAACCCACAGACCGGTGAAGCAATCCAGATCCCAGCAGGCCACTCGGTCAAGCTGACCGCTGGTTCGAAGCTGAAGGCAGCTGTTGCCAAGAAGTAAGCTTCTCTAAAGCTTGAGTAAGACCCGATTTGTTGCCGGAGATTTTCCGTCAGGCAGGTCGGGTCTTCTTTTTGACAGCGTTTGAGCGGATCTTCTACTTCGCGTAGAATCAGGCGTGCTCAACACCGATCATGGAGAACAGGCTGCAAACCGTGCCACACAAACCCGCAACCCGCGTTATGCGCGGCTGGTTGGCGGCAAGCGTGTGCACTTGGACGGCTTTTGCAGCTCACGCGCATAGCGCTCCAACACAAATGTCGTTGGTAGCCATGGGCCTGATCAGCTGCATTTCTGCGGTGATCGCCATGACGCTAGTGGGCAAAAAATTCTCCGTTTGGGCTACCAGCTTAGTGGTGCTTGCCAGTCAAGGACTGTTCCATCTGAGCCTGTTGGTGATGAGCCATGACAGTACTGGTGTTGCTGGCATGGAACACATCCAGCACACCGGGCGCAGCATCGAACTGGCGCACAACATCAGCTCCCACTATGCCAACGCACATAGTGAATCAATGCTTTATGCACACGTCATGGCTGCAGTAGTCAGCATTATCGTGCTTCACTGCGGCGAGCGTTTGCTCGGGGCTCTGGCCTCATGCCTCACTTTGTCGACTGCCCGAAAAATCCTTTCGCTTGTCCGTGTGCAAGTTCCTGAAGCTCGCGCACTGCCGGCATACTTCCCTTTGCGTTTTCAACCCAAGTTGGCGCAACTGGGGCGATTGCCCGAACGCCGCGGGCCACCTTCCTTCGTTCTTGCTGCCTAAGACATAGAACGAATCACCCCACCAGGGGCTTGGAAGGAAAACAATGAAGAGCAAAACCCTACCCACAATGAATTTGACCCGCCTCGCAGCCGTAGTGGCGTTGGCGATCCTTGCAGTATTTACCTCGGTGACCGCCGCCTCTGCTCACGACGAACTGGTGAGTTCAAATCCCAAAGCTGGGGCAACGTTGAAGCAGGTTCCCGAGGAGCTCACCCTGGAATTCTCCGGTGAACTGCAGACCATGTCAGGTGTGAACTCCACCGTGGTTGAGCTGAGCAATGATGGCAAAGCTGTCGAAGCGAAGGCTGAAACCAAGGGCAAGACCGTAACTGTCACCCCGGCGAAATCGTTGGAAAACGGCGAATACGAGCTGGAATACCGCGTCGTTTCTTCGGACGGACATCCAGTAGAGAGCAAGCTGGATTTCACCGTCAACGCATCAGCTAAGCCAACTCCCTCGATGATCAGTGCTCCAAGTGAATCTGCGCAGGCTGACCAGCCTAGCGACGCGCAGCAGGAGAATGACAACCCACTTCAGGCCGCAGGCAGCAATGTCAGCCCGGTCATCTGGGTAGTTATTGGCGTTGTGATCCTTGGTGGCGCCATTGCCGTTCTGGCCAAGTTCATGCGCAACAACAAGTAGTAAGCGCACACCTCGTAGACCGGCAGGCCAAAGATCCACCTTGGCCTGCCGGTCTCTGGTTTAGAAGCCGTTGATTAGCACCTCGCGCACGAGATTTACACGCGCGCACTGTGGGTGTGAGATGCGCCGTAGCGGTGTAGTTCCGGCGGATCTGGTCTGTGACCGTCGAGCAAAAATGAGATGATTAGAAGGATATGGATACAGCAAAGCGCACGGTTTCAGTCACCCGCTTCATCCTGCCCGGGCTGCTCGCTTCAGCGGTAGTTTTCCTGGTTGCGGTGTTGTTCACCGGCATCGCCCGTCCGGCCGAATTGGCCGATCCTGGAGCGTTTGTGCGCTGGAGCCTGCCGATCGCGCGAGCGATCCATCATTCATCCATGTCAGTGGCCATAGCCGCGTTAGTCTTTGCTGCCGCCATTGTGCCTCGAAGCATCAAAACCACACGCGATGAGCAAGGCGCGGATCATCCAGCCTTTACTCGCGCTATGAATATTGCCGCCGGTTCTGCAGTGGTGTGGACCCTTTCTGCAGCTACCGTCATGGTGCTGACCTTCTGGGATCTGGCCGGCCTTCCGATGAGCCTGGATGGGCAATATTCAGCCGCAATTCTGGACTATATTCTTTCCATCACCACCGGCCGGGCCTGGGCCTGGATGGTAGTGATTGCCGCAGTGGTGAGCTCGCTCGCCTTGGCGGTACGTTCCAAAACCGGAGTTGGTGCCACCGCGCTCTTCTCCTTCGCAGGCATCCTGCCGATGGCCTTTATCGGCCACGCTGCCGGCGGCGATGACCACTTTGCTGCTGTGAACTCCATCGGCCTACACCTGTTGGCCGTCGTGCTGTGGTTCGGCGGAATTATTGTCTTGGCACTACTAGCTCCAACGCTGGAAGGCCAAGCACCGGGACGCAAGCGTGGCCAGGTACTGGCTGGAGTTGTCCTGCAACGCTATTCCGGGTTGGCAGCCATTGTTGTCTTCCTGATGATCGGTTCGGGTCTGGCCTCGGCGATCATCCGCATCACCAACTGGGGACAGTGGGCCACACCTTATGGCGCGCTAGTCATCGTCAAACTTCTGATTACCTTGGCCCTGGGCGCACTCGGACTGGTTCACCGCCGCAAGGTCATTCCGCAGCTTTTGGCCGGTAAGTACACCGCGCTGCGTGCTGCATGGCAGGTAGTTCTAGTTGAAGTCATCCTGATGGCCTCGGTCATGTCGGTAGCCACGGTGCTGGCTCGAACCGCACCGCCAACCAGCGACGATGCCCCGGCAAAAACCACCCCGGCCCGTCTGCTCACCGGCTACGATCTGCCACCAGCCCCAGACACCGCCAGCTGGCTCACCACCTGGCGCATGGACTGGATCTGGGTAGCGGTATGCCTCTTTGGGCTAGCGGCCTACCTCTATGCCTTCATCACGTTGGCTCGTCGTGGCGACAAGCCCAGCGTGCCGCGCCTGATCAGTTGGGTTGTTGGCCTGTTCGCACTGTTCTACGTCACCAGCGGTGCGGTGGCCGTCTACGGCAAAATCCAGTTCTCCACGCACATGGTTGATCACATGTCGCTGACCATGATCGTGCCCATCTTCTTGGTACTCGGTACGCCTATTACCTTGCTGCTGCAGGTTTTGCCTGCCCGCGTTGACGGTACTCGCGGAGCACGCGAATGGATCCTGTTCCTGGTTCACTCTCGTTATTCGAAGGTAATCACCCACCCAATTTTTGCTGCGGTAAACTTCGCCGGGTCCATCGTGATCTTCTACTTCACCCCGATCCTGGAACCGGCCATGCGCTACCACGCCGGCCATGAGCTGATGAACTTGCACTTCCTGCTCACCGGATACCTCTTTGCGCTGAGTCTGGTGGATGCGGATCCGGTGCCTAAGCGTTACCCATACCCAATGCGCCTGGTAGTTTTGCTGGCTACCGTCGCCTTCCACGCCTTCTTCGGTGTGGCATTGATGAGCACCGAAAACCTATTGGCTCCCGACTACTTCGGCAATATGGGACGCACCTGGGGCGGCAGCGCTCTGGAAGACCAAGTGGTGGGCGCCGGCGCCATGTGGGCCATCGGCGAGGTACCCACCTTGGTCTTGGCCATCTTTGTGGTTTTGTCTTGGCTCAAACAGGACAAAAAAGACACCAAACGTTATGACCGACAGGCAGAACGCGACAACGATGCCGAGCTGGAAGCCTACAACGCGATGTTCGCCAAATTTAATCAGGCCGATCGAAGGAATCCCAATGCCTAAGACCATCAAGACATTGAGCATCCCGCTGGTGTTGTGCACCGCTTTGTCCTTGGGCGCCTGTTCCTCGGAACAGAGCCAGATGCCACAGGACCAGACGCATAAGATTGCCGCTGAAAGCACGGCCTCACCCAGTGCTAGCCCCAGCGCCTCAGCATCGAGCTCCGAGGAAGATCCGACTACCCCTGAGATGGCCACAGCAGCTGGCTCGGTGATCGCCTCACAATTGGGCTTCCCAAGCAGCGCTAAAATCAAGGGCAAAGATCTTGAATCTCTGGCCACCCCACCGACCGATACGCTCAAGGGCATCGTGGTCTTGCCAGCTCAATGCTCGGCTCCGATCAACGATTTGAACTGGTCGCCGGTGCAGTTGGGCACCCAAGCGGCACGCACTGACTTCACCAACGAATCCCAGTCCATTACCGGCTCGGTCGAAGTAGCTAAGTTGGGCAAGGACGGGAACGCGTCGGTTGACCAGCACACCAAAAACGTGAAGAGCATTCTTTCTGAATGCAAGAGCGTCAAGCTGAACACCAACGAGTACACCGAGACCCTTAAGTTCTCCGATCCCAAGGTGGACTCGGTGGATTCTGCGCTGTACTACAGCCGCGACGGGGAATACGCCCAAAATTCGCTGGTCCTGATCAAAAAGAGCAAAGAGTATGTGGCGATGGTTTCCTTCGTTGCCAGTAACTCGTTGTCCGACGAAAAGTTCAACAAGGTGGCAACCAGCGTCATGGATGCTGCCCTGTCCCAACTTCCATAGTCGGGCAGAGCCAGAGGAATAGAACCGGGCTGGCACCGGTTGCACCTCAATGTTCCTTAACACCGTTTAGTACAGCACCGAGCCGTGGCTGATAATAAAGTTCTAACTGCCGAGCCGCGGCATTTGCGAAAGGATGACCATGAGCGCTACAGAATCCGTCCGCGCCAATTACAAGGTGCGCGCCAGTGAACTGGTAGGCCGCAACTGGCTGAATACCGGTGGTAAACAGCTGGACCTTGAAGCATTGCGCGGCAAGATCGTGCTCTTGGACTTCTGGAGCTTCTGCTGCATCAACTGCCTGCACGTACTTGACGAGCTTCGCCCGCTGGAGGAGAAGTACTCTGACGTGCTGGTGACCGTCGGTGTGCACTCGCCTAAGTTTGAGCACGAGGCTGACCCACATGCCTTGGCTGCGGCCGTAGAGCGTTATGAAATCCATCACCCGATCCTTGATGATCCGGAGCTAACCACCTGGCAGGCCTACGGCGCACGCGCTTGGCCAACCTTGGTTGTACTGGATCCAGAGGGCTACATTGTGGCGCACTTGTCCGGTGAAGGTCACGCGCAGGGTCTGGGTTCGCTGGTTGAAGAACTGATCACCGAGCACGAAGCCAAGGGCACCTTGCACCGTGGCAACGGCCCCTACGTGGCACCAGAAGCTGTGGAAGGCGACCTGCGCTTCCCAGGCAAGGCCATCGCCTTGGCCAACGGAAACCTACTGATCGGCGATTCGGGCCACCACCGTTTGGTTGAGCTGGCCGATGATTTGTCTACCGTGGTGCGCACCATCGGCTCCGGTGTTCGAGGCTACGCCGATGGCGATGCGAACACCGCACAGTTCAACGAACTGCAGGGTCTGACCGCGCTGCCTCAAGAGCTGGCCGCCAAGGTCGGTTACGACGTGGTTGTGGCCGACACCGTGAACCACCGTTTGCGTTCGGTCAACCTAAGCACCGGCGTTGTAGGTACCTTGGCTGGCAATGGTGTGCAGCGCCTGCTGGATTCGGAAAATGCTCGTCAGGAAACCCAAGCAGTACAGCTGGGCACCGACGCGTTGAACATTTCGTTGTCCTCCCCGTGGGACGTGCTCTTCCACCCATCTGGCCAGATCATCATCGCGATGGCCGGAACTCACCAGATTTTTGCCTTTGATCCAGAAACCAATGCGGTGTCCATCTTCGCTGGAACCGGGCTGGAAGGCCTAAAGGATGGCAAAGCCGATGAAGCTTGGTTCGCCCAGTCTTCAGGCCTAGCCCTTGAGGGCGAAAACGTGTGGATCGCTGACTCGGAGACCAGCGCCCTGCGTTGGATTGAAGTTGAGAACGGGGAAGTTAAGAGCGTTAATACTGCTGTTGGCACCGGGTTGTTCGACTTCGGCTTCCGTGACGGCGAGGCTGAACAGGCACGCTTGCAGCACCCATTGGGTGTGGCAGTGCTACCTGATCGGTCCATTGCGATCGCTGACTCATACAACGGTGCGGTGCGCCGCTTTGATCCGGCCACCAAGACCGTTTCTACCTTGGCCAAGGGGCTGAAGGAACCAGCCGATGTGTTGGTTGATTCCTCGGTTGAGGGCGATCCAGTTTTGCTGGTTGTTGAAACCAATTCCCACCAGCTGGTGCGTGTGCCGATTCCTGCTGAAGCTTTGGTTGTTGATGAGGGCGCCAGCCAGACCCAGCGTCCGAAGACCAAGGTGCAGGCCGGCAAGCACGATATTGTTATTCGCTTTGTTGCTCCGAAGGGGCAGAAGCTGGATGACCGTTGGGGAGATCCAACTCAGTTGAAGATTTCTTCAAGCCCAGCAGAATTGTTGCTGGACGGTGGCGGAACCTCGGTGGGCTTGACCCGCACGTTGCAGCTGAACCCAGAAGTTGCTGACGGCGTTCTGCACATTACCGCTCGCGCTGCGGCCTGTGATGGTGAGCCAGGTGGCGAGATCCCAGATCACGCAGCCTGCCACCTTTACCAGCAGGACTGGGGAATCCCGGTTCTCTTGGATCCAGAAGGCGATGACGAATTGCTGTTGGATCTTCGTGGAGTGAACTAACCACACACCGACACAGCGTTGGTAAACATAGCTTCAAACCTCACAGCGAGGAATGCAGAGGAAACCTCAGCATTCCTCGCTGTGTCGCATTAGACTGAGGTTCGGGAGGCGCCGGAGAGATCCGGTAGAAGTTTATGGCGACGAAGATGTTCAGGGCTCTAGAAATACCCAACTATCGATTATGGATTATTGGGGCTCTAGTTTCCAACATCGGTACGTGGATGCAGCGGGTGGCCCAGGACTGGCTGGTGCTGACAGAACTGACCGACCACGATGCGGTAGCTACCGGCATCACTACCGGCCTGCAGTTTCTTCCCGTCCTTGTCCTGGCCCCTTACGCGGGTTTGATTGCTGATCGTTTTAATAAGCGTCACGTGCTCATGGTGACGCAAAGCTTTATGGGTTTATGTGCCCTGATCCTGGGTCTACTGGTTGTCACCGACTCCGCCCAGCTCTGGCAGGTCTACGTCTTGGCAGGCTTATTGGGCATAGGCGCATCTTTTGATGCTCCGGCACGCCAAGCCTTTGTTTCTGAAGTGGTGCCCGGAAGCCACCTGGCTAATGCCGTCGCGCTGAATAGTGCCAACTTTAACCTGGCCCGCCTGGCCGGTCCGGGCATTGCAGGAGCGGTGATCGCACTAGTAGGCACCGGACCTGCCTTCCTGCTCAACGGTGCGTCATTCATCGCGGTGATCACCTCACTGGTCTTTATGCGCAAAGACGCGCTGCACCCCTCTACTCCGGTGGCACGGGGCAAAGGGCAAGTGCGAGAAGGATTCAGTTACGTCAAAAGCCGTAAGGATCTGCTGCTGATCTTCTTCCTCGCGTTCATCATCGGAACGTTTGGGCTGAACTTCCAGCTGACCAACGCGCTGATGGCTACCGAAGTCTACGGAGTTGGCGCAGGGGAGTACGGCATCCTTGGCAGCATCATGGCGGTGGGTACCTTTGGTGGTGCGCTGCTAGCTGCTCGGCGTTCAGCACCTCGCTGGCGTTACCTCATTGGCGGCGGAGTATTCTTCTCACTGGCCGCACTAGCAAGCGCGTGGATGCCAAACTATCTTCTGTTTGCCCTGATGCTGGTCCCGGTTGGGCTCGGAGCATTAACCTTCCTGAACAGTTGCAACACGATGGTGCAAATGTCGGTGCCATCCCAATACCGCGCCCGCGTCCTAGCTCTGTACTTGATGGTGGTCCAAGGTGGCACACCGATTGGTTCGCCGTTGGTGGGCTGGCTTGCTGAGCTTTTTGGAACTCAGATTGCGGTGTCCATCGGAGCGGTTCTGTCACTGGGCGCAAGCTTGCTAGCGCTGTTTACGTGGCAGAAGTACAAGACCAATGCGGTGCCACTACGTAGCCAATTCCGCGAAATGCTGGGTAGGTAGCCTGGGGCTACTGAGCGACTTGTTGACCGCCGGCTACTGGAACCACGGAGACCTCGGTGGTGCTGGTGGTCAGCTTCGCGGTAAAGGAATACGTGTCGTTGACGGTCTTCTTTTCCTTAGAGCCAGTGCGCAGATCTTGCTCGGTCAGAGTTAATGCTGCGGAGGTCTTCAGTGGCGAAAGAACCCAGGAACCGTTGTAGTAGCTGACCTTGATGGTCGGGTACTTGGTGATATCCCAATTGATCGTTGAGGAATCAACTCGTGCCGAAGTGTTGTACGAGAAGGGGCACCCGGAAGGCATGAGCACTTGCTGGCTGGCGCAATCGTCGAGGTACTTCTTGACCTTGGAATTGATGGCCGAGATGAAAGCATCAGTTGGCTCGGTCTTTAGCGCGATCTCCACTGGATCTTCAGCAGGCGCAGTGACCACCACACCACGGGTGTCGGCAGCAAAATTCTTGGTGCTGAAGCTGGCGTCAAGAACGGAAGGGTAGAAGACCGGCAGGGTGCTAACACCGGCGTCCAATGGGATCTTCTGTTCGTTGACCGTGACCTCGTTGACGGTATTGGCCTTGATCTTCACGCTAGGAAGGGTTGAAGGTTCAAAGGCCCAATTATCAAAGAAGAGCCATGACTTACCGATGTGGCGCAAGGTGTAGGTGGACTGCTTATCAACACCATCAACCTTGTAGTGCGCGGTCACGGTGCGCAGTTCTTTGTTGCCCTTCACTGGCTGTGCCTTATCAGTGGAGAAGTCTGTTACGCCCTTTTGGGTACGCTTGAGCACTTCACCGTTCAGAGCTACCGCGTCACCCTTTGGCACGGTGGCCTGCATCAGGCCCAGAGCTTTAGCACCCTCGCCATTGGCGAGGTCCTGCTGAAGTTCTTTGACATCATGCGAGGGGGAGAACAGGGTGCGATTAGCAATAATCACGCCGGCAACAGCCAAAACGAGCACCGCCACCGCGGCTAGGGTCCATCGAAGGGCCAAGGCGGTGGCGGTGATCGGCGTGGAGTTAGGAGTCTTCATCAGTAGCTAGGCTATCTGGTATTGAGCTCCAAACTGTAACTGGCCGATTTTTAGCGTCGGGTATTACCAAAGGCGGCGGCGCTTACGGTTGCCGAACATTCCTCGCAGAAGCTCGCGACCAATCATGGTTGCGGCATCTACGGCCATGTCTCGCATCGGGTTTGGTTCTGCCTTTGGCTGGCGCTGCTGGCGTGGTGCTGATTCCTGCTGCGGCGCTGGTGCCGGCTGTTCTGGTGCAGCTTCTGGCGTTGGCGCAGGCTGCGCCTTGGCCTCAAGCATTTCACGAGCGGACTCACGGTCTACCGCCGTGGCATAACGTGCAGCCAGCGGTGAAGCTTTGAGATTCGCATCCAATACCTCAGGGGAGGCTGGGCCAATATTTGATCCTGGCGAGGACATCTTGGTCCACGCGACTGGGGTCGGAGCGCCCTTTTCATCAAGAACGGTAATGACCGCTTCACCCACACCGGCTTGAGTCAACGCTTCTTGCAGATCCACTCCGTTGACCGGGAAGGTCTGGATGATCTTCTTCAGTGCGCTCTGGTCCTTGGCGGTGAATACACGTACCGCATGCTGGATTCGGTTACCGAGCTGGCCGAGCACCTCATCAGGCAAGTCGGTAGGGGACTGGGTAATGAAGAACAGTCCTACACCCTTGGAACGAATCAACCGAACAGTATTGATGATGGCGTCGGTGAAGGCCTTGGTTGCATCCTTGAACAACAGGTGAGCTTCATCAAGGAAGAACACCAGCTTTGGCTTGTCCAAGTCACCGGCTTCAGGCAAGTCCTCAAAGAGGTCAGCAAGAAGCCACATCAAGAAGGTGGAGAACAGCATTGGCTGCTGATTGACGCTGGGCAATTCCAGAACGTTGATGACGCCACCGTTTTCGCGTACCTGCAAGAAGTCTGAGGTATCAAATTCTGGCTGGCCAAAGAATTGGTCTAGGCCCTGCGACTGCATGATGGTGATGCCGCGAAGGATGACTGCAGCGGTGGCTTTTGACACGCCGCCGAGTTGCTCCAACGCTGATGCTCCCTCATCACTGACTAGGAAGCTAATCACCGACTTCACATCGTTCAGGTCATCAAGTGGGAGTTTGTTCGTATCGGCGTAGTGGAAGATCAGCTGCAAGCATTCTTCCTGAGTCTCGTTCAACTCCAAAACACGAGCAAACAAGATTGGACCAAAAGCATCAACGCTAGCGCGAACCGGAGTTCCGTGGGTTCCTTCGCCGAGGGATAGGAACTCAACCGGGTTGGCACGGGGAGCAAATTCTTTGCCCTGTTCGGCCAAGCGGGCAGTGAGCTTTTCGGAAGCTACAGCTTCCTGTGCCAAACCGCTGAGGTCACCCTTGATGTCTGCGAGGAATACCGGCACACCAGCTTTGCTCAACTGCTCAGCCATCAGCTGCAAGGTCACGGTCTTACCGGTACCGGTAGCACCTGCGACCAGTCCGTGGCGGTTGAGCATTTTCAGCGGCAACCTGATGGGAGCGGTGGGCTCGACCTTGCCATCAATGAGGGCTACACCGAGTTCAAGACCTTCCGAAGAGAAGTTATAGCCTTCGATAAGGCTGGTCAACAATGCATTTGTGTCCTGGGTCATACCTTTACCTTATGCTTTCTAGAACGGGTGCAAAAGACGTTGAACGAAGGCTTGTGTTCTGGGATTTGTCGGAGCAGACAAAACCTGAGCCGCCGGCCCGGTTTCAACAACCACTCCGCCATCCATAAAGACCACGGTGTCGGCCACGTCGCGGGCGAAGGCCAGCTCGTGGGTGACCAGAACCATCGACCAGCCCTCTTGGGCTAGTTCCTTGATGACGCTGAGAACCTCGCCGACGAGTTCTGGGTCCAGGGCGCTGGTTGGCTCATCAAAGAGCAACAGATCAGGCTGCTGCATTAGCGCGCGGACAATGCCTACGCGTTGCTGCTGACCGCCAGACAGAGAATTTGGGTACGCGTCGGCCTTGGCTCCGAGCCCTACACGATCCAGCAACTTGTGGGCCTCGGCCAATACCTGAGCTCGGGCGCGTTTTTGGACTTCGAGGGGTCCGATGGTGACGTTTTGCAGCACTGTCAGATGCGGGAAGAGGTGGTGGCCCTGGAAGACCATCGCCGAACGATCGCGCAGGATCTGCGCCGACTTGGGCTTGGTCTTGGCATCGAAGTCCACCTGCGGTCCACCGTCGAATCCGACGGTTCCTGCATCGGCGATTTCCAGCCCGTTCAGGCAACGCAGCGCGGTGGTCTTGCCGGACCCCGAAGGGCCGATCAGGGCCACCACTTCGCCGGAGTGCACGGAGAAGTCGATGCCCTTGAGCACCTGGTTCTCGCCGAAAGCCTTGTGCAGGCCGGTGACGCTGAGCAAGGTTGAGTTACTTGGTGACATACTTTTCCAGCCTTCCTTCAACAGAGTTCTGTAGTGCGGACAACGCCAGGCAGATGACCCAGTAGATCGCGGCCGCCTCGCAGTACAGGACCATGAACTCGTAGGTCGAGGCCGTGATTTCCTGGGCCTTGCGGAACATTTCGGTGACCAGAATGGTCGAAGCCAACGAGGTGTCCTTCACTAGCGAGATGAAGGAGTTGGACAATGGAGGGATGGCCACGCGGGTGGCCTGGGGCAGGATCAGCCGGAATAGGCTGCGCGTGCGAGACATGCCAAGCGTGTATCCGGCTTCCCACTGGCCAGTCGGAACCGAGAGGATCGCGGCACGGATGATTTCCGCGGCGTAGGCCCCGATATTCAGGCTGAAGGCGATGATCGCGCTGGGCCACGGGTCAATGGTGATGCCCAGGGTGGGCATGCCATAGAAGATGACGAACAACTGCACCAGCAGGGGAGTGCCGCGGACGATCGAGATGTAGACCCGGGCGATGCCCGAGAGCGCCGGGTTCTTGCTGATCCGCATCAGCGCCATGAGTAAAGCGATAACTAAGCCTAGGGCAAAGCTAATCAGTGCCAGCGGAATGCTTGCGGTGATTGCGCCCTTGGCCAAGGGCCAGAGCGAATCGATAAATAACTGCCAATTCGAATCCATGAGCTACCTTCGAGACAAATGAGACTGGCCCCACGACGTATACGTGTGGAGCCAGTCTACTGTTTCACTTGGGATGGTGCGGTTATTTGCTGACGTCTTCGCCGAAGTACTTCTTGGAGATCGAGGCGAGTTCGCCATCGGTGCGCAGCTCGTCCAGCGCGTCATCGATGGCTTCCTGCAGGTCTTCGGAGCCCTTGCGCAAGGTGACTGCGGATTCGCTCTTGTCCTCGGATTCGGCAGCGATCTTGATGCTGTCATCCGGGTTGGTCTTCTGGGCATCCAGGAAGGTCAGCTTGTCATTGACCGTGGCATCCACTCGGCCCTGCTTGAGCAGGGTGACCGACTGGGCCCATCCTTCAACCGGCTCGATGGTGGCACCGGCGGCCTTGGCTGCTTCATAGAAGCTGCTGGTCAGCGACTGCGCGGTCTTCTTGCCCTTGAGCGAATCGAAGGAGGTGATGTCGGTGTTATCGCTCTTGGTCACAACCACGCCTTCAGAGACGGTGTACGGCTTCGAGAACAGGTACTTCTTCTCGCGTTCAGGGTTGATGGCCACCTGGTTGGCGATAGCGTCGAAGCGTCCGGCATCCAAGCCAGCGAAGATCGCGTCCCACTGGGTTTCCTGGAACTTGACCTCTACACCCATCTTTTCACCGACGGCCTTGATCACTTCAACGTCGTAACCGGTCAGGTCATTGCCTTCGTGGAAGGAGAACGGACGGTAGGTGCCCTCGGTGCCCACGGTCAATACGCCAGCATCTTTGACCTTCTGCAACGCGGAACCGCCCTCGGTCGAGGCCGAAGCGGAGGAATCGCCCGAGCCGCCGGAAGAGCCGCAGGCGCTTAGGGATAGGGCAAGAATTGCGGCAGTTGCCAGCAGGGGTATGGTGCGCTTCATGATGACCTCGTTCAAGAATTGATGGGTAATGCTCTAGTCCTAACAACAGTCTAGAGACATCCGCTTATTCCGAAGGTCAAAAGTTACACTAAATTCCCAGCGCTACGGCCAATAGCATCATTAGTGGTATGGCGCAGATAGTAGTGATGAGCACGGTATCTTTGGCCACGATGACACCTTGGTCATAACGTGAGGCGCTAACAAATACGTTTTGTGCGGTAGGCAAACCAGCCATGATTACCGATGCCACCAGCAGTTCTCCACGAAGCCCAAATGCGAAATAGGCCAAGACCCAGGCCAAAGCCGGGTGCAGAATCAGTTTGGCAGCGGAGGCGATCAGTACATCGGCGCGTCGCCCGGACTTCTTCTCTAGTGGCTTGGACCCAACAAGGGAAATGCCAAAGGCCATGAGCATTGAGGGAATCGAAGCGCCAGCGATCAAATCGATCGGTTCAAGGACAATCGAGGGAACGTTGAAACCGGTCAGCGCCACCACCAGTCCAAGCATGGAACCAATGATCATCGGGTTCTTCACCGTTGTTAGCAGCAACGCCAGCGGGGTGGTGCGGTGACGCGAGGTGCTGGCATCAAGCATGGCCAAGTTGATTGGCTGGTACAGCGCCAATTGGAACAAGATGATCGGAGCAGCGTAGGAAGCATCACCAAGAACGTACAAAGCGATGGGTAGACCGAGATTTGCTGAGTTCACAGTGGACGCTGACATCGCGGTGATGATTCGCTCCGAAGACGAACGCTTTAGCCACCGTGCGGTAACACCGTGGTAGGCCAGCGCGGTGAGCGCGGCAGAGATTGCAGCGATCCACAACAGCGGGCCAAGGACCGAACCAGGATCTGATTCAGCCAACGTGCTGAATAGCAGGGCGGGGCTAGCGACAAAGAAGGTCACGCGACTAAGCACGTGGCGTCCTTGATCTCCAAGTACTCCGGTGCGTCCTACGAGGTAACCTACGGCAATGACCACCCAAATGATGGAGAAGCCTTCGAGGACTCCGGTCATCATGCTCCTTGGTTTTGGCCAAATGAAACTAAAACGTCGGGGCACCTGGTGGTACCCCGACGTGAGTGCGAGCGGGCGACGGGAATCGAACCCGCGTATCGAGCTTGGGAAGCTAGCGCTCTACCATTGAGCTACGCCCGCAGGTGCACCGAGCGGCCTAATGACGGCTCGGGCATCAATCAGCATATCTCACGAATTCGACGGGACGTTACATCGCACGATTAACCGTGGGAAAAATTACGCTTGATCTTCGCTTTTTTGATTCAGCATCTGCTGCTGCAAAATGGCCACGCCATCTGCTGGAACTTCAAAGCTCAGTTCATCGCCTGGGTTGACCACAAAGCCAGTGTTATCCAGTGCGCGCACCACGGTGGCGCCCTGAACCTTCACACCAAACGGTGCCTGGTCGATGTAGGTCGATGGAATACGTTCCAAAGAAGTAAAGAGAGCCACCACGGCTTCACCGGTGGGGTTGGTCAGCAGCATTGGCTGAGCGTTTTTGTTCTCTTCGGTGACCTCTTCACGGGAGAGGAAGTACACCTCGGCACTCATAAAGGCAGCAATGACTGAACCGGAGAGTTCAGGCTTGTTCAGGCCAGCCTGCAACATCATTTCGAAGTGCGTTTTAGGCTTGGCCCGGTGCTGGTCCATTGGTGTTTCGATGATCGCGTGCGGGGCCTGTGCTGGATCCTGCCCGTCGTGCGCAGCTGGGGTGTTCTCGGTGCTCATGTACTACAGCATGTCGCGATAAAGCCTGCGGTGCAAACGGCGAATGCGGGAATTTGGGGCAAGAGGCATAAAATGGCAGATGAGCATCCACGATTGAATCAAGGACAGAGCATGCCTGAATTCCGTTATGAGGATCTTCTGCCAATTGGCGAAGATACAACCCCATACCGCAAGATTTCCTCCGAAGGCGTCGAGGTCGTCGCCGGTCCGGATGGGAAGAACTTCCTGAAGGTCGCCCCCGAGGCACTAGAGCAGTTGGCTGAAACCGCACTGCACGACATCTCGCACTACCTTCGCCCAGCCCACCTGCAGCAGCTGCGAAACATCCTCGACGATGAGGAAGCTAGCCCGAACGATAAGTTCGTTGCACTGGATTTGCTGAAGAACGCCAACATTGCTGCCGGCGGCATCCTGCCGATGTGCCAGGACACCGGTACCGCAATCGTTATGGGTAAGCGCGGCCAGCGTGTGCTCACCGAAGAGCAGGATGAAATCTCGCTCTCGCGTGGCATTTACAACGCCTACACCCGACTGAACCTGCGTTACTCGCAGCTGGCCCCGCTGACCACTTGGGAAGAGAAGTCCACTGGCAACAACCTGCCAGCACAGATCGACCTGTACGCCAATACCAAGGACGGGGCTGACACCAGCTACAAGTTCTTGTTCATGGCCAAGGGCGGTGGATCTGCTAACAAGTCCTTCCTGTACCAGGAGACCAAGGCCATCCTCAACGAGAACTCCATGTTGAAGTTCCTCGATGAGAAGCTGCGTTCGCTGGGCACCGCGGCTTGCCCTCCGTACCACCTGTCCATTGTTATCGGTGGAACTTCGGCCGAGATGGCGCTGAAGACCGCTAAGTACGGTTCGGCCAAGTACTTGGATTCCCTGCCAACGGAAGGCGCGATGACCGGTCGCGGGTTCCGCGATACCGAGCTGGAAGAAAAGGTCCTAGAGCTGACCCGTCACTTCGGCATCGGTGCCCAGTTCGGCGGCAAGTACTTCTGCCACGACGTGCGCATCGTTCGCTTGCCACGCCATGGTGCCTCCATGCCGGTAGCCATCGCAGTATCTTGCTCGGCTGACCGCCAGATGCTGGCCAAGGTTACCGAAGAAGGTCTCTTTGTTGAGCAGCTGGAAACCGATCCAGCCCGCTTCATGCCAGATGAGAACCACCCAGCGATTGCCGCTCACGACGATGAGACCGATGGCGTCTCGGGCACCGGTGGCAACTCGGTGGTAAAGATTGACCTGAACAAGCCAATGGCTGAGATCCTGGCTGAACTGACCAAGTACCCGGTCAAGACTCGTCTATCGCTGACCGGTCCGTTGGTGGTTGCTCGCGATATCGCGCACGCCAAGATCAAGGAACGTCTGGACGCTGGCGAAGAAATGCCGCAGTACCTCAAGGACCACCCGGTCTACTACGCAGGTCCTGCCAAGACTCCAGAAGGCATGGCTTCGGGCTCCTTCGGCCCGACCACCGCAGGGCGCATGGACTCCTACGTGGATCAGTTCCAGGCAGCCGGCGGCTCGATGGTCATGCTGGCAAAGGGCAACCGTTCCAAGCAGGTCACCGATGCGTGCAACAACCACGGTGGTTTCTACCTTGGATCCATTGGTGGACCAGCAGCACGTTTGGCGCAGGATTGCATCAAGAAGGTCGAAATTCTCGAATACGAGGAGCTCGGCATGGAAGCAATCTGGAAGATCGACGTTGAGGAATTCCCAGCGTTCATCGTCGTTGACGACAAGGGCGAAGATTTCTTTGCCGAGACCTTGAAGCCAACCTTCACCGGAATCCCGGTACGCGCTAAGTAGTTTTCGCAGCACCAGTCAAAGAGACCGTCAACAGAAAATGATCTGTTGGCGGTCTTTTTGCAACTCCTAGGCGATGCACAGGCGCAATTCTAGGCAAAGAGCACTAGGCGTGAGCGTGAATTCGGTAGAATTCATGAAGCCTCGCAGACCCCGAGGCACATCATCGGGATGAAGGGGAAAGCTTTGAGACGACTAACAGTCGTGAATCTGCTCCTTGGTATCCCCGGAATTATTTACTACTGGATGCTGTGCGTAGTGGTGGTTGGTAACCCGATCAGTTCTTGGGGTCGTTCAGTTCGCGACCTTCTGCAAGAGAGCTCGATTTTCCCGCTTCAAACGATGCTTGGCCCACCGTTGGCCATCGGAACCATCATCTGGATCTTTTCCAATGTGAACCTGATTTCGCGAAGGAAACGCACCGGAGCATGTCAGAAGAACAGCGGAAAAATCTTGCATTGGGCCATAGCGTTGGTCGCTTCGTTGGTCCCGTCACTGCTCTTTTTGGGCGTAGCGAGCTTCTTCTAGCCGAGAATTTTCAGGCGCAGCGACTATTCGCTGAAGCCAAAACCCCAATCGCGGTACGGCGGTAGGAAACGCAAAACGAGAAGGTCATCGTCTTTCATCACGCCGTAACCGGACTTCTTTGATTCTTCTGAAGAGTCAGTGTCGGTAGGTGCTGAGCTGTCTTGCTCTTCATCTTCGGCAACCGCGGTTGCTTTGACCTTCTTGGACGCTGATGCCTCGCCAAGCATCGTGAAGTACTCTTCAAAGGTTTCAGCCCCTGATTGTGCCAATGCCTTGGCGTGCTCCTTACCGATGTAGCGAACATGCCATGGCTCGTACTTGTAGCCGGTGATCTCTTCCTTGCCATCCGGGTACCGGATGATCAGCCCGTACTCCACCGCATGTTTGGCAATCCA